>JAEEGF011855013.1_pt1 | contig 17634 bp, 16 predicted proteins | sample 9134171 | NCBI WGS metagenome assembly JAEEGF01 (sample SAMN16246542, study PRJNA631951) | gut metagenome | biome: gut microbiome; feature: rumen; material: AP-attached | host: Bos | place: Iran: Karaj | collected 2018-10 | reverse complement strand
CCGTTCGACTTGCATGTGTTAAGCACGCCGCCAGCGTTCATCCTGAGCCAGGATCGAACTCTCGTATTAAAAGTTCTGTTCCCGGTTTAGAATCGCTTCTGGCTTTTCTATCCCGTTTACTGTTTTTTAGGAGTTTTTTTATAGTGTGTTTTCTCACACTTCTGAAATTCAAAAAGATTTTCAGGGTTGCATTGTTGTTTGATTATCAAGGTTCTGTGTTGTTTTGACTTATTTTGTCACAACGAAGATATACTATCATGCGACCTTTTCTAAGTCAAGAAGTTTTTTTCAAAATTTCGAAGAAATTTTGAGGTGTAAAAAACCCGCAAACTGTTGTCTACGGGTCTACCGGAGAAGGAGGGATTTGAACCCTCGCACCGCTATTAACGGCCTGCACCCTTTCCAGGGGTGTCCCTTCAACCTCTTGGGTACTTCTCCAATCAGGTTGAATAAATCAACACAATATCACGTATCTTTCGATACTAGCGGAGAGGATGGGATTCGAACCCATGCGCCCTTTCGGACAAACGGTTTTCAAGACCGCCTCGTTATGACCGCTTCGATACCTCTCCAAAGAATTTAATTTCTAACAGCAAGGAATATATTATCAAAAAGAAAGTATGGTGTCAATAATCAATTTAAGTATTTTTCGGCGATAAAAATATCTTCCGGAGTGGTTATTTTTATGTTCTTATAATCCCCCTCCGTAATGTGTACGGGAAGGCTCGAATAACGCTCCATTACCTCTGCATCATCCGTCACAAAAGCATTTCCGTCACGTCCCATTTCATTATATGCTTCCATGATGCCCTTAAGTCTGAATGCCTGCGGGGTCTGAACATTCCAGAGCGTGCTTCTTTTTGGAGTAGTGACTACGTTTCCCTCATCATCCACCACCTTGATTGTGTCTTTGGCAGGAACGGCTGCAATAGCGGCACCGTATTTCAATACATCTTCTTTTAACCTGTTTAACAGATCGAGTGTGAGCATGGGGCGGGCAGCGTCATGAATATAAACATATACTTCTTCATCTTCCTTCCCGGAAAAAGAAATTGCTTCGAGGCCGTTTCTTACCGAGTTGAATCGCTCCGCACCACCGGGAACGATTTCCGTGACTTTGCTGATACCATAAAAGCGCACAAAATTATCACGGACATATTCTTCGTCGCCGAAGCCCGTAACGATTATTATTTCGTCAAGGAAGCTTTCTTCCATAACCTTGAGTGAATGACATATTACCGGCATTCCCGCAAGTTCCATATACTGTTTTGGTGTGTCCGTACCGAAGCGCACGCCTTTTCCGGCGGACATTACTATTCCAATATGTCTCATCTTTCTCCAAGCTTTAAATTAGGAATGGCATTTAAGTCATATCCGGATATGTTACCGTTTATAAATTCATAGTAGCCCGCAGCGCCGATCATGGCGGCGTTATCTGTGCAAAGAATGGGTGACGGCCTGTAAAATTCCACCTGTCTTTCCGCGCAGGCTTTTTCCATAGCCGCTCTCAATGCTGAATTTGATGCAACGCCTCCCGCTATGGCAAATTTCTTAAGGCCCGATTCTTCCAACGCGGTCATGGAATGCTCCACCAGGACATCCACTACAGCTTTCTGAAAAGAAGCTGCCACATCTTTTTGATCATATTCTATATGCTTCATCTCACAGCCGTTTAAATAATTCAATACCGCCGACTTAAGTCCGCTGAAAGAGAAATCATAAACAGAGCCTTCCACCTTGGCACGGGGGAACTGAATGGCATCGGGATTTCCTTCTTTTGAAACCTTATCGATCTTAGGTCCGCCGGGGTAACCTAAACCGATGGCTCTTGCCACCTTATCAAAGGCTTCACCCGCCGCATCATCTCTTGTGCGTCCGAGGATCTCGTATTTTCCGTAATCAAGCACCTTCACAAGATGTGAGTGTCCGCCGGAAGCCACCAGACAGATAAAAGGAGGTTCCAGTTCTTTATTCTCAATGTAGTTGGCGCTTATGTGGCCTTCGATATGATGCACTCCCACCAGGGGAATCTTTGTGGCAAAGCTTATGGCCTTTGCGGCAGATACTCCCACAAGTAAAGCCCCAACAAGTCCGGGGCCATAGGTGACTGCGATTGCATCTATATCCTTTAAGGTAACGGAAGCGGTTTTTAAAGCTTCTTCTATTACCTGATTTATTTTTTCTATATGCTTTCTTGAGGCGATCTCCGGAACCACGCCTCCGTAGAGAGTGTGCAGGTCGATCTGAGAGGATATTATATTGGAAAGAACCTCTCGTCCGTTTTTAACTACTGCTGCCGCAGTCTCGTCACAGGAACTCTCTATGGCAAGAATCAATTTATCACTCATCAACTATCTGCCAGCCAAAAATCTTCCAATGGCTGTCCTCATCCTTTCTTAATATAAAAACGTACTGCTGGACCTGATAGAATTTGCCCGACTTGATAGTGAACTCACACCATCCTCTGGCACATTCGTAGTCCTGCTCCACAAAATATTCTATATCAGTGCTTGCTGAGGGAGAATAACTCGTTATCTTGTAACCGCCGCTCTTAAAAGAAGCAACATAGTTTTCAAGATCCAGGAGGTAATCTTCTTTTGATTTATAAGATACCAGTTCATCATCGAGGATTCCCAAAAGCTTATCGTCAAGAGCCTGCATTTCTTCTTCGGTATAGGTTTCATTGACAAAAACCTTGGTAAGCTCCGCGAAGTATTTAATAACTTCCTTGGGGGTCTTGGGATAATTGGTATCTAAATTACGCTGAAGCGCAATGTCAACGGAAGAAAGCACTGTCACTTCTTTTTCCTCGGGCGGATTTACCTTCCTTGAAATGTAGAAAAAGTAAACTAACAGCATTACTGCCAATACCAATACTATAATAACCGTCTTCAATCCTCTGAACTTTGCCATACTCAATCCTCAAACATTAAATCGGTGCACTGACCGTCCCTGCTGATAACAGTGTTCTTAAAAATTTCTCTGGTTTCTTTTTTGTACAGATCCGGTTTCGGAAGGGAAGGGGAATAATGGGTGAGCCACAGTTCTCTGACTCCCGCATCCCTGGCCATTTCCGCCGCTTCGTAAAAGGTCATGTGCTTATGCTCCTTGGCCTTTTCTTTTTTATCGGGTTCTCCATACATGCCTTCGCAGATAAAAAGGTCCGCGCCTTTGGCATTTTCCACGATAAAATCCGTGGGCCGGGAATCGGTGCAATAAGTAACCTTAAGCCCTTTTCTTTCTCCCATAAGCACCCTGTCCGGTGTATATTCTTTTCCTTCAAAAGAAACTGTATTGCCCTTTTGTAAGGGATTCCATAATGTAACGGGTATGTTCAATGCCTTCGCCCGTTCCACGTCAAATTTCGGTTTTCTTTCTATTATTAAATTGTAACCGTAACAGATTACATTATGATTGACTCTGAAGGCTTCGATCCGGAATCCGTCAAATTCAAATGTCTGGAAATTATCCTGTATCTCTATTAAGGAAATATCAAAGGGAAGTTCAGGTGCAATGATCCTGAGACTGGATACCACCTTCAAAAGTCCCCTGGGGCCGATTATCGTTAATGGCTCCGTTCTTTCTGCATTTCCCATGGTAAGTAACATCCCGGGAAGTCCTGAAATATGGTCCGCATGATAATGGGTAAAGCAGATTATATCAATGGGCTTCGGGCTCCATCCCAGTTCCTTTAACGCGATCTGGGAACCTTCGCCGCAATCAATCAATATATTGGAGCCGTTATATCTGGCCATCATGGCTGTGAGCCATCTGTTTGGAAGGGGCATCATGCCGCCTGTACCAAGCAAAGCAACTTCTAACATATTCACCTCTCGCCTAATGCTTCCACATTACATAGGCGTCCTCTGTGGGTTTTTCGTAAAAATTCTTTCTGATCCCGGCGCTTTCAAAACCGAGACTCTTATATAAATTGACGGCAGGGTCATTGCTGACTCTGACTTCCAGAGTAAAATCATTGATTCCCCGCTTGTGACCGCTTTCTATGACCGCTTCCATAAGCTTCCGCCCGAGGCCCATGCCCCGCACTTCTTCGCTTATCACTACATTATTTACATAGCCTTCGCCAACGGCATCGGTATAGCCTGCGCATCCGACTATTCTTTTATCAAGAAGGATTACAAGATAAACCGCATCATCATTGTATACAAGGTCCCGGAAATGTTCTTTTTTCCAGGGCATGGAAAAAGAAGCTTCCTCGATCATACATACATCATCCAGATCTTCTTCGGTTAAATCTCTGATCTCAATTTCCACCGGTCTTCTCCATCGCTTCATTTCTTTCACGCTCAGCCTGAGATACCTTCAGATATTCAGGTACATGATCCCTTGCATTTACGCTTTTTCCTTCTTTAAAAAGAAAGCGTCCCAGCTCGCCGACGCTTCCTGCAGACTGCATCATGCGATTTGCCGGAGCAAACATGAAGGGAACCTTTAATCCCGCTTCAAGGATTTCCTTATAATTAACCGCGCCGTCACCGAGTAAGATTACTTTTCTTCCTAAAGAATTGATTTTCTCAACAATTTCATTAACGGGGAGAGCGGTGCTTTCCAAGATCACATTTTCTTTTTCATTATCAAAATCAAAAAGCCCGGTAAATACTTCCGTACGCTTTGCATCCATCATGGGGCATACAAGAGAATCCGTTCCCACGAAATTATATGCCATGGCATTTAATGTGGGGACTTCGATGATGGGAATATTCAGTGCAAGGCCCATGCCCTTTGCGGTAGCAGAGCCGATCCTGAGTCCCGTATAGGACCCCGGGCCCTTCGATACGGCAATGGCATCAAGGGTTGTTAAGTCAAGTTCGATCATCTTGGTGACTTCGTCCATAATAGGCACCAAAGTCTGAGAATGTGTCTTCTTATAATTTACGTCTACTTCCGCCACCATGGTTTCATCTTTGAAAACGGCAATACCGGCGGTTAAGCCTGAACTTTCAATGGCTAAAATATTCATATTTAAAGCTCCGTTATGGTTATCTTTCGATAATCAAATCCCTTTTCGGGATTCTTTTCTATTTTTATTTCTGTGTGATGCTTTGGAATTATATCTTCTATTAAATTGGCCCATTCGATAAAAGAAACTCCGTCACCGTATATATAATCTTCGAATCCGATCTCATCCATTTCCGAGGAATCACCGATCCTGTAGACGTCAAAATGATAAAACGGAAGGCGGCCTTCATCATATACCTGGAGGATGGTGAAGGTGGGGCTGTTGACAGGCTCGGAAATACCGAGTCCCTCAGCTACGCCCTGGGTGAATACTGTTTTACCCACGCCAAGGTCACCGATAAGGGTGTAGACTGAACCTGCCTTGGCTTCCATACCGATTCTTTTTCCTAATTCAAATGTTTCCTTGGGACTAAAAGTCTCAATTACTTTACTGTTTTCCATATCCATACATAATAATTATATTTTCATTGCTTCGTCAAGGCAAGTTATTCTTTTAGGGCAAATTTCTTCCGGTTTCTATATAAAAAGGACCGGAGTATCACTCCGGCCCCTTAACTTCAGTATTTTACTTATGCCTGATAGTTTTTACCTTCTTCAAGATCCATATGCATCTGCTTTGAAAGTTCTTCTATTGATGAAAACTTTCGCTCCGGCCTCTTAAACTCAAGAAGAGTTACTTCGATCTCTTTTCCGTAAAGATCACCGTCGAAATCATAGATAAAGGTCTCTAAATTAACGGACTTTTCTTCTTTAACGGTGGGCTTGGTACCAAGGTTTGAAATGCTTTTGTAAAGCTCTGTGCCTATCCGGACTTTGGAAAAATAAACTCCGAAAGAAAGGCTTTCAAGATCCTTCGGCACCGAAAGATTAGCCGTCGGCATATTGATTTCGCTTCCGATCTTTTTACCGTGAAGCACTGTTCCTTTAATGGTTATAGGTAATTCTATCACTTTGTCCTCTTATTTATTTCCTTTAAGAATATGTGATAAGGGCTTGTAAATGAACATTGTGATCACTACAGAGATAAGGCCCTTAACAATTGTGAAGGGAAGGTTAAATATAAGTAATGCCTGTGTAACATTTTTAACACCGGGCATGATCACTCTGTATGCTCCGAGTACCGCTTCTTCAGGGAAGAAGTTGTAGTAGAAGGGATATACCACGTAGAGGTTTGAAGGGAATGAAATAAGTCCCATGATAACCGAACCTACGATACCGCCGATGAGAGCAGTCTTCTTGGATTTCTTACGAGCATAGATAAGACCTGCCGTAAATGTGAAAGCTGCGCCGAGGATGAAGTTTGAAAGTTCTCCTACGGTAAAGCTCTTTGATGCAGCACAGTGAATAAGATTCTTAACAAGTTCGATCAAAACTCCCGCTATGGGACCATAGGCAAAAGCACCGATAAGTGCGGGAAGATCCGACAAGTCGAATTTGATGAAATCGGGAATGATCATTGGAATGGGAAATTCCAGATACTGAAGCACGATTGCGACTGCCGCAAGCATTGCAACTCCGACCATTACTCTGGTGGAAATCTTCTGTTCCTGTTTCTTGGCTGTGTTTTCTGTTGACATGTTTTTTCCTTTCCGTGCCGGGACGCACTAAAAGAAAGAAAACCCCGGGACATGCTCCCGGGGTAAAATGCACACAAAAAATATACATATCTTCTTTCATCCGGACTTTACCGTCGGTTTTGGAATTTCACCAAATCAGCCAGTGTTACCTGGGTCGCGGACTTTACCGCCGGTAGGGAATCGCACCCAACCCCGAAGTTATTTTTTTGACAAGCAAAGTATATGACTATTTGGTCTTTTCGTCAAGCCTCATTGTAAGACTGATCCTCTTTTTGCTTTCTTCGACGGAAAGGACCTTGACATCCACAACATCTCCTACGCTCACAGCTTCAAGGGGATGCTTTATGAATCTGTTGGTGATCTGTGAGATATGAACAAGTCCGTCCTGATGAACGCCGATATCTACAAAGACACCAAAATCGATTACATTTCTTACGGTTCCCTTTAAGATCATGCCGGGCTTAAGATCCTTCATTTCAAGGACATCACTTCTGAGTACAGGCTTTGGCATATCTTCTCTCGGGTCACGGGCAGGCTTCTCAAGTTCCTTTAAGATATCGGTAAGAGTGATCTCGCCGATGCCAAGCTCTTCAGCCATTTTCTTTTTATCTTTGACCTTGCTTTCAAGACCGCCGAGCTGCTTTTTAGATGCAGTTTCCGGCGCCTTTTCCATGGTAACGGTGTTACCTAGAGCTGCCGCAAGCGCTTTTCCCATAGCGGTATTCTGATTAATATTCAATTTCTGCTCACGGGGCTTATTCTGCTTTTCAGGTTTAGCTGTGGCTTTCTTTAAACTTTCCTTCTGGATTTCTTTTACATCATCCATGGTGAGGTTAAGCTTTTCAAGAAGCTTAAGGGTTGCATCATAGGATTCCGGATGGACGCTTGTTGCATCAAGGGGATTTTCACCATCCAAGATCCTCATGAAACCTGCGCACTGTTCATAAGCCTTGGGTCCGAGTTTGGGAACATTCAAAAGTTCATGGCGGGATTTGAACCGGCCGTTCTTTTCACGGTAATCCACGATATTCTTGGCAATAACCTTGGTGATACCGGAAATATACTCAAGCAAAGGTGCGGATGCCGTATTCAGATCGACACCGACCTTGTTAACGCAGTCTTCAACTACGCCGGATAAAGCATTGGAAAGCTTCTTCTGATCCATGTCATGCTGATACTGGCCGACGCCTATCGACTTGGGATCAATCTTAACAAGCTCAGCCAGGGGATCCTGAAGTCTTCGTGCCATGGAAGCGGAAGAACGCTGTCCCACATCAAAATTAGGGAACTCTTCCGTTGCAAGCTTACTTGCGGAATATACGCTGGCGCCTGCTTCGTTGACTATTACATAGGATACGGGAGTGGGGGACTCCTTTATGATATCCACGATAACTCTTTCAGACTCACGGGATGCGGTACCGTTTCCGAGGGCAATGACCGAAACCTTGTATTTCTTTATAAGATCAAGTATTACCTTCTTACTTTCCGCAACCTTATTCTGAGGCTCGGTGGGGTAGATAACCGTTGTGGCAAGAACCTTCCCCGTTGCATCAACAACACAGATCTTACATCCTGTTCTGAAAGCGGGGTCCCATCCAAGCACTACCTTTCCGGTAATGGGAGGCTGCATAAGAAGCTGCACGAGATTCTTACCGAATACGGAGATGGCACCGTCTTCAGCCTTTTCAGTTAAATCATTTCTTATTTCACGTTCAATGGCAGGTGCGATAAGTCTGTCGTAGGCATCCTCTACCACTTCTTTTAATACGGGAGATGTAAATTCGTTATCCTTGGTAATAACCTTCTTTTCAAGGAATGTTATTATTCTTTCCACGGGAGCATTGACTTTAACAGTCAAGAACTTTTCGTTCTCACCGCGGTTAAGAGCAAGCACTCTGTGGCCGGCGATCTTCTTGATGGGCTCCTGATAATCATAATAGGTTTCGTAAACGGACTGTGCCTTTTCATCCTTGGCAGAAGAAGAAACTGTTCCTTCTTCCGTGGTGATATCTCTTATATAGGTTCTGTAGTCCGCTTCGTCGGAAATGCTTTCGGCAATTATATCTTTAGCTCCCGCCAATGCTTCTTCGGCTGTATTGACTTCCTTCTCCGGATCAATGTACTTTTCTGCTTCCGTCAGGATTGGAACTGTAGCATTTTGCTCTAGTATGAATTTAGCCAAAGGTTCAAGACCCTTTTCTTTTGCAACGGATGCGCGGGTCTTACGCTTAGGTCTGTAGGGACGGTATAAGTCCTCAAGTAAAACCATGGTTTCAGCGTCTTCTATCTTTTTCCTAAGTTCATCGGTAAGAAGTCCCTGGCTTTCAATGGTAGAAAGAACCGTCTCCTTCTTTTCCTCGAGATTTCTCAAATAAGTAAGTCTTTCATCAAGATTACGAAGCACTTCGTCATTCAAGGATCCCGTAACTTCTTTACGGTATCTTGCGATAAAAGGAATCGTATTACCTTCATCAATCAACTTAACTGTTGCTTCAACCTGATTTTTGCCAATGTTCAGCTCTTCAGCTATCTTCTTAAGTATATCCATGTCTGTCCTCTCGCTTATAAAAAATCATCGCATAACCCCCTCACGCGACATCAATTATTATACCTAAAAACACGCTGTTTTTAAAGCGACATTTCCATAATCTCTCGTTATCGCTTTACTAATATGGTAAGATATAAACGGTTGAAGATTTTGCGTGCAGAGTGATTTATATAGTCTGCCAACAGATTCTAGATTCTATTCTAATCATTTTAGATTTATTGGCCGACCCGATTATATATTACGCAAGCAGACTCTATGGAGCCGTCGGTACTTAGCGAGGTTTTGTCGAGCTTAGTACCGTTACGGTGGAATCGAAGCGGAAGCGGGTCTGCGGTGTGATATATAATCGGGTCAGCCTAAAGCAAAACGAAAAGAGAAGTGCTGTGGCAGACTATATAAATCACCTGCCCAATCAAAAGAAACAAAAGGCAGTTCTTGCCATATTAATATACGAAAGGTTATGGATATTTATGGATCCCTTACAGTATGAATTTAACAGGGCGAAATTGTCCCGATTATCAAGAAGCTTTGGAATGGCTTCGCTTTTGTCTTTGGTGTTTTTTACATCATACTTTTTTGTAGCATTGGGTTTTGGTGCTTTGGCCATTTTATTTGCTTATTTGTCAGGTGGGTATGGCTTTAAGAAGGATGCCAATGCGAAAATGGGAACGATCTTCGGATCGATAGGACTTGGAATATCAATTCTGGTTGTAATAGTTTCTTTTGCTTTCTTATTTTTCAGCAAGGAATTCCAGACCCAGATGTTTGATTATGTGACTCAGATCGATAATATGTACGGTCTTACGGGCTCCGAAGAATCATTGACTTCTGCTTTACAGAAATTATTGGGAGGTATGCAGTAATGGAAGAATACAGATCTCTCAGTATTAAAAAGCTTAAGGATCATGCGAGAGGAAGGCTCATAGGAAGATACGGAACCGCTTTCCTTGCGGCCCTCACAATACTTGGAGCCGAGCTTATTATCACCTTCTTTTCAGGAACCGGCGACAGCACTCCCGCAAGATATCTGCTTACGCTTTTGATATTCACCGTGGCAGATTTACTTATGGGCGTTCTTGAATATGGCGAAAGCAATCTCTATCTTAAGATCACCCGCTCTGCCAAAGATGTATCGGTTCAGGACTTATTTATCGGATTTAAAAAGAATACCGACAAGGCCATTCTTGTAAGGGCCGTGTTTACGGGTTTTTCTCTCATCGGGATCATACCCGCGGCACTTTACGCCTTAAAGCCCGATTTGTTCCCTGCGATAAATGCAACTCTTTTAGCTGTTTTACTTTCAGTCTTTGAATATTTGGTGCTCTTTATAGCAAAGCTTTTCTTCGGCCTTTCTTTTTACATTTTATGTGACGAAAGTGGACTTACTGCAAAAGAAATACTTCTCAAGTCACTTGACCTCATGAAAAATAAAAAAGGCAGATTGATCACAATCTACCTTAGTATGATTCCTTTATGCATTGTAAGTATCCTGGCCTTCGGCATTGGTTTTATATGGTTCACCATCTTATTAAAAGCCGTAGTTGCCATGTTCTACAATGATATGCTTGGAGAAATGACCGGAACGCTTCCCATTGAAAGCGCTACTCCTGATGGTTCCTCCACTTTAGATATCCGTTTATAAACATATCGATGTCGCCGTCCAAAACTGCCGATGCGTTGGCATTTTCGATATTGGTACGATGGTCCTTCACCATGGTGTAGGGCTGTAATACATAAGAGCGGATCTGGCTGCCCCATCCGATTTCTTTGATCTCACCGCGAATGTCTGAGAGTTTCTCGGCATTCGCTTCTTTTTTAAGTAAATAAAGCTTTGCCTTCAACATCTGCATTGCTTTATCTTTGTTCTGATACTGGCTTCGCTCGTTCTGACACTGCACCACGATTCCCGTCGGCAAGTGAGTGATCCTGATGGCGGAAGAAGTTTTATTGACCTTCTGTCCACCTGCGCCACTTGATCGGAACACGTCGATTCGCATGTCTTCTTCAGGAATATCTATATCAAGATCTTCTTCAATATCAGGCATTACGTCCATGGATACAAAAGAAGTCTGTCTCTTACCCTGAGCATTAAAAGGTGAAATACGTACAAGTCTGTGAACACCTTTTTCAGACTGCATATAGCCATACGCATTAAGTCCGTTGATCTGGAAGGTTACGTTCTTAATTCCTGCTTCATCACCTTCAAGATAGTCTAAAACCTCGATGGAAAAGCCCTTTCTTTCTGCCCAGCGGGTATACATTCTGTAAAGCATTCCCGCCCAGTCACAGGATTCGGTACCGCCCGCGCCGGCATTAAGCCTTAAGATCGCATTGCAGTTATCATATTCTTCGCTGAGGAGATTTGCGATCCTTATTTCTTCAAACTTGTTCTTAAAATCGTTAAGCTCCGCTTCTACTTCCTCGGCAAAAGAATCGTCAGTTTCTTCTTCACCCATTTCGATCAAAGTCAAAATGTCATCAAACTGGGTCTTAAGGGCATTGAAGCTGTCGCGGACACCCTCCAGATCCTTAAGTTCCTTCATGTGAGCATTGGCTTTGTCGGGATTATCCCAGAAATTGGGGGATTCCATTTCCATGTGAAGCTCTTCTATGCGCTTTTCATTCTGCTCAAGATGAAGAGACTCCCCTACCTCTTGGAGGGGAGCTTCATATGTTAAGATTTCGGTTTTTATGTTATCAAGTAATACCACTGTTACACCTACTATGCTAATCTGCCGCAGCAGTTTTTATATTTCTTACCTGAACCGCAAGGACAGGGATCGTTGGGATAAACCTTCTTTTCCTCTCTCTTAACGGGAGCCTTTGCAAGAGTGTCATCCTTGTTGGTACCGGTAACCTTGGCTGCCTGTTCACGTTCCATGCTGTTTCCTACATGAACTCTCATAAGAAGAGAAACCGTCTGTTCCTTGATATTCTCGGTCATTTCGTCGAACATGTCATGAGCTTCGTTTTTATATTCCTGAACGGGGTCCTTCTGAGCATAAGCCACAAGGCCGATACCGTCACGAAGCTGTACCATATCGTCGATATGAGTCATCCACTTCTGGTCTATGGATTTAAGAAGAACAATACGTTCAAGTTCACGGATGATTTCAGGTGAAGGGAATTCAGCTTCTTTGGCTTCATAAAGCTTAACCGCCTCTTCCTTTAACTGCTGTTCAAGCTCGTTCTTTTTGTTACCGCGGATTCTGGTTGCGGTAATGGGACGTAAAGGAATGATGCTTAAGAGTAACTGATTTAATTCCGCAAAATTCCAGGCTTCCTTGCTTTGGTCTTCACCGATCGATAAGTTAACTGCTTTCTCAACAAGATCCGTGATCATCTTATAGATCACATCTCTCATGCTTTCGCCTTCGAGAACTCGTCTTCTTTCTTCGTAAATTACTTCACGCTGTTCGTTCATAACCTGATCGTATTCAAGAAGTCGTTTTCTGGTTTCGAAGTTTCTTGATTCTATCTTCTTCTGAGCTCGTTCGATTGCCTTGGAGATCATGGGATGTACGATTTCCTGACCCTTTTCGACACCCATGTTTTGGAACATGGTCTTGGTTCTGTCGGAACCGAAGAGTCTCATTAAATCATCTTCAAGAGATACATAGAACTTGGAAACACCGGGGTCACCCTGACGTCCGGAACGTCCACGTAACTGATTGTCGATACGTCTTGATTCATGTCTTTCAGTACCGATCACCTTTAAGCCGCCTGCTGCTCTTGCTTCTTCGTCAAGTTTAATATCGGTACCACGGCCTGCCATGTTGGTAGCGATGGTAACGGCGCCCACATGTCCTGCATCTGCTACGATCTCAGCTTCCATTTCATGGAATTTAGCATTTAAGACTGTGTGCTTGATGCCCTTCTTTTTAAGGATACGGCTTAATTCTTCGGAAGCATCGATGGTGATGGTACCTACAAGAACAGGCTGTCCTGTCGCATGAGTTTCCACGATATCCTTTACAATGGCATCTATCTTTTCTTCACGGGTCACATAAACCGCATCATCAAGGTCTTTTCTTGCAATGGGTTTGTTGGTGGGAATCTCGATAACATCCATTCCGTAGATATCTCTGAATTCCTGCTCTTCCGTGAGAGCCGTACCGGTCATGCCGGCCTTTTTAGCATACTTATTAAAGAAGTTCTGGAAGGTGATGGTTGCAAGAGTTCTGCTTTCACGCTTGATATTAACGCCTTCTTTTGCTTCGATCGCCTGGTGCAGACCGTCTGAATATCTACGACCCGGCATGATACGTCCGGTGAATTCATCAATGATGACTACTTCACCGTCCTTTACGATATAATCTTTATCCTTAGTCATTAAGTTGTTGGCCTTGAGGGCTGTAACAACCGCATGCTGAATTTCCACATTCTGGGAATCGGCAAGGTTATCAATGTGGAAGAAACGTTCTGTTTCCTTGACACCGTGCTCAGTAAGAGTAACAACCTTATCCTTTTCATTTACAATGAAATCGCCGGTTTCTTCTTTTACATTACCCATTACAAGATCGAGCTTGCTGACTTCTTCGATGTCTTCACCTCTGTGAAGCTGCTTCGCAAGCATATCAGCCATGGCATAAATGCTGGTGGATTTCTGTCCCTGACCGGAAATAATAAGAGGGGTTCTTGCTTCATCGATAAGAATGGAGTCAACTTCGTCGATGATGGCATAATTAAGGTCTCTAAGTACAAGATCCCTTTCATAAATCGCCATGTTGTCACGAAGATAGTCAAAACCTAATTCGTTGTTGGTTACATATGTGATATCGCAGGCATATGCTTCTTTTTTCTCAGCGGTGGTCATGCCGTTTAAAGAAACTCCTACGGTGAGTCCCAGGAATTTATGAACCTGTCCCATCCAGTCAGCATCACGCTTGGCAAGGTATTCGTTAACGGTTACTACGTGAACGCCCTTACCTTCGAGAGCATTCAAATAAACAGGGAGAATATCCGTCTGGGTCTTACCTTCACCGGTACGCATTTCAGCTATTCTGCACTGATGAAGAATGATACCGCCCATAACCTGTACTCTGTAATGCTCAGTATGAATGACACGTCTTGTAGCTTCTCTTGCAACGGCAAAAGCTTCAACAAGAATATCATCAAGAGTTTCGCCCTTTGCTAAGCGTTCCCTGAATTCCTTGGTCTTATTCTGAAGCTCCTGGTCCGTAAGTTCATGCATAGCGGGCTTCAAAGCGTCAATGGCATCCACAAGGGGCATTATTCTTTTAAGTTCTCTCTCGCTGTGAGTGCCAAAAACCTTATCTATAAGTTTCATTAAGTAAATTGTCCTTTCGCAAAAAGAAATCGGGTTTCGAGAAAAACCCAATGATTATTCTATCAGATATGACCTTTATCTTCAACAATAAGAAATTACGGGTTTGTTAAAAAACTGTAAACACAGAAGAAAACATATCCACTCCTTTTACGCAAAAAGAAAAGGCACGACAAATGCCGTGCCTTGATCTCTTACTAATATTCCATTGCCTTTTCTTCGCCGGTCTCTACTCTTAAACCGCCCTGGCAAAGAGCAAGAAGTTCATCTTCTCCGGGATAAACAGTGATGGGTGCTATCCAGGAAACCTTCTTGGTCAGTTCTTCAACGGTATGCTTACCATATGCGATACCGCCTGTTAAGATGATCTGGTCAACCTTACCCATGAGAACCGTTGACATGGCACCGATATCTTTGGCTACCTGATAATGAAAAGCATCATAAACTGCCTGAGCAAGTTCGTCACCTTCGTTGGCGCGTTTTTCTACGATCCTTGCATCATTGGTTCCGAGATATGCATTGAAACCACCGTTACCTACAAGCTTCTTGTAGATTTCTTTTTCCGTATATTTACCTGAAAAGCAAAGCTTAACAAGATCTCCGGGAGGAACAGCACCTGCACGTTCAGGTGAGAAAGCACCTTCTCCGTCAAGAGCGTTAAATACATCTACGATCTTTCCGTTCTTGTGAGCGCCTACGGAAACACCGCCACCCATGTGAACCACGATCAGGTTAAGGTCTTCATATTTCTTTCCATTCTCCTTGGCATAACGCTTTGCAACCGCCTTCTGGTTAAGAGCGTGGAATACGCTTCTTCTGGGAAGCTCGGGCACACCTGAATATCGTGCAACGGGAGCAAGTTCGTCAACTACTACGGGGTCAACGATGTATGAATGAATTCCAAGTTCATCGCCTATTTCGCGAGCAAGGATGCCGCCCAGATTGGAAGCATGCTGACCCTGCTTACCGATCTTAAGGTCATTAAGAAGGGCATCGGAAACTGTATATGTACCGCCGGGAATGGGCTTAAGCATACCGCCGCGGCCTACGATGAAATCGAGGGACTTAAGATCAAAATTCTTTTCTTTTAAAATGCCCATGATGACATTCTTTCTGAAATCCTTCTGATCGAAGATGGATGCATACTGAGCAATCTCTTCCGTTGTATGTCTGAGAGTTTCTTCAAAAAGAAGTGTCTCATCTTCAAATACACCGATCTTGGTGGATGTGGAACCGGGATTAATGATTAAACATTTACGTGACATGATTATCTCCTTTACTGGTTCTTTTTCATGGCTTCAGCAACAACTGCCGCAAGAGCTATGGAATTAAGCTTAACGTCCATTGTATCGGAACGGCTTGTAAGGATTGCGGGAGCTGTAGTACCTGTTAAGATACAGCCGTTTTTGATGCCGGGTACTGTATGTACAAGTGTCTTATATACAAGATTACCTGCATGAATATCAGGGAAAAGAAGGATGTCTGCATCACCCTGGATTTTTCTGTTTGTAGCGCCCTTGTGAGCCGCAGCTTCGGGATCGATGGCAATGTCCATGGAAAGAGGTCCGTCAACGATACAATCTTTAATGAGGCCTTCTTCACACATTTTTGTAAGTTCAGCCGCTTCTACGGTAGTGGGCATCTTTTCGTTAACAACTTCAACTGCCGCAAGAGGAGCAACCTTGGGATTTTCAATACCGCATGCCTTACATACATTAACGGTATGCTCTATGATCTGAACCTTATCCTGAAGTGTGGGATAGGGTAAGAATGCAACGTCTGTTAAAAAGAATAATCTGTCATATCCGGGAATTTCAAATACAGATACATGGGAAAGTGTCTTTCCGTCGGGGCGACGTAAGCCAACTTCCTTGTTAAGAAGGCTCTTTAAGAAGGACTTTGTATCCATAAGACCCTTCATATACATGTCGGCTTTTCCTTCGTGCACGAGGGTAACTGCCTTTAATGCAGCTTCCGCATTATCCTTTTCGTCGATAACTTCAAAATCGGATAAATTCATGCCGATCTCCTTGGCGATCTCAGCAATCTTATCTGCATCGCCCACCAGAATGGCATTTGCGATGTTCTTTTCTTTTGCAGCCTTAACAGCTTCAAGCACGGGCTTATCATGAGCGCATGCTACGGAAAGAGTCTTGGTTTCGCAAGAATAAACTTTTTTCAAAAGTTCATCAAAATTCATATGCATTTTTTCATTTCCTCCTAGAAATAAACCATTGTTAAAATAATATCACGCCCCATGATAAAAGTCTATAGCTTCAATGAGAAAGTGAAAATAAAATGGTTTTTGCGCGACTTCCGGTAATAAAAATGGCCCGAGTAACCTCGGACCATTTGAGTTCCTGATCTATTCTTTTCAATGCATATCATCAGCTTTATTCTACAGCTTTTAATTCGTTGGCGCTGTCGTTCATGCGATCTACGATTTCCTGTACGCTCTGAACAACTTCCTGGTTATGTTCGGTAGCTGCGAAAGTGGTGCTTGCATGAGCTGTAACTTCTTCGGTGATTGCGGATACGGTCTGAACACCTTCCACGATTTCCTGATTTGCTTTTGCAAGGCTACCTACGATACTTGTAAGATCCTCGGAGCTTGAACGAATCTGTCTGATACTTTCTGCAATTTTTTCAAAACTTTCTGCAGTAACTCCTGCAGATTCATTCTGAATCTTGTTGCTTTCTACGAGAGAGTTAATGGCAACAACCACGCCTTCCATTTCACCGGAGATACCTTCGATAAGTTCACTGATGTTTCCGGTTGCTGTCTGTGTCTGACCTGCGAGATTGGAAATTTCTGTTGCTACTACTGAGAAGCCTCTTCCTGCTTCACCTGCTCTTGCTGCTTCTATGGAAGCATTTAATGCAAGTAAGCTTGTCTGTGATGCAACGTTTTTAATGAGTTCGACTATCTGAGTCATCTTGGAAGTTGCTTCTTTAAGTTCTGCAACTTCTGCAACAGCCTTGGTACCTTCGGCATCGGAGATCTCTGACTGTTCTTTGAGCTTCGCTACATATCCACGACCTTCTCTTACCGCATCAACAGTGATGCTTACATTGTCGCCGATATTTGCAGAAGCATTTGTTACCTTTTCTATCTGATTCTGAATTTCTTCTGTCTTATAAAGCTGATTCTGAATTGAATTAGCTGAATCGGAAGTTCCCTGCTGTACTTCATTCATGGAAGCAAGTGTTTCCTGTGAAGCTGCTGCAAGATCCATCATCTT
>JAEEGF010353028.1_pt1 | contig 17639 bp, 12 predicted proteins | sample 9134171 | NCBI WGS metagenome assembly JAEEGF01 (sample SAMN16246542, study PRJNA631951) | gut metagenome | biome: gut microbiome; feature: rumen; material: AP-attached | host: Bos | place: Iran: Karaj | collected 2018-10 | reverse complement strand
GGAGCCGCCTATGGCAGCCGAATTACTGCCGCCGTTTGCCGTAACGGTACCGCCGTTAATTGTAACCGTACCGCCCGATGCGTTGCAGGCGCATCCGATACCGGCAGAGTTTCTGCCCGTAGCGGTAACCGTACCGCCGTTAATGACGATATTGCCCGCCGCACCGCCGTTGCCGCCGCCGATACCTGCACCATTGGTGTAAGCGGTTGCATTGATTATACCGCCGTTTATCGTAACGGTACCGCAGGAATAACCGCTGTCACCGCCTATTGCGGCACAGTTGTTCTGAGCGTTCGCAACAGATAAAGTACCCGTACCGCCCGACTGACCGTAAATTGTGAGCGAGTTGCCGGAGTTAACGGCAATACCCTTCTGTACTGAGAATAAGCATCCGTCGGCAATAACGAGATTGACATCACCGCTGACTGTTATTCTGCCCGCGGTTGAGTTATAGGTAAGATTTGAATCGACAACGTACCAGCCGCTTGTCAGCGTTGTAGGCATGGTAACCGAATCAAGCGCGGTATAGGCGTTTGCCGCAAGAGTGTGCGAAACGCCGTTGCCGTCAAGATAGTCGATTGACGAATTTGCCGTCCATACGGCGAGAACGTCTATATCGCTGCTGATAGCTGCATCGAAATTATAGGTTGAACCGTTCAACTGCCATTCAACAAATCTGTATCCCGCCTTACGGGGATTGTCCGGTCTTACGGGAACACCGCCCGGAATGACATCAACGGTATCTATAAGAGTTACGCCGTCATCATCATAAAGATTTACGTGGACGGCTGTCTGAGGATCAAACGCATAAATGGTCTGGCCCGCGATATAGTCGGGAGTGGCAAGAGCCGAACTTGTACCTACCCTGAAAGTTTTAAGAATTGAAATATTCGAGGAAGTGTAGCCGGTTGCATAAATACTGTCGGTCAAATCGGTCCAGCTCAAAACTGTTGACGAGCCGCCTATCGAACCGTTAGCCGTAACGTTACCGCCGTTGATTGAAACGACACCTACCGAGCCACGAAGCGTTACACCGGTACCGGTAACGTAAACTCCGTACTTACCGATAGCTTCACCGGTAGCGTTATTTGAGCCGCCCGGTCCGGGATTCGCCGTAACCGTGCCGCCGTTAATTGTGATATCGCCGCAGTTTGTAAGATAGCCGCAGCCGATACCCGCTGCATACTGACCGCCTGTCGCAGTAACGGTACCGCCATTAATCTCGACCGAGTTCCAATTGCCGCCCGTCGCGGTGCCGGTCTTTCCCGCACCGCCGATGCCTGCGGCGTTCGTACCGCCCGTTGCCGTAACGTTACCGCCGTTAATAACGAGCGAACCCGTACAGTTAGTAACTCCGTCCGAGTAATATGCGCCTATACCGGCAGAGCTGTCGCCGCCGAGCGCATTAACCGTACCGCCGTTAATAACAATACTGCTATTGCCGGTGATACCTGCCTTCTGGTAACCGCCTCTTGCATCAACGGTACCGCTGTTAATTACAAGTTGGCTGCCGGCCTCAACATAAATGCCGCTGACCGAGTTGTAGTTTCCGTACTTATAAGAATAAATCTTGCCGGTTCCGTCCGTCTGACCGTAAACGGTAAGCTTTGAGCCGGAAGTAATTCTTATTCCGTAGCAGGACAAGGTGCAGTCGTCGCAAAGTATGAACTTGACGTCGCCGCCGTTGACAAAAACCGAGCCGTAAGCCGTGTCGGCGTAAAACGTCTTGTTGCTATTGAGCACGTACCAGCCGCTGTTGCTGATTGTCCAGGAACTGCTGCCGTCGATTATCGTGTAATTGGTAACCGAGTATGTGTCACCGTTTTCATCGACGTAACTGACCGGGTCGAGAGCAAACGCCGAAAACGGAATGCACATTGCGATAAGCAATACCGATAACGCTATCGCAAGCGCTTTGCTGATATAACTGTTTTTCATAAACCTCACCTCAGAATTGTATTTCAAAGTATTATTCTACATAATAACTATAATAGAAAGAGTGTCCTGTATCAATTAGGACATTTGGGCAGGTTGGCTCTTTTCGGCAAAAAACAAATAAAAAATCCCCGATTTTCATCGGGGGTTATTTAAATTATAGCTCTTAAATTCCGTCGTCGGTATTTACATCTTCGTTAACGCCGAAAATCTTAAAAAGCTCGACACGGCTGTTTATACCGAGTTTTTTGTAAAGCTCCGAAGTATGATTCTTGACTGTCGATTCTGAAACGCCGAGCTCCCCTGCAATCTGCCGTCTTGTCTTTGCGGCGAGAAGAAGTATTGCAATTTCCTTTTGTCTGGGGGTGAGAGCGTATTCGCCGAATTTGTCCTGCTCGTCAACCTTTTCGCGGATAAGCTCCATATCGTTTGCGCTCAGCTGGGTTATCCATTTAAGCGAAAACAGCTGCTTATAACTGAACGGTGAAAGCATCAGAGCAAGCACCGTAAACACCATTACGGTGACAAGCATCGCTATCGGCGACAGCTCGGGATAAAAATCCTCGAAAAAGTCGTCGGAGAAGTAAAGTATCGGCGAAGCAATCGCAAAAATAAGCGTGCATTTTTTCAGCAGCTTATAGCTTGCAAAGCGCCGCTGAACGCAGGCAAGCATATAAATACTGAGCGGCCAGCCGATGTCGGCAAGTCCCGAAAAGAAATACTGAGGCTTGCGCGAGCCGATTTTGCCGGCAAAGACCGTGAACAGCGCCATCGCAACGGTGACGGCAAAAAAGCAACCCCAGACGTGCCACACGTTGAGCTTAAGCACAGTCATCATCAGCACAAGCACCGCACCCGCTATAAAAAGACCTGCCAGAAGGAATTTATATTCGGCACGGTTGTCCGAGTCAAGTATTCCCCACATATAGCCGTCAACGGTGAAGTACATCATAAAGTATGCCAGCGCCCAGTACATAGCCCCGGCGTCAGCTTTGTCCGAGGATTCCCTGACCTCAAGGTCCTTTTCCCTGAACATGATAAGGCAAATGCTAAGCGCAATTACAAGCAGCATCGGCAGCACTTGCGCCCAGAAAACGGGATTGGCGGTGTCGGCATCGATATAGCGCACAACCGCACATGAGAAGAACATTATTACCATTCCGACAAGACGCTCTGCATTATTGACGGCGAAGGCGAAGCCGCACCTTGCCGAGGTAACCGCACCGCCGAGTCCTGCGTAGGCAACTATTGCGAACACAAGCCTTAAGTCAGACTCGGGCAACAGTATGTACGGCACGAAGCCGAGCACCATCACCGACACCGAAGCCCATACGAGCGGCTTGAAGCGCTTTGACCACAGCAGCATTACAACAACCGAGGTAATACCGTGTACGGCGACGATTATCGTGCCTCCCGAAACGCCGCATACGTCCGCGCCCACGGGCATAAAGTGTCCGCGCACCGAAAACAGTATCAGCTCAAAGGCGTATGCCAGCATATAGCACATCCTTGACAAGCGGATACTTTTAAGATTTATCCCCTCGCGGGAATGCCACATTGACGAAAACGACGAGCCGATTTTACCGAAATAACCGTCCACGGTATGCCTCCTTTTACAAAATACAAAATCATATTATCACAAAAAACGGATTTTTTCAACTCACAGTTAAAAACAATAGTGCTTTTTTCTGTAAAGTTGTTCGCCTTTACACGCTCGGGACTCTTTTTGTAAATATTGACTGTTAATTTTTTGTCAAATTCTATTGAAAAAGCAAGTTTGTTATGATAAAATAATTTGAAGGTGTGTGCTTATGAAAACACCGCCTTGAAACAGTAAACTTTCCTTTACGGATTGAAAAAATAAGGAGGACAACTTTTATGGTCTATTCATCGGAAGTTAACGGTATGTGCTGTGTTAACCAGGGCGTAGCTCACGGCGCAGCTCCCATACCGGAAGAAGCAAAATGGGTTAAGGCTAAGGATATCTCCGATATCTCCGGCTATACTCACGGTATCGGCTGGTGCGCTCCCCAGCAGGGCTGCTGCAAGCTCTCGCTCAACGTCAAGGACGGCATCATCCAGGAAGCTCTTGTTGAAACAATCGGTTGCTCGGGTATGACTCATTCGGCGGCTATGGCGTCCGAAATTCTCCCCGGCAGAACACTTCTTGAGGCTCTTAATACGGACCTCGTTTGCGACGCTATCAATACAGCTATGAGAGAGCTGTTTTTACAGATAGTTTACGGCAGAACTCAGTCAGCCTTCTCAGAGGGCGGCCTTCAGATCGGCGCAGGTCTTGAGGATCTCGGTAAGGGCGCGCGTTCAATGGTTGCAACAACCTACGGCACACTTGCAAAGGGCCCGCGTTACCTTGAGCTGACAGACGGCTATATCACCGATCTCGCACTTGACGAGAACGATGAGATTATCGGTTATAAGTATGTAAACTTCGGCAAGATGATGGACTTCATCAAGGCAGGTAACGACGCCGCTACCGCACTTGAGAAGGCATCGGGACAGTACGGCAGAGTTGCTGACGCCGTAAAGTTCATTGATCCGAGAAAAGAATAATTGAGGAGGAAAGAATAATGGCTAAATTTGAATCTTATGAGAGAAGAGAAAAGCAGATCCTTTCCAAGCTCGCTGAGTACGGCATCGGATCAATCGACGAAGCTGAACAGATTACAAAGGACGCAGGTCTTGACGTATATCACATGGTTGAGAACATTCAGCCTATCTGCTTTGAAAACGCAAAGTGGGCTTACACCGTAGGCGCCGCTATCGCTATCAAGAAGGGCTGCCGCAAGGCTGCCGACGCAGCTGCCGCTATCGGCGAAGGCCTTCAGGCTTTCTGCATCCCCGGCTCTGTTGCCGACCACAGAAAGGTCGGTCTCGGCCACGGCAACCTCGGTAAAATGCTTCTTGAAGAGGACACCGAGTGCTTCGCATTCCTCGCAGGTCACGAGTCGTTCGCAGCTGCCGAGGGCGCAATCGGTATCGCTGAGAAGGCAAACAAGGTTCGTCAGAAGCCCCTTAGAGTTATCCTTAACGGTCTTGGTAAGGACGCTGCTCAGATTATTTCGAGAATCAACGGCTTCACATACGTTGAAACCGAATACGATTATCATACAGGCGAGCTTAAGGAAGTTTTCCGCAAGTGCTATTCAAAGGACCCCAACTCCTCAAGAGCAAAGGTTAACTGCTACGGCGCAAACGACGTTCAAGAAGGCGTTGCTATCATGTGGAAGGAAAACGTTGACGTTTCCATCACCGGCAACTCGACCAACCCGACACGTTTCCAGCATCCCGTTGCGGGTACCTACAAGAAGGAAAGAATCGAAGCAGGCAAGAAGTACTTCTCAGTTGCTTCGGGCGGCGGCACGGGCAGAACGCTCCACCCCGACAATATGGCTGCAGGCCCCGCTTCCTACGGTATGACAGACACCATGGGCAGAATGCACTCCGACGCTCAGTTCGCAGGCTCTTCGTCAGTTCCTGCTCACGTTGAGATGATGGGACTTATCGGCGCGGGCAACAACCCGATGGTAGGTATGACCGTTTCCGTTGCTGTTTCCATTGAGGAAGCTGCAAAGGCAGGCAAGTTTTAATAACTGAACAAATGACACCCTTGGGAATCCAAGGGTGTTTTTGTATGTAATAGACAGATTTAATCAAAGTGAATTGAAATAATTATTTCATTGTATTTTTTCTCATTTTTTGATATAATTACAGCATAAACAAACCTTAAGAAAAGGGGCGATAATATGGCTGATTATTTCGGCAAGGATATCCCGAAGCTTGGCTTCGGACTTATGAGACTGCCTAAAAAAGGCGTTATAATCGACGTTGAGCAGACAAAGCAAATGGTCGATATGTTCATTGAAGCGGGCTTCACCTATTTTGATACCGCTTACGTGTATCTCGGCAGCGAATCTGCTACGAAAAAGGCTCTCGTTGACCGCTATCCGCGCGACGCTTTTACCCTCGCAAGCAAGCTGAACGCCGGCGTTGCGCCGACCGAGAAATTCGCAAAAAAGGAATTTTTCACAAGCCTTGAAAGAACGGGCGCGGGCTATTTTGACTACTATCTGCTCCACGCGTTTATGGAGAACAATTACGAAAAATACGACAAATTTCATCTCTGGGATTTCGTAAAGGAACAGAAGGAAAAGGGACTTATAAAGCACGTCGGTTTCTCATTCCACGCGGGGCCGAAGCTGCTCGACAAGCTTCTGACCGAGCATCCCGACGTTGAATTCGTTCAGCTTCAGCTCAATTACGCCGACTGGGAAAACCCGAAGGTAACCTCAAGGGCAAACTACGAGGTTGCACGTAAGCACGGAAAATCGATAGTCGTTATGGAACCTGTCAAGGGCGGCTCACTTGCCAAGCCCGACAAGGAAATAGAGCAGATGTTCAGGGCATATGCTCCCGATATGTCGGCGGCATCGTGGGCTATACGCTTCGCCGCTTCGCTCGACGGAATACTTACCGTACTTTCGGGTATGTCAAACGTTGAGCAGATGCAGGACAATCTCTCGTACATGAAGGATTTCAAGCCTCTGGGCGAAGACGAGCAGGAAATCATACGCAAGGCTCAGAGGATACTCGGTCAGTCTTCGACTATCCCCTGCACCGCCTGTCATTACTGTACCGAAGGCTGTCCGATGCAGATTCCGATACCCGATATTTTCTCGGCGCTCAATCTTCAGCTGGGCAACGGTCAGCTCGACGAGGCAAAAAAGGCTTATCTTAACGCTACCGCAGATTGCGGCAAAGCGACCGACTGTATCGAATGCGGTCAGTGCGAAGGCGCCTGTCCGCAGCATATTGCGATTATCGACAGTCTGAAAAAGGCAGCCGAAGCGCTGGAATAATCAAAAAAACGCTCTCAATGAGAGCGTTTTTTCATTGATTAATTATTCCTTTGACGATATAACTATGCTTTATTTTAGAATTAATAAGGACGGACAGCTATGAACAACTTCAACTTACACGATTTCACCTACGAAATCGAAAATGAGGACTCTCTTAACGACACCGCGCTTTCGTTTGATTACAGCGAAAACGGTCTCACGTTAAGCATTAAAGCCGAAAAAAGCAGACCGAAATACGTCAGGTTAAAATGGAGCTTCAAAACCGAAGGAAAGCCTTACGTCTGCGGCGACGCGTGGGAGACAAGCTACGGTAATCTGTGCGCAGACGAGTTCAAAAAACACGCGGACTTTCTGCCCTGGTACTTCACGGCGCAGACGGACAGTGAAACCTTCTGTCTCGGCGTTAAAACGGGCTGTAACTCCTTCGTCTGTTTCTCTTACGATGAAAGCGGCGTTACGGCGCATATCGATTGCAGAAGCGGCTCGCACGGAGTCAGTCTCGGCGGACGAATGCTTGAGCTTTGCACCTTCGTTTTCAGGCGCTATCCCCTGCCGATTTTCGACGCGCTTTGCAAATACTGTAAAGAACTTTGCGACTCACCGCTTCTCCCGAAAGAAAAAATCTACGGCGGCAACAACTGGTATTACGCTTACGGCGAAAGCAGCCGCGAAGAGATTTTAAGCGACGCAAGGCTTCAGGCGAAGCTTGCCGATGGTATAGAGAATCCGCCGTTTATGGTTATTGACGACGGCTGGCAGCTTCTTGATACACGCGGACCGTATATACCAAATGAAAAATACGGAGATATGAAAAGCATTGCGGACGAATTCAAATCGCTCGGCGTAAGGCCCGGAATCTGGATAAGGTTTCTCGAAAACGAGTCCGAAGAGGTCACCGACGATATGAAAGTATTCAGAAACGGCGAGAGAAAGTTTCTTGACCCGACCGACGGAAGAGTGCAGGCTTTAATCGTAAACGATATTAATAAGATTAAATCATGGGGCTTTGAGCTTATTAAACATGATTTTTCAACCCACGACCTGTTCGGCAGTTACGGCTGTAACCTTACGTTTGGAATTACGAACGATGAGGACTGGCATTTTAAGGACGAAACAAAAACCAACGCCGAGATAGCGCTCGATTTTTACAAACTCATCAAAAAAGCCTGCGGCGATATGCTGATTATAGGCTGTAATACCATTTCGCACCTTTGCGCAGGTCTAGTCCAGATTAACAGAACGGGCGGAGACACAAGCGGCAGACACTGGGAAACGACGCGCGATAACGGCGTTAACACGCTCGCCTTCCGACTATGTCAGAACGGAAACTTCTATCTTGTCGACGCGGACTGCGTCGGTATTCTCGGCGACAATATTCCGTGGGAGAAAAACAGACAGTGGCTCGACATTCTTTCAAAAAGCGACACGATGCTTTTCACCTCCTGCGCCTCTCTTGACGGCGAAAAATTTGCCGATGTGCGTCGGGCGTATTTTGAAATACAGAAGGAGCATAAAATAAAGCCCCTTGACATTTACTCAAACCGCACGCCGTATAAATGGGAAATCAACGGTGAATTAACGGAGTATAAATGGTGATAAACGGTGTTTCATTTCAAGCCTGTATCAATAAAAAAGCAGCGGGGAGTCATAAGACTCCCCGCTGCTTTTGGTCGGAGTGACAGGATTTGACAGCCTCGCTTCGCTTGCTGTCGCAGGCAACAATTATATGTCCCTTTTGCTGCGCAAAAGATGGACTACGGTGTTCGAGTCGCCTTAAAAAATCAAAAAGACTGAACAGTTCCTGTTCAGCCTTTTATGGTCGGAGTGAGGTGACTCGAACACCCGGCATCTTGCTCCCAAAGCAAGCGCGCTACCAACTGCGCTACACCCCGTTGTATTAAATCTTTAATAAATTATTTCTTTTTTGTTATTGCGTAGACGTCCGCTGCGCTTCCCTCAGAAACATAGTCGCACTGCTCGCTTGGAGCGCTTCGCATTGCTCCTTGTTTCTTCACCTCACTCGTACGCCTTCTTCTGCCACCGGCAGCGGCGTACTCGTTCGCCCAACTGCGCTACACCCCGATATGGCAAAGTCTTCGACTTTGCAGTGAAATTTTTGCTTCGCAAAAGTGAAATTGCCTTTCGGCAGTGAAATTCGTTTCTTCGAAACGAGTGAAATTCGCCTTCGGCGAGTTGTAGGGAAGCTTCGCTTCCGAACAATTTATTTTTGCTTATGAATTATACAATTATCGATTCGGTTTGTCAACCGAAGAAAAAGCAGCAGAAAAGTTCTGCTGCTTTTTGTTTTTTTAACCCTGCTTCATCTTTTTGCCGAAGCGAATCTGATTGACAATGAAGCCGATACCTACGATAAGCAGCAGCGGAATCAGGAAAATCAGCGCCAGCAAAACGGTGATAATTACTATCGGCAGGCCCTTGCGGCTCTTTTTGACCGTGCGCTCGGGTTTCGGTTCATCCGCGGATGCGGGACCCTGCTCGCCCTCTGCATAATAGGGCATTACGGGCAGAAGCGCGTCGTATGAATTGATACCCGAATTGTGTATAAGCGGCTCAACGAAATCGTAGAGCGAGTCGGAAACCTTAATGAGCTTTCTTACCTTTATGTGCAGAGCGTCGAAAATGGAATCGAGAATGCTGATAAGTCCCATCGCAATTCTGTACTGAGGCTCGTCGGGATTATAAAGGTTCTCACCGCCGTAGAGATTGAGCACCATTCTGACTATAAAGTCGGCAACGCTGTCGTCCTTTACAGCCTGCCAGTCCGCTTTCTTAAGGCCTGACTCCTTCTTCGTCCACTTGGCAACCGTGCCGATTTTAAGCTTGCCCAGAAGTTTTGCGAAGGGCTTGATAATCCAGCCGACTTTGTAGATGAGCTTCTTTTTGATGCTCATCGCCGTCGCCATCGTCGCAAAGGTTTCGATGTCACTGCCCGCGGCCTTGATCATATCCCTTATCATTCCGACAAGCTGATTGGCAAGGTAGTCCTGAAGGTTCATACCCTCAAGATCTATATTGACGGGCTCGGTGATAAAGTCGGTAGTTGTGCTGACCATTCCCCTGTCGGGATCCATTACTATTTTACGGATGGGACCGGGATAGCCGATAAGCGAAGCAGAGGCAATATCGTAGAAGTTGTTGCCTCTCTGAGATGTTATTTTGTCGATATCGTGAATATGGGTGTGGCCCGTGAGCATAAACTGAATGCCGAGATCGGCAAACTGCTCGCGCCTTACGTCATAGTCGCCGAACATATCGCCTTTGCCGATAAGCTCATAAATCGGAGACGGAGCTATCAGCGGGTGATGAGTCATGGCGATAATGAACTGACCGTTTGCCCTCGCGTCGTCAGCCTGCGCCTTAATCCAGTCATAGAGCTCGTCGGAAACGCCGCTCTTGCCGGAAAGGTTGCTGTCGTCGTTTATTGCGAACAGACGATAACCGTCGGCAAGCTGAACTATATACGACATGCTCTGACGGTGAACCGCAAGCGCCTCGTCGGGACCGAATTCGCGGTAAAGCTCAAAAAGCTCCTCACGCTTATATGCGGGAACCTTTATTCTCTCGCCGCCGTCATAGCCCCACGCCTCGCCGTCACCCTTATAGTCGTGGGTAGCGGTAAGAACATATACTCTCTTGCCCTGATTTTTCAGCCAGCGAAGCTGTTCAATCGCTTCCTGGTGCGCCCATTTTTCGCCCTCGTTGGTCGTGTCACCCGAGAGAAGCACGATATCGCCCGAATTATCCTTGGCTATCTGTCTGTATGCAGCGTCAAGCAGCTCCGCGCAGTTTTTCAGCAGCTTCTGACTTTTGGCGTTTGCCTTGTCGTAGGCTTCGCCGCTTGTGCCGACACGCTTGGAGAAATAATGCGTATCGGTTATATGAAAGACGGTCAAAGGTTGTCTTGCCATATTCTTTCCTCCTTATAAAGCTTTGGAGTCGATTTCTTCCTTTATTCTCTTAATGAATTCGTCAATGGTAGCCGCGCCCTCGTCACCGTTCTTTCTTGAACGTACCGCTACGGTGCCTGATTCGATATCCTTGTCACCGATAATAATCATATACGGTACCTTTTCCATCTGAGCGGAACGGATTTTGAAGCCTATCTTCTCGCTTCTGTCGTCAAGCTCACAGCGGACACCCGCGTCAAGCAGCTTCTGCATCATCTCGCGGCAGTAATCCTGATGTCTGTCGGCGATGGGAAGGAACTTGACCTGAACGGGAGCAAGCCATGTCGGGAAAGCGCCTGCGTACTTTTCGATAAGCAGCGCAAGAGTACGCTCGTAGCAGCCGATTGAAGTACGGTGAATGATATAGGGATTCTTCTTCTGTCCGTCGGAGTCGGTGTATTCCATACCGAACTTTTCGGCGAGCATCTGGTCAATCTGAATGGTGATAAGCGTGTCTTCCTTGCCGAAAACGTTCTTGATCTGAATGTCAAGCTTCGGACCGTAGAAGGCAGCCTCGCCGATACCGATTTTATATTCAAGACCGAGGTCGTCAAGTATCGTTTTCATAACACCCTGAGCCTCGTCCCACTGCTCGGGAGTTCCTATATACTTTTCTCTGTCGTTGGGGTCCCACTGTGAGAAGCGGAAGCTTACGTCCTCATAAAGTCCGATAGTCTTGAGCATATACTCGCAAAGCTCAAGGCATTTTCTGAATTCGTCCTCAAGCTGATCGGGACGGCACATAAGATGTCCCTCGGAAATCGTGAACTGACGCACACGGATAAGTCCGTGCATCTCGCCCGAAGCCTCGTTTCTGAAGAGAGTTGAGGTCTCATCATAGCGAAGCGGAAGGTCGCGGTATGAACGGGGCTTATTAAGATATGCCTGATACTGGAACGGACAGGTCATGGGACGAAGGGCGAAAACCTCCTTGTCCTTTTCCTCGTCACCTAAGACGAACATACCGTCCTTGTAGTGATCCCAGTGTCCCGAAATCTTGTAAAGGTCGCTCTTTGCCATAAGCGGAGTCTTGGTCAGCTGCCAGCCGCGCTTTGCTTCCTCGTCCTCAACCCAGCGCTGAAGAGTCTGAATAATCTTGGTGCCCTTGGGAAGAAGTATCGGAAGGCCCTGACCGATATAGTCAACAGTCGTGAAGAGTTCGAGCTCTCGTCCGAGCTTGTTGTGGTCGCGCTTTTTAGCCTCTTCAAGGGCGGTCAGATATTCCTCAAGCTCCGAAGCCTTCGGGAAAGCCGTACCGTAAACGCGCTGAAGCATCTTGTTCTTCTCGTCGCCGCGCCAGTAAGCGCCCGTGCATGAAGTCAGCTTGAATGCCTTGACTGCACCCGTCGACATAATGTGCGGGCCGGCGCAAAGCTCAGTGAATTCGCCCTGCTTATAGAACGAAATCTTTTCTCCGTTGTCAGCGTGCTCCTTTACAAGCTCATACTTGTAAATCTCACCGTTTTTCTCAAAATAGTCGAGCGCCTCCTGCGGCTCCATTTCGAATTTCTCAATCGGTAAATCCTCCTTGACGATTTTCTTCATCTCCGCCTCAATCTTTTCAAGGATTTCGGTAGTGAAGGTAATATCGCTGTCGAAGTCGTAATAGAAGCCGTTGTCAACTGCGGGACCTATGGCAAGCTTCGTTTCGGGATAAAGTCTCTTGACCGCCTGAGCGAGTACGTGCGAGGCAGTATGCCAGAAGGTCTTCTTACCGTCAAGGTCGTCGCCGAAGGTTACGATTTCAAGCTCGCAATCCTTCTCAATCGGAGTGCGCAGGTCGCAGTATTCACCGTCAATTCTGCCGCCGAGCGCCGCCTTATAAAGGCCCATGCCGATGCTCTTTGCAACGTCGGCAATGCTTACGCCCGCTTCGAACTCCTTAATGTCGTCTCTGAGTTTGATTTTAATCATTTTCTTTCTCTCCTCTCAATAATAAAAAGAAAAAAGCATTTCATCCCGAAAACAGGATGAAATGCATAATTTACATTCCACGGTTCCACCCGTATTGCGATTTCTCGCCTCTCATTAAACCTTAACGCGGTCAGACGGAACGCTTTAATCAATGCTTTCGGCGTTCACTCGGGGGCGGTGTCCGGCGGGACTTTCGTGATTCCGTTTCAGCTAATCGGAATCTCTCTGCAACGAAGAACTGCGCCATTCTTCCCCTTCGACGTTTTCAAATGTCAAATATATTATACAATTAAAAATCTTAAAGTCAAGTTTTATTTCGCGGCAAGATATTCCAATGCCTTTATGTACCCGTCAAATCCGAGGCCGATAAAGTGCTCTTCGCACGCCATACCCGCATAGGAAACACGGCGGAATTCCTCGCGCCTGTTTATATCGGAAATATGCACCTCCACAGCGGGTATTCCGATCGCCTTGAGTGCGTCGAGAATTGCTACGCTTGTGTGAGTGTAGGCGGCGGGGTTTATAACTATACCGTCAACGCCTTCAAAATATGCCTTCTGAATGCGGTCGACTATATCGCCCTCATGATTGGACTGAAAGCAGTCAACCTCAAGCCCTAATTCATCGGCGCTTTTTTTAATCATATCAATCAAATCCGCATAGTCCGCTCCGCCGTAAATCTCGGGCTCGCGTATGCCGAGCATATTGAGATTCGGTCCGTTTACAACAAGTATCTTTTTCATTTGAGCACCTCTTCGATTTTTTTGCTTACACCGTCCACACTGCCGTTGCCGTCAATTTCATAATCGGCGAAAGCCCTGTACAGCGGCAGTCTCGTTTTATATAGCTTTTCAACGCCTTCGCTCTGAGAAAGCGGTCTGCCGTCGGTTGAAAGCGAGCTCGGGTCGCGGTTTATAAAAACAACAACGGCGTTCTGCTTTATTATATCAAAGTTTTCAGCTTTCGTCACGGCGCCGCCGCCCGTAGCGATAACTTTTCCGCTTAATTTGCATATATCGGACAGAACCTCGGTTTCAATTCGGCGGAAAACTTCCTCGCCGTCGGCTTTGATAATCCCGGCAGGAGTTCTGCCCGTGCGCTTTTCGATTTCGGAGTCGCAGTCAAGGAACTCTCTGCCGTAGAATCCGGCAAGCTTTTTACCGACAGACGACTTTCCGCAGGCCGGCATACCGATTAAAATTATGTTTTTCATTTGAAAGCCGATTTGCTTTAGAACCGCTTTTTCTTCGTATGAACCGATGTTCCTGTCCTGAAAAAGCTCACTTGCTATCCATGCCTGATCAACGAGCATTTCCAGTCCCGAAAATGCAGGAATACCGAGCTTTTCTGCGTCCAGGCAAAGCTTGGTTTTCTGCGGATTGTAAATAATATCAAAAACTGCAGAAAGTTGTGTAAAGCCTTCGAGCTTTACAGGAGAAACGAGGTTGTTCGGGTACATTCCTACGGGAGTTGTGTTTATAATTATATCTGCGTCGGAATGCTTTCCGATGTTTTCGTAATTGTTCTCGCCGCTTCGGGAGATAAAGACAATTTCCCCTGCGTTTAAATCCCTGCAGACCGCATTTACCGCAAGCGATGCGCCGCCCGTGCCGAGTATAAGTATCTTTTTATTTTCAAACGGAATTTTGCTTGAATAAACCAGCCCGGAAAAGCCGTAGTAATCGGTGTTGTAGCCGTACAGCCTGCCTTCGTGCCGCAGTACAGTATTAACGCTGCCGACCTTTTCGGCACTTTCGTCGAGCCAATAAAGGTACGGCATGACAGCCTTCTTATACGGTATGGTGACGTTTATTCCTTCCCAGTCGCCGTTTTTAAGAAAATCTTCAAGCTCGTTTTCATCCTTTTCAAAAAGCACATAGTCGGACAGCCCGAACAATCCGTGGATTGCGGGCGAATAGCTGTGTGTCAGTTTTTTGCCTAAAAGTCCGTACATTACGCCTCTTTCTGTTCTGCGGCGTGGCGCTCGGCAAGCTCCTTCTCGACCTGCTCGCGCTGAGCCTTGGAATACTTAATGAACATAAACGGAATGAGATAAAGAATCGAACCCAGAGCAGGCAGCAGCATGAACAGCGGCCACTGAGCCTTATAGAAAATTTCGGGCTGACCGGAAATACCCAGCTTTGCGTTGAAGCCGAGAGACGCGAGAACAATTCCTGCAAATATAGATTTCAACGCATCCTTAAGCTTATTGGTGAGGTTCTGCATCGAGTTGCTGACGCCCTCGGTACGCTTACCGGTTTTCCATTCCTCATAGTTTATCGCATCACTTAACAGTGCTCTCTGCGCGATACCGATAAGGTTGGTCGGCACGGATGAAATCGCCATTACGCAGATAACGGCAATCATTGAACGCGGACTGTTAAAGCCGATAAAGTATGCAATAACACGGCAGACCGTATTGCAGATCTGGGCAATTATAATGGTGTTTTTCATACCGCCGATTTTGTCGGAAATCTTAACTGCAAAAAACATCGTGACGGTCGAAATAACGCTTATGAGAATACCGTAATAGAACTGAGCCGTTGAACCGTTGATTTCCTTACCGTTAATATTAAGACTTACGCAGTAATCGAAGAAATATATCCACGGAATTGCGCTGCCAATAAAATCGACAAACTGAGCCAAAAGGAGAAGCAGGAGCATTTTATTATGAAACAGAGCCTTTATGTCCTCGATAAACGGTCTGTTTTCGGTATGTGTGAAGGCAACTCTCTCCTTCGTCTTATATGCAAAAGCGGAGAGCAGTTCGCCGCCGAAGCCAAAAACTATACCGAAAAACAGAAACAGAACGGTAATCTGTCTGCCCTGTGCGATGTGGGTTGCAGCTTCGATTTTATCGGCATTCGCTTCAACGGCGCCCTTTATAAGAGGTATCAGACTGATTGCGCCAATGCCTGCGCCGACGCCGATGTTAAGCCATTGAGACGTGCGTTCTCTCTCGTGGGAATGCGGCGAGATAAGCGCCATCATACCCCAGAGTGCGACATCCTGGAATGAGTATGTAAAATCCCATGCGAGGTAAATACAAATAAATATTACCATTGCCGCAGTTTCGCCGACGCCGAAGTCAACGAACATCAGCGCCGTGAGTATTCCTATAACTACGGGCAGCTTGCCGAGATACGGATGCAGCTTCTTGCCCGGCGCAGTCTTGCGTCTGTCGATGAGAGTGCCTACAATCGGGTCGTTGAGAGCATCCCATATCTTGGTAAAGCCCGTCAGAAATCCGACTCTCAGCGGATTAATTCCGATGATGTTTGTGCAGAAGTAGAAAATCCACTGGGTTACAAGCGCATAGGCCATATTCTGACCTGCGAGCGCAGTTGAATACGCTAAAAGCTCTCTGTTGGGCACGCAGCCCTCCTCAGCTTTTTTTGAAAAAGGATTCCAAATTTTCATATTATCCCGACCTTCTTTTTATTCTTTATCCCCGATATAAGTTCATTATATATTATTAATGCAATTATTGCAAACCAAAAAATATGGTGATATAATTTATATGAACACATCAGCTGTTCAAATTAATCTTTCTTACGGAGGAATAATTATGAGCTTAATTAAAAAGTGTATTGCCGAGGTTATCGGCACATGCGTACTCGTTACACTCGGCTGCGGCACTGCAATGCTTGTCGGCTGCGACGCGGCTAACGGCGGCGGTTATATTCTGACCGCTCTCGCTTTCGGTCTTGTTATCGTTGGTATGGCTTACTGCGTAGGCAATATTTCAGGCTGCCACATCAATCCCGCAGTTTCACTCGGCGTACTTATCAGCGGCGGAATGAAAATCGGTGAATTCTGCGCTTACGTCGTTTCACAGTGCATAGGCGCTCTTGCAGGCGCAGGCATACTGGCCGCAATTTTCGGCCTCGGCGGCGTTGAGGACAAGACGGGCGGCTTCGGTTCAAACGGCCTTGCAGGCGTTAACGGCAGTGCTGTTGCGGGACTTCTCGTTGAAATCGTGCTGACCTTCGTATTTGTACTCACCATTCTCGGCGTAACATCCAAGAAGGCAGGCCACGGCTCGTTCGGCGGACTTGTTATCGGCTTCACGCTGACACTCGTTCACATTCTCGGCATCGGTCTTACCGGCACATCGGTTAACCCCGCCAGAAGCTTCGGTCCCGCTCTCGTTGCAGCTTTCAGCGGCAACAGCGATCCCATCAAAGCTCTCTGGGTATTCATCGTAGGTCCGTTCGTAGGCGCAGCTATCGCGGCTGTTGTTTACAAGTTCCTTGAAAAAGAAAAGGCATAATATGAACTATTCATACAAGCCCAGCGGAGTTTGCGCTCAGAACATAAGCTTTGACATTGACGGCGATAAAATTACAAACGTCAGCTTTCTCGGCGGATGTAACGGTAACCTGAAAGCTATTTCGAAGCTCGTTGACGGTATGACGGTTGATGAGATTGAAAATAAGCTCTTGGGCAACACCTGCGGCTTCAAGCCGACGTCCTGCGCTGACCAGCTTGCGAAGGCTGTACGTCAGGCATACGAAAGCGCAAAATCCGAATAAAGACTATAAAGAAACACCCGAATTCGTAATGAATCCGGGTGTTTTGTTATGCCTTTTTATTTGTTGAACAGCAATCTCGTCGAGTTAATTACGCAGATTATGCAGACGCCCACGTCCGCGAATACCGCCGCCCACATCGGTGCAAGTCCGAGCGCACCGAGCACAATTACCGCAATTTTGACGGCTATGGCGATAATTATATTTGACTTGATAACTCTCATTGAACGGCGCGCAGATCTGACAGCCTTTACTATATTGCCGACATTGGAATTCATCAGCACCACGTCACCCGATTCAAGCGCCGCCGCAGTGCCGGAGCCCATGGCTATTCCGACATCCGCTTCGGCAAGGCTAGGCGTGTCGTTTATACCGTCGCCGACAAATGCCGTTACATATCCTTCACTCTTAAG
>JAEEGF012103313.1_pt1 | contig 17644 bp, 10 predicted proteins | sample 9134171 | NCBI WGS metagenome assembly JAEEGF01 (sample SAMN16246542, study PRJNA631951) | gut metagenome | biome: gut microbiome; feature: rumen; material: AP-attached | host: Bos | place: Iran: Karaj | collected 2018-10 | reverse complement strand
CAAATCCGACAGACGGGCGGCTACATCCCTACTAAGGACGCCCAGGGCAGAGAACTATCAGCCGAGGAGATCATTGATCGGGCAGATACCATCATTGGCCGCACAATCCGCCTGCTGAACGAGGAGGCGGAGGACACGCTGACGGCAACGCAGGTGGCCAAGACCTTCAACATGTCGGTCTGCGACTTCAACGCCGTCCTGCGCGACATGGGCATCCAGTACCATCGTAACGGGCGCTGGAACATCTCTGACGACCTCCAGGGGCGCGACCTCGTGAGGCTGCGTACCCACGTCAGCTACTCGCTGAAGGATAAGAAGAAGGTACGCACGTACATGACGTGGACACTCAACGGAGTGAGGTTCCTGAATTCAAAACTCGGTTATCCGAATTTTTAAGGTAAGTTTTATTAGGCACGGATTAACACGGATTTAACACGGACTTTAACCCCTGAGATTAAAAATCCGTGTCTTTAAATTTATTTAAAGCCGCGTTAATCCGTGCCAAAAAAAATATATAAAGGAATGAGTGTATTTGAGATTTATATGCAGAACGGGGTGAAGATGATGCGGCCCGTTCTAACGAGAGAGGAATATCTGAACCGACGCAATACGGACAGGCAACGGCAGACGCTGAAGACCGTGCGCGAAAAGGATGCCACCCAGAAGAGCCAGTTGGTGCAGATGAACTACTCCTGTCTGCCGAACCCCGACGGTACGCTGAAGGGTTCGAAGACGGCCTCGCAGTCGGTGGGTATGGATATCGACTTCAAGGCTCCCCAGGGACTCACAGCCGAAGCACAGCAGGCTTGGCTGGCGCAACAGATGGCGAGCGTGCCCGAGCTGGTGATGAGCAAGAAGGACGAACTGGGACTGCTGATGCTGGAGCGGTCGGCCACCAAGGGTTACCATCTGGTGTTCCGTCGTCGTCCGGAGCTGTCGCAGGAAGACAATCTCCGCTGGGCCAGTCAGTTGCTCGACGTCGCCTATGACGACAAGGCCAAGGACATCACGCGCGTGTTCTTCACGACGACTGGTGATGCCGATGAACTGTTGTTCCTGGATGACGAGATCTTTAACCCCCAACCGATGACCGAGCCACTCCCAGCCTCCAACCCCCTCCCGACCTCCCCGAGGGGAGGGGATGGCGCTGCACCGCTGCAGTGTTGCAGTTCGAAATTCGACCCTGAGGCACGTTATAATGGAGTGCTCTTCAGCGACATCATCGCGAAGTATTGGGAACTCTTCAACGACGGCAAGGAGCCAGTGGAGGGTGACCGCAATGCGCTGACCTTCGAGTTGGCAGTGACCATCCGCTCCATCTGCGGCTATTCGCTGGAGAAGATGATGACGGTGATCCCAAACTATTGGGAAGCCTCCCCCGACCCCTCCAAAAGGAGGGGAGAATGTTCCTTAGAGGAGATGGAGGAGTATCGCAAGACGCTGGAGAACGCACTGAAGGAACCTAAGAAGGGGATGCCCTACCGGTTGAAGCAGGTGCTGCAGGCACTGAAGTCGCAAGGAGGCGTGAAAGCCTGTGGCGGTACGATGACTACCCCACCCCCGATGCCGAAGAAGCTGCCGCCACTGATCAAGCTGTTGACGAAGAATGTGCCCTGGTTCTACAAGCCCGCCGTGGCCAGTGCGGTGTTTCCTGCGCTGGGCGCTCACCTGCACGACGTGAGGTTCCGTTATTGGGACAATGTGGAACACGAGGCGACGTTTATGAACATCCTGATAGGCCGTCAGTCGATTGGTAAAGGCTCAATCAAGAAACCCATCGAGTATATCATGGAGGACATCCGCCAGCGCGACATCCCCAACCGCCAGCGCGAGGCCGAGTGGAAGCAGAAGAATCCCGGGGCCAAGCAGAAGAAGGACCCCCGACCGACCGATATCTGTATCCAGATGCTGATCGACAACCTGACCGATGCCGTCTTCAACCAGCGCATCGTGGATGCCAACAACAACGGCCAGCGCTTCATCTACACCATCGTCGACGAGATTGAGGGTCTGAAAAAGGTGACGTCGAAGGGTACGGCCGACGAGGTGGGACTGCTGATCCGTAAAGCTTTCGACAACTCGAATGCCGGTCAGGAGCGCGTGGGTGCCGATTCGGTTTCGGGCATAGCGCCACTGAGGTGGAACTTCAATGCCTCGACGACACCGCCCAACGCCAAGAAGTTCTTCGTCAAGATGGTGAATGACGGTACCGTCGGCCGACTGGACATCTCGACCATCATCCGCAGTGACGATGACGACGACACGGCCCCAGTGCTGGGCATCTACGACCACACGTTTGCACAGGAACTCAAGCCCTACATCGACCGTCTGGAGGCTGCCTCGGGACTGATAGAGTGCCCACAGGCCAAGCGCCTGTCGCTCGACATCAGTCAGGAGAACAAGGACGCCGCGAAGCTCTACGAGAGCGAGGCCTACCGCGTATTCTCCTATCGTGCCAACGTGATAGCCTGGCTGAAGGGGATGGTGCTCTACGTGGCTCACGGCTACCGATGGTCGCGCGAGATTGCGGATTTCGTGCGCTGGAGTCAGCAGTATAACCTCTGGTGCAAGATGCTCTATTTCGGTCAGCAACTGGAGCGCGAGCTGCGTGAAGAGGTGGAGATCCAGCGTCAGTCGGGGCCGCAGAATCTGCTCGAGCTGTTGCCTGACGAGTTCACCAAGGAGCAGTACCGTCAGATGCGCCAGCAGCAAGGGAAGGATGGCGACGGCGAGTCCACACTGCGCAGTTGGCAGAGTCGCGGGCACATCGTCTATGACGAGGTGAGCGGCAGGCTGTGCAAGACGGAGGAGTACAAAAGAAAGTATAAGGTATAAGATAAGGGGAAAGTGATGATAAAGATTGAGAATAATGAAGCTTGCTTCGTGCAGCTCTGGCTACTGCTGGAGCGCACGAGGCTCCTCCTCCAAGGTCAGTGCAGGCGCTACTGCATCCGCCACGTGTTGAAGCTGTGGTTTCCTGCCGAAGCCAGCGATGACTTCATCTGGGAGGTCTGTTTGCGCTGCGAGCAGGCGGGTTGGGATGAACTCCTCACCCCCTCGCTCTATCCTCTGAAGCACCGCGAACTGTTGCGGGCGATTGTTGCCGTCAGACTCGGTATCGGCATGCGAAAAGTGAGGCTCCGTGAACTGGACCGCGCTTACAGCATCGCCTTTCCGAAGAGTACGGCCATCAATAAGAACAAGAAAAAACGAACCACTTAAATTTCAAGAGAATATGAATCAAGTCGAAATCAACCAACAAGCCAGACTCTCCGAGCACTTTAAGCTCGGGGAGATGACGAGAAGCAAGTCACATCCCGAAGTGTATAACATCCCCAGTCGCGAGGCCGTCGGGAATCTGAAACGCCTCTGTGCGTGGCTGGAGGAACTGAGGTACAGGTATAACACGCGCTACTGTCTACAGCCGGGTGAGGACTACGAGACCTCGGAGCATGTCGAGGGCATCATCATCAGTTCGGGCTATCGCTCGCCCGAGCTGAACCGGAAGGTGGGCGGCGTATCGACCTCGAACCATCTGACGGGCTGTGCCGTGGATATCCGCGTGTCGGGCAAAGAACAACTCATCCGCTATGCCTGCATCCTGCTCGACATGGCCGACGAGACGCATCAGGATTGGGATGAACTCCTGCTCGAGCACGGCTCTAACGGCGTCATCTGGCTCCACTTCGCCGTACGCCCGCCCTCACAGTCCAACCGCCGCCGCATCAGTTTCCTGAAAGCATAACGGAGGTTGTTGTGAGGGGTTATTAATAGTTCGCCCTCATCCACTCGATAATCCTAAGGAAGAAAGTAAGGGCAGACACCTCGTGATTGGTGATGCCGGCTTCCTTGGTCGTCTCGGAACTGTACTCACCGACAAACTCTTCTGGCTTGATGCCGTTGGCCTTGAGGAACTTGCTCATGGCATAGAAGTTCTCCACCGGTACGACATCGTCTTTCGTGTCGTGGAAGAGCATCACATCGAAGTCTTTGCGGGGCGTCCAGCCGCTGGTAAGCGCATCCTCTCTGAAGGCGGCACTGAAACGACGAGACAGGGGATTGCTGGCATCGAGGATGGCGTTTGTGAGGAGATCGCTCGTCTTCTTAGTCTTGATCAGCTCCTCGTCGAGGGCCCTGCGCTTGTTCTTCTTGCTGAGGAACCAGTCATCGAAGTTCTTGGCCACGGGATCCTTCAGATAGTCGTGGATGTTGTAACCCAGACGGAAGAAGTGGTTGTAGGCATAGAGCAGGTTGCAGACGGTGCTGGGCATCTCGGTTTCACCTTTGGTGATGGCGTCAAACATCGAGTTGATGTCGTAGGGACCGTCACCGGCAAAGGCTCGTTTCACCTTGATTTCAGGATGGCGTTCGGAAATCTCACGTAGGACGCCCATCGTGGTCTGTCCGCCCTCAGAGTAGCCTGCAATGACGAAATCGTCGTTTTTCTTCACTTTAAAGTCTTCTATCAGTCGCTTGGCAGCGAGATAGGCATCGAGCGAGGCGCGTCCATTGGCCCGTGAGATACAGTAGGCCTGTGGCTCTTTCTCGGTGATGCCGAAGCCGTAGTAGTCGGGGGCTACGACGATGAAGTCGGTGAGGGAAGCCCCGGTCGGGAACTCGACAGCTCCCCGTGAAGGCGCCTGTGTGGTGGCGTAGATCGTAAAGTGGTTGTAGAGCAGAATGCCGTTGAAGGGCTTATTCTCCTTGATCAGCGACTTGTTGACCGTGATGGTACCACTGAGTGTGCAGGGCTTGCCGAAGGGATCGAATGAAGGATAGTTGAACACGTAGTTCATGTGGTTAGGGAAAAGCAGCACAGGAATACTGTCGGTGATGCAGGCCCGAGGGAGGGTCGACTTCGCCATCCACTCCTGGATCATCCCGCTCTTACTGCTTCCGACCTTGGTAAGTGTTCCTTCGTAGGTCGCATTGCTGAAGGCGATACTGCCCGGTGCACTTTTCATCTGAATCTGCCCGATATCGACAAAGTCGTTGTGACTGTTGTCACCGCGTGTGCGAGAGGGGGCATAGGTGGTGCCTGTAGCAGGATCGGTCAGAATGACCTGTCCTTCGGCTGTCACCTGCCAAAGGAACGGTGCATCTTTCGGACCACCGTAGATCTCGAGCGGCTCGTTGAAGACGTCATCAAACACCGCCAAGGCAACGTAGCCCGTATGGTCGGCGCTGACCTCCACGGCTATCAAGGCACGGTTGAAAGGCTTGCCCTTCTCTGTCACGTCCTCATACTCAAACTCCTCGTACCACAGTCCGACGAGACTCTCTTCTATCTCCTTCTGGCTGGGGTTATCACTCTCGCTGGTGCAGCCGCACATGCCCAACAAGAGCACGGAAGCAGCAAGGATTGCAAAAAATTTCTGTTTCATCATAATCTCGTTAATTTTGTACGGTCTCTAACTTAAAGAGTTTGTCGCTGGGGCGCACCTTACCTGTGACGGCGATGGAAACGCGCGTGCCCTGCTCAGCCACTTCGACGGGGCCGTTGTCGCCATGTATCTCGTCGGCAGTGACATACATCACGCCCGTCGTTGGCCCTGTAATCAGCATCTTGTCGCCCACCTTGAAGGTGTTGGCCTCGACGGTGAACTCTGCCACGCCGAGTTTGGAGAAGTATTTCACCCCCTTGCCAATATAGACCTTGCGCTCGGTGGCATTGGAACCGTAGTTCTTGTTCCACTCGCCCATGAGCTGACCCTGATAGTAGCCATCCCAGAAGCCACGGTTGAAGACGGTGGAGAGTCGCTCGTCCCACAGGTCCTTCTTCTCGTCGGTGAAAGTGCCGTCGAGCACCGCCTGGATGGCCTCCTTGTAGCATTTCACCACCGTGTACACATACTCCGGCCCGCGGGCACGTCCTTCTATTTTAAATACGCGCACGCCAGCCTTCATCATCCGGTCGATGAAGCGCACGGTCTTCAGGTCCTTAGGCGACATGATATACTTGTTGTCGATGGCGAGCTGATAGCCCGTCTCGTTGTCGGTAGCGGTATAGGAGCGACGGCAGACCTGGATGCACTCACCACGATTGGCAGAACGGTTGGCAGCATGCAGGCTCATATAGCATTTTCCACTGATGGCCATGCAGAGGGCACCGTGACAGAACATCTCGATGCGGATCTGCTCGCCAGAAGGACCGCAGATATGCTCAGCCTCTACCTGACGATAGATCTCGGCCACCTGATCCATGTTCAACTCGCGGGCGAGCACGACGACATCGGCAAACTGAGCGTAGAAGCGCAGCGCCTCGATGTTGGAGATGTTCAACTGCGTGGAGAGATGCACCTCCTGCCCCACCCGATTACAATAGGTCATGACAGCCACGTCGGAAGCTATCACGGCAGAGATGCCCGCCTCCTTGGCAGCATCGATGATCTCGTGCATCAGCGGGATGTCCTCACCATAGATGATGGTGTTCACCGTCAGGTAACTCTTGATGCCATGCTCACGACAGGTGGCTGCCATCTGCTTCAGGTCGTCGATGGTGAAGGTCGAGGCGGAGTGCGCCCGCATGTTCAGCTTCTCGATGCCGAAGTAGATGCTATCGGCTCCTGCCTGGATAGCAGCCGCCAACGACTCTGGTGACCCCACAGGGGCCATGATTTCAAAATCTTCTGGTTTCATGGCTGCAAATTTACGAAAAATCGAGAGAAATGCAAAAGGAAAACTTGTTTTTCTTTTTTAAAGCAAAAGACGACCGCTCTTCCCAGAGCAGCCGTCCCTACAAAATTAACTCTAATTTACGGTAATTATGAAAACCATTTTACCGCATTAGGAATTTCCGGCCATCCCGGATATAGATACCTTTAGAAAGGGGTTCCGCCACCTTGACGCCAGCCAGTGTATAACAGGCATGGTCGGACGACGTGGCGAGCGGTGTATGAATCGCCGTGGCTCCATCGGTATCCCACTGATAGCCATAGGCGGGGATTGTCCATGTGGTGCCACCGATGGTGACATCGGCCTGGGCGTTGCCAAAGTTCAGCGCCACCGTGATGCTGCTGTTGCCCTGTCTGCGTGTATAGGCCAACACGTTGGCATCTGCCACTTCGAGAATTTCCACCTCGGCCTCGTCGTTGAGCGCGGGCAGGGTATGCTTCAACTTGGCGAGTTGCTTCACGAGGGAGAGCATATCGTCATCGGCTTTGTTCCAGTTGATCTTCGTGTCGTTGAAGTAATCCAGTTTCTGATTACCGCCGATCTCCTGTCCGTTATAGAGGAGCGGCATGCCGTAGAAGGTGAATGCCAGCACAGTGAGGGCATAGCGATAGTCGCCATACATATCGGTCAGCGTGGCTCCTCCGTCGTTGAAGTTCTGGTCGTGATTGGTGAGATAGACCATTCGCGTGAGTCCCAGTGTCTTCGAGTCGTTGACGAACTTCTGGAGGTTTTGTTTCAAGGTGGCAACATGGCCGTTCTTGGCAATGCCCTTTCTCAATACGGACTCCTGCAGCCACCAGGCATAGTCGTGGGTGAAGCCAATCTGGTTCGTCTTATTACTGAAACGGAGGTTATCGCTGGTGTCAATCTCTGCCAGCAGGATCAGCTCGTCCTTACCCTTGCCAGCGGCATAGTCCTTGAGTTCCTGATTGGTGGCGAGCCAGTACGAGGGCTTGGTATTCGACACGAAGTCGAAGCGGAAACCATCGATGTCGCAACGGTCTATCCACGACTTCATGATGCTGTTCATCTCAGCCTTCATGTCAGCATTATCATAGTTCAGGTCGCTGATGTCGGGATAGCTGTGCTTGCCATTAAACCACGTCGGATGGGCTGTGCGCCACGGGTGCTCGTTGGCCGTATGGTTGGGCACCCAGTCAAGGACAACCTTCATGCCCAGCAGATGGGCTGCAGCCACGAATCTCTTCAAGTCGTCAACCGTGCCGTAGGCGCTGTTCACGTCGGCAAAATCCATCACGGCATAGGGGCTTCTGCTACTCCCACGGGGGTAGACAGGCATCAGCCAGATGACATCGATACCAGTCTGCTGAAGGTCGGCGAGCCTGGCCTGTGCCGCAGCGAAGGTGCCCTCAGTGGTAAACGAGCCTACGTTCATCTCATAGATGACGCGCTGGCCAACGGCATTCTGGGCCTTTACCTGCGTATCTGAGGCCCCGCCCCACGCTGCCAAGAACAGCGTGGTGGCGAGGGTCAGCATAGATACAAGACGTCTCTTCATGCGTAAGGGATATTAGTTCTCCTTCACTGAAGAATCTGTCACGGTCAGGTACAAGTCGCGCTCGAAGGTGAAGTTGAAGTCACCCAGCTGCACGCCGTTGCCGCCATTATTGAAGATAAGGTTCTGGTTGAGTCCCTTCGCATCGGCACCATAGTTGAAGTACTTGTAGGTGTTGCCGCCGAAGGTGACGGTGCCGTCAACAGCCTTGCCAGGCCAGCCACCACCGAAGTCGTTCACATCACCCCACTGGTAGCAGGTAATCTCATCCCAGCCCGTCTGGTCGATGATATAGACCACGTAGCCCTCAGAGGCAATCGGACCGCTGGCTACCGTGTAGGATCCGTCGGCTGCCACACGCACGAAGGTATTCTGCGTGAAGTTGAAGCCCGACATGAGGTCGTACTGCTCACCGGCACCATTGTTATTGATGATCCAGTTGGTAGCCTTCTTCGTGTAAGGCTTGGTAGGTTCGAAGACGAGCCAGTTCTCACCACCGATATTCTCTGTGCCAATGGGCTGGATACCAGGCCATCCAGGCAGTTCGTCGTCCTCGGGCCATACGTACATCGCATAGGCGCTCCAGCCGAGTTTGCTGCTCACATAGAGTCTTGGCAGTGGCTTCTCGACACGTACCACATCGTAGCCATCGAGTTCATCGCCTGTGACACGGAGATAAACATCCTCTGTCTCATCGCCAAAGGCGACTGCGAGTACGGACTGGCTCTCCACACGATGGTCGCCATCGTTGACTTCGTCGTGGATAATGAGGTGTACGGTGCCGCTATAGAAGCTGTCGGTCAGCGGAATCTCGTAGTACTGGTTGCCATCAGGACCTGCCACCGTGGCGCCCTCAATCTTGTATCCGCCCCATCCTCCGAAGAGTTCGGTGTCAGCCACATCACCCCAAGCATAGACATAGACACTGGGCGACCAGTCGGTATCCAGGCTGATGAAGAGTTTAGCCTTGTCGCCAGTCACAGGAGGTGTCACCGTCAGGACAAAAGGCACGGTGATGATGTCAGACTTAACCTGACAGCTGTCAGGATTAGAGTAATGGGCCACCAGCTGGAAGTCGATGCTGGAGTTCTGCTCCTCGTCGGGCTTGCGCACCATGCCGAAGTCGCTGATCATGACCTTTGCAATCGACTCGTAGTCGAGTGTCATGTGATTGGCAGAGACGATGGCACCGAAATCGACAGCCTCGCTCATGTCACGTCCTGTCTGCACACCCATCAGGTGGTAATCGATACCGTTTTTCTCATAGCCCACGAGAGAGACCTTTCGCTGCATGTCACCATCCAGATAGAAGCTGGTGTTGGTCCAGGTGAAGGTGTATTTGGAGTTATTGCCGTCGATGGAACCGGCATCGAGGGTGAGTGCACCACTCTGCACACCACTCAGTTTGGGCGTGTCGTCGTCTGCGCAGGCTACCAGACCAAAGACGACCACCAAAGCCATCAAGTAATAATATATCTTTTTCATATGAATTCTATTTTTGAATGATCACTATTCTTGCGTCCCTCCGGTAGCAAGCGACCAGAGGTCGAGCGCACTTTTCATTATTCTTGCGTCCCTCTATCAATATCCCTTGGTCTGCTTCAGATTCGGGTTAGCATCGATATCGTTCTGCGGAATGGGGAAGTAGTTGTACTTGCTGTCAATCTTAACGATACCCTTAGGTGAGCCACCCTTCCACTTCCAGTTCATGTTATCGACGAAAGTGCCGAAACGCACGAGGTCTGTACGGCGGTGCCCCTCGAAATAGAGTTCACGGCTGCGCTCGTCGAGGAGTTGTTGCATCGAGATATCATCGAGCGACTTGATGTTGTGGCTGGCATCGCCGAAGGCACGCTGCTGGATCTCATTGTAGAGGCTGACTGCCTTGCTGGCATCACCACCATTACCGCCGCGCTTGATGGCCTCCACATAGAGCAGATAGGCATCAGCCAGACGATAGAACACATAGTCGGTAGAGGCGAAGGTCTGGTTCTCGAGTGAAGAGCCGTCCTTCTTCTTGTTGGTCCACTTGATGCAGGGATAGCCCTCGTTGTAGTTCGACCAGGTGGTAATCTCGGTCGTACGATCGCCGCTCTCATTGGTGGTCCAGAAGAGGGCACGCTTGTCACCGCTCTCAAAGCGCTCCACGAGATCCTGTCCGGCACGCATACCTGCCCACTCCGCATTGGTCAGCCCAAGCACGTCCTTGCTGCTCAGACCTGAGCCGCAGCTGGCAGCAATCAGATACTGAGTACCGCCATAGGTCTGGGCGTGGTCCATGTCGTAAATCAGCGGGAAGATAATCTCAGGCGACTCGTTGTTGTCGTAGCAGAAGTTATCCTGATAGTTGGCTGTCAGGCTGTAGCCACCGGCATTGATGATATCGCTCAGCATTGTGAGTGCATCGTTATAGTGGTTTCCCTGTCCATAGACCTCAGCATTCATATAGAGGTTGGCGAGGATCATCTCTGCCACGTACTTGTTCACCTTACCATAGTTGTTGGCGCTCTTGGCAGGCAGAATGTTCATCACTTCCTTCAACTCACTCTCCACAAAAGAGAAGAGCTTGGCTGCATCAGCCTGTTCTGGGAAGTAAGAACCGATACCGGTGTTCTCGTCGGTCCAGGGAGCCGTACGGTAGAGGTCGAGCATGATATAATAGGAGAAGGCGCGAAGGGCACGGGCCTCAGCACGCAGTTCGTCGCTGGTCTTGCCTGCACTCTGAATGAGGAACTCATTACAGAGGGCGTTGATCATCGTCATGCGGGCGAAGTTCAGACGGAAATAACGGTTGGTGGCAGTCCACTGCTGGAATTGCAGACCATTCAGGCCCTCGTCGCTCCAGGCGATACGTGCCTCGTCGGTAGAGAGTTCCTGCAGGTTCCAGAAACAACGGGTGAAGGTACCCTCACCAGCGTCGTTGCTGACGATATCACTACTGCCCGTACCGTCAGATCCGGAGATGGCGAATGCGGAATAGATCTTTGAAATCTGCTGCTCGAAGGCGCCCTCGTTAGCCAAGGCTTTTTCTGGAGTCAGCGTCTGATCGGTCAGGGGCTCTGTGTTGAGGTCGCCCGTACACGCGGTGAATGTCACCACGCCCAGACCTACTGCAAATATATATTTAAGATTCTTGTTCATTGTCGTAACATTTACTTTTTTACCTTTTTAAAAGTTAAGATTTACACCAAACTGGAAAGAAACAGGACGTGGATAGACGTCGAGGTCAACACCTCCTGCAATCTCTGGGTCAAGACCCTTATAGGCAGTAAACACGAAGGGATTCTGGCATACCAGGTAAGCACGTCCTGCCATTCCGAAGAACTGCTTGAAGGAATAACCCAGCGTGATGTTGTCGATACGGAAGTAAGAGGCATTACGTACATAGTAGTCGGAGAGCACCTTCTTCATCGTCCAACGGGTATTCAGTCCGTCCTTCACGCGGTTGTGCAGATACTGGTTGGAGTAAATGGCGGCAGCACCGATTTCTGAGTTGTTGGAAGCAATACCGTTATACACCCAGTTGTTTGCAGCACCATGACCTGCTACTGAGAAGTCCCAGTTCTTCACCTGAATCTTAGTGTTCACACCGTATGTCAGGTTAGGATCAGCCGTGTGATAGGGGCGCAGGTCGTTATCGTCGAGCACACCGTCGTTGTTCTGATCGACGAACAGACCCTCGATGGGGCGTCCTTCCTGATCATAGACCTGCTCGAACACATAGAACATATTGGCAGGATGACCAACGTAGTGAACCATATTCTGGAAAGCGCCATCATAACCCGTGGAACCGAAACGACGGAAGTCGGTAGAGGCACCGTTGTTGGTCAGTTCAAGAATCTTGTTGGAGTTATAGGCGAGGTTACCGCTGATTTCCCAGGTGAAGTCCTTGGTCTGCACAGGGATGGTGTTGATGGTGAACTCGACACCCGTGTTGCGCAGGCTACCGATGTTGTCAACCACATACTCTGCGAAGTTCGTACCTGCAGGCACCTTGGCCTCGGCATTAATCAGGTCGGTGGTCTTGCGGTAGTACCAGTCGATGCTACCGTTGATGCGGTTGTCGGCGAAGCCATAGTCAAGGCCGACGTTCCAGGTCGTGGTGGTCTCCCACTTCAGATTCGGGTTGTAGGCATTGGGCTTCAGGAGCTGCTGCCAGGCACCGTTGCGCCAGTACTGGCTCTGACCGTTGGTACTCAGTGAGTAGGTACCCATGTAAGGATAGTCACCCATATTGATGTCCTGCTGACCGGTCTTACCCCATCCGAGACGGAGTTTCAGGTTGCTCAGCACGTTCTGGTTCTGCATGAATTTCTCTTGGATGATACGCCAGCCAAGGGCCAGTGAGGGGAAAATACCCCAACGGTTATCCTTACCGAAACGGCTTGAACCGTCGTCACGCAGGGTGAAGGTGAAGAGGTACTTGTCGTCGAAGGAGTAGTTCAGACGACCGAAGAATGATACGATATAGTGCTCAGTCTTCCACTCAGGATTCACGTTGATCTGTGACTCCACCGGATAGAGCGTAGCGGGGTCGATATCGGTCAGACGGTTATAGGGCTGGTCGGTCGTAAACTGACCGTAACCAGTGCTGTGGCCATTGCTGTAATAGTGCTGCCATGAGTAACCACCCATGATGTCGAAGTGACTCTTGATCTCCTTCAGGTCTCTGTTATAGGTCAGGTAGAAGTCGAGTAATGAGTTCTTCTTCGAACTGGCGTAGGTCGTCTTGTTACCCAGGTTCTGGTAGGCTTGCGGAGAGTTGAAGTCGCGAGAGTTCTCACCCCAAGAGTGGGTACCGTCGATAGAGAGGTTAAGGTTGGCCTTCAGTCCGGGGACATAGAAAGCATTATACTCAATCTGGGCAGAACCGATCATGTTCCAGGCGTGCGAGTAGTCGTGGTGCATATAGAGACCTGCCACGGGGTTCTTGTCGCAGAAGCCGAGCATGTCGCCATTGGCATCGGTCCATGACCAATAGCCACCATACTGGCTGTTGGGATCCATCACGGGCACTGTCGGGTTCATCGAGACGGCCGTCTTGATGACGCTACGGTCGGCGAAGTTGTTCTTGATATACATGCCACGGCCATTAAGATTGACCTTCAGATGACCATCGAAGAACGAGGGACTGAGGTTCACACTACCTGTATAGCGGTGCATGTGGTCGGTCTTCAGGATACCATTGCTGTTGGTGTAGCCCATCGACACACGGAACGGCAACCAGTCGCTCACAGAACCCATAGCCTGGAGGTTATGGTCGGTGCTGACAGCAGTACGGAAGAGTTCCTTCTGCCAGTCGGTGTTCTCATTGCCCATCTTGCCCATCACCTCGTCGTAACGGCTGTCGCCCTTGAAGATGTCCTGAATCAGGCTGCGGTACTCATCACCAGAGAACACGTCGATGTCCTTACGGCGTGTGGCTACGGTGACACTACCGTCATAGCTCACTCTTACCTTGCCACTGACGCCCTTCTTCGTGGTGATGATAATGACGCCATTAGAAGCACGGCTACCATAGATAGCGGTAGCAGAAGCATCCTTCAGCACAGTGAACGACTCGATATCGTTAGGGTTGATAGTGCTCAAGATATTGCCGATACCACTGATACCAGCATTATCCACATATACACCATCGAGGATAATCAGCGGGTCGTTGGAAGCAGAGAGTGACGAACCGCCACGGATACGAATGGTAGCACCGTCGGTAGAAGCACCACCGCCAGTAGTAACGGTCACACCAGCCATCTTACCGACCAGCATGTCCTGAGGATTAGAGGCTACACCCTTCAACTTCGGGTCGGCCTGGAAGGTCATCACAGAACCTGTGGCGTCGGCCTTCTTCACTGAACCGTAACCGATCACAACCACTTCGTCGAGCAAAGCATTGTCTTCCTTCAGGGTCACGGTCATGCCATCTTTTGCCTCAACCTCCTGCGTCAGGTAACCGATATAGGAGATAACAAGTGTGGCACCAGGCTGGCACTGCACCTTGAAGTTTCCGTCAAAGTCGGTGACGGTGCCGCCCTGGGTACCCTTCACAAGGACAGTCGCACTGATGATCTCATCACCGTTCGTGTCAACCACACGACCGCTGATGGTAGTCTGTGCCGAGATGTCCAGGGCAAAAAACACTACCGCACAAAACATAAGTAGGCGGTAAAACTGAATTTTGGTTCTTTTCATTTCGTAAATGTTTAAGTTAAAAAAATTAGAGTTGTATATTAAATTTTGGAAATTCTAATCGCCGCGCCACCACTACGGGCGAGCTTCAGCTTCAACGTGCTGGCTTTGGTCACTTGCTCCTGACGGATGGTCATCGGATAAGGATTCGTCTCGAAGTCGGCACCAGGGCCATCCTCATAGATGACGGCACGATACTGCTTGTCGCCATCGAGGAAGTCGAGCTTCAGGTCCAGTTCACGGGCTTCCTCGTTGGTGATGCTACCGACGAACCAACTGTCACCGTCTCTCTGCTTGCGGGCAACCGTCACGTACTTGCCTATCTCGGCATGAGGGACGAGTGTCTTGCTCCAGGTCGTCGGACAGCTCTCGATGAATGTCAGCGCAGGCTGCCCTTCATAGTTCTCAATGGCATCGGCAGCCATCTGCAACGGACTGTAAATCACGACGAACTCACCCAGTTGCTTGGCCAGGGTACTGTGGGGATGCGTTCCCTTCACCACTTCAGAAAAGTTGAAGATGGCCGGTGTAAAGTCTGTCGGACCAGCCAGGCAACGGGTAAAGGGCAGCGTCACTGTATGAGCAGGGGGATTGCCACCCTTCACATCCCACGCATTATACTCCTGTCCGCGCACGCCCTCCTGTGTCATCAGATTAGGCCAGGTGCGCTGGATGCCCGTAGGCATGGCAGGTTCATGGTTGTCGATCATGATCTGATACTTGGCTGCAGTCTCAATCACCTTGCGGTAATGGCGGATGCCATACTGCGACTTAGGCAGTTCCTTACCATCAAAGAGATGGCCGACATAGCCTGTCTTGACGGCACGGATACCCAGTTTCTGATACCAGGCGAAGGCCTCGCCCATCTGCTCCTCCAGCAACTTCGCATTGCCCCATGTCTCAGTATGACCGATGAAGCGCACGCCCTTTGAGAGTGCATAACTGCAAACCGCTTCAATGTCAAAGTCGGGATACGGCTTCAGGTAACTGATCTTCTCACCCCGTCCCCAACCTTGGTTCCAACCTTCAGCGAGTACACCGCTGAAACCGTGACGGGCCGCGAAATCAATATATCTTATAACGTTTTGTGTGGTTGCGCCGTGCGTGGGTCCCATCTCCCACGTATTCTGTTTCTTGTGAATGCTCCACCATACGCCGATATAACGGCCAGGTTCTATCCACGAAGTATCTTCAATCTTCGATGGCTCATTCAGATTCAGCATCAGACGTGAGGTCATCAGTTCGCCAGGCGTCTGAGCAATGATGATAGTGCGCCAGGGAGACTTGGTCTCCCCTTCACAATAGACCTTCACCCCACTCTGCCAGGGCGTGAGCGCAGTACGCAAGCACACAGCTCCCCCCTTCCCTTTTGGGGAGGGGTCGGGGGTGAGGCTTGAGAGGTTGATGCTGGCATAGTCTTCGAGCGCAGCCTCGTGGATAGCGAGATACAGATCCTTCTCATATTCGATGGTCAGTGGGGTACAGACAGTATCCTTCCGACTCAACAAGTCACAAGTATAGAGCCCCTCAAAGTACGAAGTACGATTGGTAGGAATAGACCAAGCCTTGGCGTCGTGCGCCAAGGTTATCTCGGTCAACTCGTCCTGAATACAATACTTATCACCTTTCTGATGTGGCAGGATATAACGGAAGCCAATACCATCGTTGAACACGCGGAACTGGACGTTCATTTGCTCTTTCTTCCCTACACGTTCCTCAAACGTGACAGTCAGCTCATTATAATGATTGCGCACGGCGTCTTCCTCACCCCACACCTGCTGCCACGTCTCATCCTTCGAGGCGGTCTTCTTGCCAGTCATCCTGACGTTATCACCCAGCAAACCACCATCGAGCTGGAACCCAAGATGAGAGGGGGTAACGATCATTGTCTCTCCGCGACTGACGGAATAATAGGGTTTGTTGTCCTTCACGCCGACAGAGACCGTGATGATTCCATCGGGCGAACTGACGCTTACTTCTTTGGCCATGCTGCATATCCCAATGCAGCAACACGCTAAAAGCAGGAAAGTAATTCTTAATCTATTCATATTTAATTGCCTATTTGTCTAATTAGAGTTATTGCTTAGTGTCCCATCGTAGTAGGAGTCGGTCTTCGTTCTTCCTTTGGTTTTCACTTTTGCGGCGTCCTCACGACGGCGCCAAGTGAGATAACCAAAAACTACTAACTTATTACCAACTAACTAAAAAACAATCCTAACTGTATGATGAAACTAACAATCTATTTACGATTTCGGCTGCAAAGGTAGAGCGAAATCAAATCAAATACAAGCACTACAAAACAAAATCTAAATTATCAAATTTGCAAACAACTATGAATAAGATACTTACAAATTCCAATCAGAAAAAAAATCTAAGTCTTTTCAAATGAAAAATAGTAGGTCAGGCTGGAATGATAGGCGAAGAGCCCGACGGTAACAAACTTAAAATAATTAGTCAAATATTTGGCCGATTCGAAAAAAAAGCATACTTTTGCATTCCAACAACAATCAGTTACATGGTGATGAAACCTAAACTATATCTTATCTGCTTTTTCATTGCTATCTGTCTGCAGACCGTAAATGCTCAGCAGACAGATATCGACAGGCTTTACAATACCATCGACAGCCTTATCGAACACAGGAGTGAACTGCTGGCAGAAAAGGAAATCCGACTGAAGGCACTTAAAGACGGACTGCAAGAAGGACTGGATGAAGACCAGCTCTTTAAGCTCAACGAACGCATCTACGATGAGTATATGGCCTACAATTTCGACTCGGCCTACTATTATATCAATAAGAACGTGGAGCGCCAGCGTGCGCTTGGCCATGCAGACCGCTTTGCAGCCAGTGCCGTCAGAATGGCTCATATCCTTGCGGTATCGGGCATCTTCAACAATGCCAGACTGCTGCTGAACGAGGTCCGGGTAGAGGACATCAGCACAGCAAACAAAATTGACTACTATGAACAGCAGAGCGAACTGAACCTGTTTCGATCGGAGATGGCCAACTTCACCCCACTCTTTCCTGCCTATGTTGACAGTATGCAGCACTATCGGCAGAAGATACTCGAGATCGCGCCACACGACTCTTATAACTATATCTTCAACCTTGCCACCTACACTTGCGAACAAGGAGAGGTCGATAAGGCCATCAAGATGCTGGAAGACTATCTGCCCAAGCTGCGGCAGGGTGACCGTCACTATAGCATTGTCACCAGTACACTGGCCTTTTTCTATACCCATAAGGACCAACCGGAAACCCGTGAGAAATA
>JAEEGF010595720.1_pt1 | contig 17644 bp, 10 predicted proteins | sample 9134171 | NCBI WGS metagenome assembly JAEEGF01 (sample SAMN16246542, study PRJNA631951) | gut metagenome | biome: gut microbiome; feature: rumen; material: AP-attached | host: Bos | place: Iran: Karaj | collected 2018-10 | reverse complement strand
AGCTCCAAACGCGTATGATGTCAGCTCATAAGGATTGAAAATGAAATGTAATCCGTCGCCGCCAAGGTACCAGTTGTATGGAAACTGCGACTTCTCATAATCGTCATTATTAGAGGTATCAGGATTGTATTTATAATGGGCTAAAGAATCCTCCAGCCCCATGAACTGATTCTCATCAACCTCTGTAGCATGGAGCTCATCTGCAAGAATCTTATCAAGCTCCTCTTCCGAGCACTTTACTATCTCATCCAGCTTAAGCTCAGCTCCGGTCTGGGTGTCATAGGTGCAGCCCAGCTCATTGTACAGGTTATGGAAACCGCCATAGAATTCGTCAAAGCTGTTTACTATGCTAAGAACTGTGTTGTCCGCGCGGGATATTCTCATGTTCTCCTTATAGTAATAATGTCCCATGAAGCCATAGCCGTTATCAATTGCTTCTTCATAGTCACTTACAGCCTGCTCTTTTGCCTCCTTAGCTACATCACCTACATTGTTTATCTTGTCACTGGCCTTGCTGCTGATGGTTTCATACAGCTTAGGAAAAGCGTCTGCGTATTGTTCATCCATAAGCAGTGCAACATACTGTCCATCTAGTAGGACACCATTACTATCATCCAATGAAGGATCTGCAAACTTCTTGCTTCCCTCATACTTCACCTGCTCTGTCTTATAGGCAATCCTGAAAACGCCATCCAATGCATCAAGCTGTTCCGGTTCCTGCTCCTCTGCAGCCTCTTCGGTCTCTGTGCTTGCATCTTCTGAGCTCTCCTCCTGAGCGGCATCACTTGATGCTGTATCAGCAGCCTCTGTACTCTGTCCTGCTTCAGAAGATTCTGTTGTTGCTCCCGGCACGTTACTTCCACAACCTGCAACACTTAATGCAAGTGCAAGTATTGTTCCGGCTATAAGTTCTTTTCTTCTCATTTGTTTCCCTCTTTATAATTTATTTTTACTCATGCGTATATTCTCAGAAGATTTTACGCCTATATATGTTTATAGTCTATTCCGACTGCCTGCGGAGAATGTGTTCCGATAGCCATTACGTCTATCCGCGAACAAATCTTTCTATTGGTTACCATGCGGACACTGTGTTCCGGCAGCGATTACGTCTATTCGCGAACTTGTCTTTCTATTGATTACCCTACGGAAGTCCCATTCAAAAGGGCTTTCATCCAACACAGTAGATTTCAACAATATCGGTTGCACACCTATGCCAAATTTCTCATCACCGTTACGCCTACAAGAAAAATTGTTCGCGCATCGGCGTAACTCATTCCTGAACATCCCTCCCGCGAGTGAACCAGTTTATTCAAATATCCACATATCGGTTACCATGCGGGTAAAATCTTCAGGTAGCCATTACGTCTATTCGCGAACAAATCAAACCACAGACTGAACGCCGCCCAAAGCCCAAGCCATCAAGTAGCCCAATTCCCCCAGAATTCACCAAACCGGCGTAATACAACATGCAAAAAAATTTGTTCGCGCCTGCACATATTCAAAAAATACAAATAACTCCCGCAAGCTGACAGACTACCTACTTACACAATCCGCCAAACTCGTCTCTCAGTCCCATTATTATCCTTGCATTGTTCTCCGCCTTCTTCATATCCTCAGAGAATGCATAATAGATATCCCTGATCTCCTTCTCGGTGTAATCTCCCCAGACCATCTTGGCTCTAAAGAGATAGAACAGTGCTGCGTTGGAGGTTATCTCCTCAAGATCAGAGAACTGAAGCGCGTGGTTTAATAAGAGAAGTACATGATCGTGCTCCTCGCTTACAAGCTTATGGAGACCACCAAGGGTCTCGATTCCGAAATCCACCAGCATGGACAGATAAGCTTCAGCGCCAACAAGAATTACCTTACCGCCTGTGAGCTTAGCCATATCCTCATAGAGATTGTTCATGGCCTGACTGTATTCCATGAAGGCGTTAAGAGTGAGTATATCAAGAGTCATCTGCTCTGCAGTATCATCATGGATTCCCTGAAGAGTCTCGGTCTCATAGATTCCAAGCTGGTTCCTTATAGTCTCGAAGGAATCATCTGCCACCTCAAGGAGCCCTGCGATGCGGGCGAACTCGCGGCGGACATATCTGGGAATTTCAAGGACAGTCTTATAACCAAGGTCGTGCTCGATCTCTGCCCAGGCATGCTGAAGAATAGTCCTTAGCTGAATCTCAAACACAAGATTAGTAAGCTCCTCCGGGTATCCCATATCCTTCCTCAGCGTGCACTGAAAATGTAAAGAGAGATAGCCAAAGGCCTCCGGCGGAAGACTCAAACGCTTGTCGTCCGAGTGCTCAAGATCCACATCAAATATCTTCTTTACAACCTCGCCTGCCTCATCAACCTGGGACAGGAAAAAGCAGATTACGCGAAGCCCAAGAAGGTCATTTAAGTCCTCAACATTGGAATATCTGTCGGGCTTTTTTACAAGCTTATCCTCGACAGATTCCCAGCTCTTAATTCTGCTTGGAAGCTGCATGATATTGATGTTCGCTTTTTCAAGCTCAGTAGCTAAAAGCTCAGTCGCTATCTTCTGAACCTCTGCGTATTTTTCGACTATCTCATCATAGTTCTGTTTCTGGATTTGTAGTCTAAGATTCATTTCCCCACCTATAAAAAAATCAGAATAGCAAATTGGGTATCGGCGTGACCTGCACCCGGTACCCAATAATAATAAAATATATCCCTTCGTAAGGCAATTTCCCTTTTATTCGAATACCTTATCAAGGCCACCGAAATTATCAAGCTTCATATTGGGTGAAAATTCGTTTATTACAAAACGTATGGTTCTGCTCTCTTCCTCTCCAACCGTTATGAAGTCTATGTAATTCTGAAGGTCTGACGCATAGGGCGTAACCTCCGTGCCCTCTGCCACATAGAACATTCCACCTGAGCTTAGCGCATCCGAGGAATTCCTGGGATTATATCTTCCACTCTCCCGTATTTTCAGCTTTCCTCCGGAAAGCTTGTACTCCTTTGCTGCAGGTACAGGGAAGCCATCGTTATCGATCATGTATGCTCCTGTCGGATACATGAAGCAGACAGGTCCGTCTATAACCTCGTTTACATGCATAAGCACATAGTCCGGATCAAGTGTAGTCTCAGGAAGTATTGAAAGTCCCAGGTCACCATTGTCCTCAGGGATCCTGAGTCCCTTATCGGTTATCTCATAGACCATTCCATAAAAGCTCACATCACCCGTAGGCACATTCACATAAAGGAAGCTCCCATCCTTCGTAGATGTGAGATACACATCCGGTGCATATCCGTAAAATGGTGCTTCAAAGGTTCTTCCACCGGCGGTGCCACGCCACTTAACATCATCCTCATTTATGTCACATTCCATCCTGAATTTGATGCCGCCCTTTACGTAATAATCGGTATCGTAATCCAGTCTGGTGAAGGTCTTATCGGGACATTGTCCATAGAAATTGCTGATAAGCTTAGGATTATCCTCGAAGGAAAGCGACAGATGATAGCCCTCCGGCTCATCATCCACAACACCTGCATTTATGAAAATATGAACAAAGCCATTAGCAAGTGAAAAGCACACATCACCGTTACCTTCCATGATGGATTTCCTGATACGGTCACTGCTCTCCTCAAAAAACTTCTTCCTGGGGTACATCGCCTTAAGGGAGCTATCTATCAGATTTGGAAGCTGATTAAGATCCCTGAACACATCTGAAAACAGCAGAATATTTCCTGTGACAGAATCCACATTATAAGTCCTGTAGGATACAGATTCTTCCGTCTGATCAAGGTCTATCTGTCTCTTTTCCCTAATATACAAGGAGATAACCTCGGAGTCATTTCTCGTGACAAAGCTCTCACTTTCATAGTAGAGCTCCCTTCCTTTTCTGCCGTTTTCAAAGCTATCCTTTGCAGCCATGGCCATGTCCATCTCGAAGCAGTTGATATTATTTATGGCTTCGCGAAGCTCCTCCTCTACAGGGTACTTCAGCTCGTTTATTTTTCCGAAGGCATCCATCCTTCCTATGTGCAGCAGCGGGAACAGAATATGGCCTTTCCCCTCTCTAAGGGTCACGTCCTCATATTGTGAAGACACTGACAGGCCTATGAGATCACTTCCCTTGGCACAGGCACTTGCAAAGAGCTGTACAAAGGCATCCTCAGCCTCAAGGGGAAGGAAATTCTCTTCGTTGTCACTGGCGTAAATATTCTCTCCAGATTCAAACATTACGCTTAAGGTTGCGCCGTATTCATCAGAGATTCCCCTGATCTCATTATCAAGTCCGTTATAGGATGCAAGATCATAGGTATCTATTATGTCCATAAGGTAATCCATAAAGGCCTTCCCTGCCTCGAATCGTCTCTCATCCTTTGTGGAAGAGTCGTAGGCAAGGTAGCTTCCTCTAACGGTTGTGCCGTCATAATCAGCCCTCAGCTTCCATTGCTTTTTTCCCATAGTGAGCACTCCCTCTTCGTACAAGGTAGAAAAGGTGCAATAGAACGAGATAATCTGTGAGGACTCGATCTCCTTTTTTGCATTCGGATTGGAATTATTGACGCGGTTTCCATCCCCCGGCACCTCGTCTTCAATGCCTGAAGCGAGAGGAGTATACTCATCCTCTATCTCCAGATTTTCAGTTAAAGTGGTATCCTCATCCGATACGGCGACCTTGAAGAAATCAACGATGTTCGTGCGCCTGGAAACAATGCTCTTTTTCACCACGGGCTCGTCAATATGAGCTATCTGGTAAAAAATAGCAATACAGAATCCTATTAAGGCCATTATAGATAATCCCACAACTAACCCCTTTTTCATTCTGCAGTTCCTTTCAATCACTTAACGGAAAATTGATAACAATTAATACTCTGCGCAATGTTACATCCTGTACTTATATTTTAAAAAAAACTGATAAATTTCAGGGTAAATAACTATAAGCATTGTATTAAAAGATTATTAAAAATACCGGTGAATAATTTATAAAAAAACATATTTAATTGAAATTTAATGGAAACTACAGAATAAAAAAACATATTACTGATATGATATTTTTAGAGAATTATACTTACGAAATATCGTTACCAATAACCTTTTACAGGCACGACCATTTTGATGCCTTGAAAGGATGGTATTTGACATGAAAAGATACCACATTTTTACAGCTATTATTCTAATATTCATAATGCTATGCTGCGCTTCCACTGTGGCCTTTGCTACAGAAAAAAGTGACGAGACTTTAGTTGTAGGAGTCCCTGTGGATCGCTGCCCCGTTTTTTATACTGATGACAACGGAGAAATCGTTGGTATCGGCGTTGATCTGATGCGCTGCGCCGCTGAGGAAGCAGGGTATTCGACCGAGTTCAAACCACTTAAAGAAGCGAACCTTAAAGAGTCACTGGACAACCCCGAATATGATCTTATCATGCCCTTTGGAAGTGCTATTTCCAGCGCAAAGGGCGAGGAATCCATCGTCTCTGAAAATCTGACACAGACCCCATTTACACTTGTAACAGTAAATAATAAGCAGATCAGTGACCCCAGGAATCTCAAGGTAGGTATGCTCAAATCTCTTGGCGGCGGTGCTGAGACAGTAAAGAACCTCTATCCGGGAATCGAGATAACTCTGTACGATACCATGTCTGAATGTGTGAGTTCACTTATATCCGGCAAGGTGGATGCGCTTTTGCACAACTCATACGTGTGGAGCTATGTCCTTAAAAAACCGGCCTACTCCAATCTGGTTCTCCATCCGGCTTCAATGTTCTCCATGGATTTCAGGGCAGGAACATTAGATACCCCCAAGGGCAACAGCATAATCACAAGACTTAACGAGGGCATAGGGAAAATACCTGAAACCCGTAAACAGGCAATTGTTCTGGATTATACCACCAGACAGCTCTACAAGTACAGCTTCTTTGATTACATATACCAATACGGCCTTATCGTAGGCGTATCTTTACTGGTTGTCATAGCGATAGCGTTTGAAAATAAAAAGCTCCGAAGAGCAGAGAAAATTGCTGAGGATGCGTCTAAAGCAAAATCCATGTTCCTTGCAAATATGTCCCACGAGATACGCACTCCCATAAACACTATCATGGGCATGGGTGAGATGATTTCAAGAGAGACAACTGACAACAAAATCCAGCAGTATGCTTACAGCATTAACAGATCCGCAACTTCACTTCTTGGTCTGGTAAACGATATTTTGGACTTCTCCAGAATGGAAGCCGGCAAGCTAAAGCTGAGAAATGAACCTTATAATCTCTCAAGTATTATCACCGATGTGAACGTGATGATAAAAAATCGTGCTGAAGCTAAGGGACTGACCTATAAGGTAACCGTCAGCAAATCTATTCCGGATGAACTTGTAGGTGATGAGACAAGACTTAAACAGGTCATCATAAATCTTCTTACAAATGCCGTAAAATACACAGCCAAGGGCTATGTCCATCTGACTATCGATTATTCCAAAACAGGGAAAGATACCATCGACCTTACTATTACTGTTGAGGACTCCGGTATCGGAATGAAAAAGAGTGAAATCGACAGATTATTCACTGCCTTTGAGAGACTTGATGAGGATAAAAATAAGACTATCGAAGGCACTGGTCTTGGCATGAGTATCGTAAAGCAGATCCTTGATGCAATGAACAGTACCCTTGAAGTCCATAGCGTCTATGGTTCAGGAAGTACCTTCTCATTTACAGTAAGCCAGAAGGTTTCTACCTGGGAAAAGATTGGCGATTACAATGAAACAGCCAAAGACATTGTCACAAAGAAGGGCAATTACAGCGCCAGCTTTATTGCACCTGATGCCAAGGTTCTCATAGTTGATGATACCGAGATCAACCTTACCGTAATAACAGGTCTTCTTGCTCCCACTCAGATGCAGATAGACACAGCTCTAAGTGGCAAACAGGCACTGACAATGCTTGAAAACACAAAGTATGACATCCTTCTTCTTGATTACCGCATGCCAGAGATGGATGGTATTGAGCTTCTAAACCATATAAAAGGAGACCTCCACAACATTAACTACTACAGTGTATGTATAGTACTTACTGCCAATACTGTGGGTGATGCCAGGGATATGTTTATAAGGGCAGGCTTCGATGAATACCTTGAAAAGCCTGTAAATGGAAAAATACTTGAAGCCATGCTGCTTAAATTCCTTCCGCCAGATAAGATTCTTGAAAGCAGAGTCCCTGACGAATCAGGTGAAGACGATACGTCTGAAGCTGAATATCAGATCAAATCACCGGATCTTCAAAAGCTTCAGGATGATGGTATTCTTGATATCATACGCGGAATTGAATACGCGGGCTCCGAGGAATTATTTATTGAAGCTCTTACGATATTTAAGAATTCAATTGATAAAAAGGCAGATGAAATTGAAGAGCTCTATTTCCGGGAGGATATCACTAACTACACCATTAAGGTCCACGCCCTTAAGAGCTCTGCTAATATAATCGGAGCACATGACCTGTCCGAAAAAGCCAAGGACCTGGAGACCGCCGGCAAAGCAAACGACATCGACTATATCAGAGAGCATACAAGCGAACTGCTTGATATGTATTGTCAGTATAATAAGCTTCTTTCAAAATTCTGAATAGTTCGTAGGCAACAAAAGACGCCGCCAGGAGCATTTATATATGCCCTTGGCGGCGTTTCATTTTCTTATTGATGATTGATCATGGAGGCCAGATATCCTGCACCAAAACCGTTGTCTATATTCACAACACTGACTCCACTGGCACAGGAGTTCAGCATGGACAAAAGCGCTGACACTCCTCCAAAGGAAGCACCCTAGCCGACGCTTGTAGGAACAGCAATTACAGGACAGTCTGCCATGCCGCCGATCACACTTGCAAGTGCTCCCTCCATTCCTGCTATGGCGATAATAACTCTTGCTGACATAATATCATCCATATGTCCCAGGAGTCTGTGGAGTCCCGCAACGCCCACGTCATAGAGTCTTACAACCTCATTGCCGTAAACCTCTGCGGTCTTTGCAGCTTCCTCTGCAACAGGCATATCACTTGTTCCGCCTGTGGCCACAACGATTTTACCCTTTCCGTCCTTTTCAGGTATCTCTCCTGCTATGCCTATGTGACTTAGTTCGTCATAGGTAAAATCAGCTATATTCTGCTTTAGAAGCTCTGCTGCCTCTTCCTTCATTCTGGTAATAAGAACTGTTTTCTGACCGTGTTCCCGAAGCCTTTTCGTTATCTCCAGAACCTGAGATGGAGTTTTGCCTGCTCCATAAATAACCTCAGCTGCTCCCTGTCTAAGTCCCCTCTGAATATCAGGCTTGGCAAAACCAAGATCCTCACAGGGAGCCTCCTTAAGCTTTAACAGAGCATCATCAACACTCAGCTTCCCCTCAGCGACCTGCTCAAGCATGTCCTTTATCACTTTTTTCTCCATATATCCCCTTACTTCTTTTTCTTGTATTTGTATGTCTGCGTTTTAGCGCCGCTCTTCTTTAGCTTTTTCACAATCTTATTATAGGTTTTCTTGTTCTTTACATAAACAGTAATCTTGCCATCTTCCTTAGTATTTTTAAAGGCACCTGATCCAACCTTACTAAGATTATTGGCGTAAATCTTTACACTTTTTAGCTTCTTACAATTCTTGCAGCACTTTTTGCCAATCTCCTTCACAGTTTCCGGAATAACAAGTTTCTTAAGCTTCTTATAATTCTTGAAGGCTTCATTTCGTATCTTGGTAACTGTGTAGGTCACTCCGTTTTCATCAGTTACAGTAGATGGAATAGTTATGCTCTTAGCGTTCTTGTTGCCGCCTCCTGTTATTTCAACCGTTCTCTCTGAAGAAGAAAGAACAGAGAATGAATAGCCTCCGCTGGCAACGCTTTCACCGCTGGCCTTAGTTACAGTAACAGGTATTGTGGTCACAATATTTTTACCATTAAAGGGATCCACACTTTTAACAGTAATAGTAGACGCTCCTGAAGCCTCAGCAGTGATCATATTTCCAAAAACACTTACTACATTTGTATTACTACTCTTTACTTCAAATCCATTCTGACTGGCATAAGCAGGTGTTGTAGCCACCTTAACCTCAAGAACATCCCCTATTTCAAGAGCTGTTTTTTCAAGGTTGGCGCTGATTCCCCCCACGGGTACATAGGAGTAATTATAGAGTCCCTGAGCATGCTGTACTATATAGTTATCTGTGTATGTATCTCCGGTTGCCTTTGGCATCAGGTACCCAAAGTAGGTAACTGTTGGTCTGTAATGATTCAGGCCGCTTTGATATTCAGCTGTTGTTTTATTAAACCAATCATGCCATATACTATTTTTCTTCAGATTTGGTATAGCCCAAGTTGTGTCTACCTCATACCATTCACCATCAAGCTTGACCATGTTCCAGGCATGACCTCCCATATTTCCTTCACTTCCGGCCAAACCACCAACGACCAATATATCGAATCCCAGAGCCTTCATTATCAGCATATATCCAGTTGCATATCCATCGCAAACTGCGCTTCTGGCATATAGGGATCCCCATGCTGTATGGCACAGATGAAAATCATCCTCCATGTTTTCTTCATCATATGGTATTTTCCCAGCATAATAGTCATGGATATTACGCTCTGTTGCTGCCCTGGCTAAAGCATCATTTCCATTTACTATAAGCCCCTTTGACCTTATCTCAGCCAGCCAGGTATTCAGTCCTGTAACTATCTGATTATTTATTTTATCAAATTGATTTTCATCACCATATGACTTAAGTACAAAAAAGTCATAATAGGTAGTCACATCCCCAACCTTTTTATAATAGGTCCCATAATAGCACATCCAACACAAAAAATACTGCACCTTTGTTGGATTATCAAAAACACATGTCTGATGAGCAATGTTCATATTAGATAAAAACGTATTTACATCATTCTGCTGCGAACCTGTTCTGACATTATAGACAACAGCATGCTGAAGCATAGTATCAAATGTATAGTTATCCACAGGGTCTTTATGCAAAAAATAATTTCCTGTAGACACAGCATTATAATGCAGCTGGTATAATTGTTTCTGTTCAGGCTCAAGATACGAATAGTATTCCCCATTAAAGTTCGCAGCCATAGTAGCTTTTTTGGGAACACTACCATCTTCCGGAAGCTCGATTTCTCCGAGATTTTCAGGCTCCGGAAGTTCCGCAAGACCGCCTATAAGCCGGCTGTCCACCTTCACTTGCGCATTCGCAATACCAGCCCCATCAATCACCTTCCCCGGAATAAGGAATGATATGACCAGGGCCATCATCAAAAACAACGGTAGTTTTCTTCTTACACTTTTCTTCACCTTCATAAGCTTCACCTCTTGTCCTTATCTATAAACTCCAGCACTATCACAGCCGCTAATATATAAAAAACCGTCCACCCGATAAGCCATCCCCAGCACTCGTACACAATATCATCATCAAAAGCAAACTCGGGATTTTGATTCTGCTCTGCGGTTTTTTTGAGTATTTCATCCCTGTAATCATTCTGCTCTAAATAAACAAAGGCATCATGTATCGGTTTTTCTCCATTGATCTCCACATTCTGCATTTTAAGGGCGTTATTCCAGACACTCACCATGGGAAGTGAATTGTAATCCCCCTGAGCACAGAGAGCTGTGAGTCCCCATTTGGTCGCCGTCAGATTGGTCAAAGGCTTAGCCATATCGGGGAGTGTGAAAAAGTTGCCCGAAAACAACAGCTGAACTATCAGCATAAACGGCATTATAGTCATGGCTGTGGTTGTGGTTTTCGCACAGGATGATATAAGGAGCGCCAGCATATCAGCGCAATAGGTCACAAGGAAAATGGTTATCATAAAGTCCACAAGCGGAAATCCGGTTATAAGACTTTTTGAAGGCATCGTTATCCTCATGGACATAAACACAAAAATGGTTATGGCGGACTGGGCTATGCAAAGTACCGCCTGATATATCATATGTGCCAGAATATATGAGGTTATATGCAGTCCTGATCTGTGGTCTCTTTTTACTATCGCCCTCTCCCTGCATATCACCTGTATGGAATTGAAAAATCCGTTCCACACACAGATACAGGAAATCGCAAAGGTTCCCATGAGAGTGCCTTCCATGGTCTTAAATAAATTCTGCCCCACACAAAATGCCACAAGACCTGCTATGATCGCAGCCATGGGAAGAACCTTCCAGTCACTTTGAAATAGAAACATTCGGAAAAGCTTACCCAGATATATGATGGTCTGAAGGAGCCTTCCTGTATGTCTTACACGTCTTCTCCTCATAGTCCGTCACCCCACATTCCCCTTCATAAGATCAGCGTATTTTTCAACAAACTCTTCTCCACGTCCGTCTCCTCCGACATTGATAGGATTGATAACGCGGAGAATTCCTTCCATGGAATCCTTTTCGAAGAATTTATAGGATTCTTCAACCGTTCCATAAAATGCAATTCTTCCTGTTCTTTTGGAATCCTTTATAAGAACAATTACATCATCAAAAAGATCTGCAACTCTGTCCGGTGTATGAGTTATTACAATAACTATTTTTCCATCGTTTGCTATATCACGAAGCTTCTCGAAAAGGCTTCTGGCTACGACGCCATCAAGACCTGAGTCAGGCTCATCAAGAATAAAAAGAGTAGGATCGGAAATATATTCCATCGCAATTGATACTCTCTTCCTCTGACCTCCTGAGAGCTTATCCACCAGATTATTTCTTACGACCGTAAGTCCAAATTGTTCAAGAACGCTGTCAACGCGCGCGAATCTCTCCTTTATCGGTGTATCGGAAGGCAGACGCAAAGTAGCAGCATCGGCAAGAGTAAGCCAAACGGTATCATTGCCGCGGATGAGATCCTGCTGAGGCACAAAGCCCACATCATAGATGATCTTTTCATAATCATCATAAATGTCCAATTCACCAAGGGTTATCTTGGCATCTGCTTTTTCATAGCCCGTGATCGCATTAAGGAATGTAGTCTTACCTGCGCCGGAGCCACCAAGAAGCAGCACCATATGCCCCTTGGGAATATTCATGTGAATATCCTTAAGGAGCGTCTTCTTTTTGAAAAAGTCCCAGCTGGTTCTGCTTTTGAGATTGATGGTAAGTCCGTTAATATCATCGGAAACATCCTGTCCCAGGATCTTTGCTCCATCCCCTTCTAAATCATCCACTCTGAAGGAAGGAACAAATCCCTTAAGCAATCCCCAGATCATAAGCGTGATGCCTTCAAATAAGAAGAACATAATGATCCATTTTTTGTTCCTCTTAAAGACCTTGATAAGCTCCCAGTAGACCCTTATTTTTACTATTACCATTGCTAAAGCTGATGAGAAAACAAAGATAAATATAATGACCGAAAGCCTGTTACTGCTGTTTATAAAACGGCCAACAAGCCAGGATGCATAGTAAATAAAGGAAAGAAGTGTAAGCGTCCTTCCATCCTCTTCTTTATCTGCGCATAGAGAAATGTGGTATTCACGGGCGACCGGGATGACCGCCCAGAAAGATTTAACCCCACACTTTTTGAACAGATTCCAGCATCCTATAGATGCCAGAACATAAGATACGACATTTAAACCTACCTGTTCCCACATAAGAGTCCCCCTCATAAAAACCCTTAAACTTTCACACGGTACTTTTCTTTAAATTTAATCTATTCTCTTGTTTCCCATGAAGAACAAAGCTACAGTACCCGGACCGGTGTGACTTCCGATGGTGGTACCTATATCGTACACTTCTATTTTGCCCTTCATGGCAGGTATATTCTTTTCGATCTCCTGAATAAGCGCTTCTGCGTCTTCCCTGCAGGCTGACTGTGAGATGTAGCACTTGCCGTTGTAGTCTGCTCCTCCCACTGCATTTTCAAGCATCTTCCTGGCAGTTGCCCTTATGACTGCTACCTTACCTCTGTGCTTGGTTCTGGGAATGAGCTTACCCTGATAATCAACATTTAAGAGCGGGCATATTTTCAATGCTCCTCCAAACCATCCTGCTACCTTGGACACTCTTCCGCCCCTTACAAGATAAGTAAGGTCGGTTGTGAAAAACCAGTGGTTAACATCAAGTCTGTGCTCAAGAACCCAGTCGTTAAGCTCATCAATTGTGAGTCCTTCGTCGCGCTTATCAGCTACGTTATCAACTAAAAGTCCATACCCTGAAGATGCTGCAAGAGAATCTATGATATAGATTTTCCTGTCGGGATATTTTTCCCTAAGCACATCTGCCGCAATGTTGGCAGAGTTCAAAGTTCCTGAAATTCCGGAGCTCAGTGTAAGATGAATGATATCCTTTCCCTCCTCAAGAAAAGGAGTAAAGTGACTGATATATTCATCCACATTTATCTGGGATGTCCTGGTCATTGCACCTGCTGCCATGGCCTTATAGAAATCATCTATAGGATATTCCCCGTTATCGCAATATGCCTTTCCGTCTACCTCAAAATGGAAATAAGCAAGCTTAATATCCCTTTTTTCATAGTGCTCTGCATTTAAATCCGCTGTTGAACAGCAGCTAAGAACATAATCTGACATGTTTTCCCCCTTATTCTGTCACTTCTGCAAATACATACAATCTCGCATCATTTGTTCTGAACATGCGAGTATCCTCCCCATAGCCTGTTCCGCCGTAATCAGGATTAAGACGAACACCGCATCCGTTAAGAACGCTTCCTGTTGCCACTGCCTCATCCTTTTCACTGCGCATCTTGTATCTTCTAGCTATGATACCATGAATTATTCCGTCCTGCTTAACATGAATCGGAGACATGGTATTTATAAGACTTCCGAAGTCCTTTATATTGACACTGACCTGACGGTTTGCAACCTCATAGACCTTATCATCTGCAAGGCCCATGGTCTTAAGCGCAAGATAATCATTGTTAGGTCTGCTCTCCTTTTGGAAGATAAGAGCAACCGCTGCAGACTTATCCTTTGTAACCACCATGAAGCGGTACTTATCAAGTCTGTAGAAATCACCAAACTGGAATACCTTTCTCCACTGCTTGTAGAATGCAACCTGATCCACAACCTGCTTCTTCTGCTCCTCTGAAAGCTCGCCAAGATTGAGCTCATAGCCAAAGCAGCCAAAGGCAGCCACTGAGAATCTGGTCTCAAGCGGAACAACGTGAAGTGTCTGGTGATTAGGAACAGCTGACACGTGGGCACCCTGTGTGTTAACGGGATAGCCGTAGCTGTAGCTTCTCTGAATATCCATTCTGCAAACTGCATCGGTATCATCACTTGCCCATATCTGAGGGAAGTATGAAAGTATTCCAAGGTCGAATCTGTTACCACCTGCTGAACAGCCCTCAAACAGAATATGAGGGAAGTTCGTTGTAAGTGTTTTCATAACTCTGTACAGACCGATGTAATATCTGTGCTGGAACTCCTTCATCCTCTTGGCAGGAAGCTCAAGTGAAAATCTGTCTGAGAAAATTCTGTTCATATCCCACTTTATGTAGGAGATGTTTGCAGATGAAAATACCTTTGAAAGTGCATCTATAATATAGTCCTGTACGTCCTTTCTGGACATATCAAGGATCATCTGTGTTCTTCCGACTGAATGATCGCGGCCGGGTACTCTTACTGTCCACTCGGGATGTGCTCTGAAAAGATCAGAGTCCTCATTTACCATCTCGGGCTCAACCCAGAGGCCAAACTTCATGCCAAGGCCGTTTATCTTTTCAGCAAGTCCCTTTAAGCCATCGGGAAGCTTTTTGGTATTAACTACCCAGTCGCCAAGGCCTGCGTGATCATCGTTTCTGGCACCAAACCAGCCATCATCAAGAACAAAGAGCTCTACTCCTGCCTTGGAAGCCTCCTTGGCAATTCGAAGGAGGCTGCTCTGGTTGAAGTTAAAGTATGTTGCCTCCCAGTTGTTTATAAGGATCGGTCTTTCCTTATCTCTCCACTCACCGCGAACGATGTGTTTTCTTACAAAATCGTGCATACTGCGGCTCATTCCGCCGTAGCCCTCTTTTGAATAGGTCATGACTGCCTCGGGAGCTTCGAAGGACTCACCGGGATTAAGCAGCCACTGGAAGCCAACGGGCTGTATTCCGCTGACAAATCTGCTAAGGAAGGTGCCATTTGATGAAAGGGCACTGTAATGGTTACCACTGTAAACAAGATTGAGACCGTAGCAGTCGCCTGCTGTCTCAGTGGTATCGGGCATGCTGATCATTGTGAAGGGATTGCTTCTGCTTCCTGACTCTCCGGCAGCGAGCTCCTCATTTACAACTTTTCCTGCATTACAAACAGATGCAGTCTGTCCCATCTCATCTGCCCAGCGTCCGTGGAAGCTTGTGAGCTGGTAGCCTGTCTGCTGAAAATCAAGCTGATTGGACAAGAGTCTGTCGATCTTCACATCCTCCTTGCCATCATTTATAAGCTTACTGCTTCTTGTGATCGTATTGCATTCAGGGTATACCTTGTAGATCATCTTAAGTCTTACGTCCTTTGACTTTTCCTTAAGAGTGATGACGAGCTGCATGGCGTGATCAGCCATGAATGCAGGGAGTGTTGCACCCGCCCCGGATACATCTTTCTTATCTCCATCATCATAGGAGGAAGGAAGTGTCTCCAGTGGTGTGATCTCATCTGAAATAACTGCGTTTTCAAATAAAAAGTCGCAGGTTGTAGAGCCATCTGCAAAGCTAAGCTCTACCATGGGCTCTCTGATGTCGCCCTTACCAAAGCCCGACATCTCAAGGGGCATGACCTCTAAGCACATGGGATAATACTCAGGTGCATAGACAACCATGTTACCGCCTTCGTTTTTATGCTTGATCTCAAGAACCTTCGCCACGTCGGCAAGGATCTCTGATTCCTCATTCTGATTTTTTAAAAGTTCCTCGTACTGGAGCTCTGAAAGAAGTGATGCTCCATAGTGAATGTGTTCAATGTGACCTGACGGCAGAACCTGCATGAAATAACTGCTGCTCCTAGTCTGAAGTAAAAATATGTTGTCTTTCCTTATGATCATCTTACGCAAATACCTCTCATTAAAATGTCTATCATAATCTTAAGGGCATCATCATAGGTTGTGTTACCCTCGATGAGTACATTTGAGCTCAAAAAGCGCTCTATTGAAGCCTCTGTCATAGCTTTGATAACAGGGATGGGAAGAGGTCTTATAACGCCCTCTCTTATTCCTCTTTCAATAAGCTCAATCGTGTCCTCCCAGTCGTTCTCCAACCTGTTCTGAACCTTAATATAGATTTTGGGATATTTATCCCTAAGTGTAAACACTTTTCTGAAATCTACATCCCTGTATTTATCAGGCATGCAGATCATGATCTTTTCAATCTTCTCAACAGTTGAAAGTGTGTCATCATTAAGAATCTCCGCTTCCTTTGCCTTAATGGAATCAAAGCAGTAATCAACAAGAGCATCGAAGATCTTTTCCTTATCATCGAACTCCTTATAAATTGTTTTCTTACTCATGTGAAGGTCGCTTGCCACATCATCCATTGTGAACTTGGATCCCTTTTCCTTGAATTCATCAAGCACTGCCTCGAGTATCTTAATCTTTGTATCGTTCATGTTACCTCCTACTATTCGCTTTTCGCTATACCCTCTGTAAACTGTTGCTTTACAGATTTTCCATCATTACCACGAAAACCAAATATACCTTATTTAGTTTCCTTCAATTCCCCTATACTGTCAAGCTTCTAATGCAGCATTTACCTCTGCCTCGAGCTCTTCATTTTCCTTAACTATGAGCTTTTCAAACTCTGATACCACACATGGCATCGAGAAGTAGAATCCCTGGATGACATCGCACCCTGCCTTCTTCAAAAGATCGTACTGTTCCTCTGTTTCAACCCCCTCAGCTACAACCTTGACCTTGAGGGATTTCGCTATATCCATCATGAGCTCCACCATCTTCATGTCCTTATTGCCCTCGTGGATATTTTTCACGAACTGCATATCCAGCTTGAGGATATCTATGGGAAGTGAGGTTATCATGTTGAGAGAGGAATAACCCGTTCCGAAATCATCCATCTCGATGGCAAAGCCTCTTTCCCTAAGTCCGTTAACCACCTTGATTATCTGATCAGAGTTCTCCGTGTAGGCCGACTCTGTGATCTCAAGATTCAGCATCCCGGGAGATATCCAGTTGTTCTGAACCACTGTAAAAATCTCCTCCCCAAGGTCCGGAGCTCCGATATCAACTCTTGATACGTTTACGGAAACAGGAACCTTGAAGTCATATTTCACCATCCACTCTCCTACCTGTTTGGATACCTCATCCCACACGTAGTGATCCAGCTTATGGATAAGACCGTTATCCTCGAAAAGTGGAATAAATCCGTCCGGCCTGAGGAGCCCCAGATCGGGATGCTCCCACCTCACAAGAGCCTCTGCTCCATAGAGAGAATCCCTGTCGCCCTGAATAGAATACTTGGGCTGGTAGTACACCTTAAACTCGTGATCCCGTATGCCTCTTTGCATATCATTGATAAGACGCTCATCCAGTTTTTCCTTATCGTGCATATCCTCGTCGTAGATAGCACAGTGGATATTGTAATTGCCTCGTATACTGTTGCAGGCAACTCTCGCCTTATCAAATCGATGCTCTACGGTAATCTCCATATTTACATTTTTGTAGATGCCCATCCTCAGATAAACTCTTGAGTTATTGAGAAGATCCTCCAGACCTTTTC
>JAEEGF011383215.1_pt1 | contig 17645 bp, 17 predicted proteins | sample 9134171 | NCBI WGS metagenome assembly JAEEGF01 (sample SAMN16246542, study PRJNA631951) | gut metagenome | biome: gut microbiome; feature: rumen; material: AP-attached | host: Bos | place: Iran: Karaj | collected 2018-10 | reverse complement strand
GGTAAGGAAGGTCTCGCCGCAGGCACAGCGCACGACCGCTTCGCCGTAAGACGGATGAATATTTTTCTTCATGTATTATCACTCCTTCGTCGTGTAATGCATTACCAACGGCTATTATACCATGCCGCCGCAAAAAAGCAAGAAAAATTTTTTGTTTTTTGCAACTTTTTTTACTGGCCGTAACGGTTCTGCTGTCCGTGTGAAGAAGTGTAGCCCTCTTTCTCGAAAATACGGATCCATTCGCGCAGACGGATGAGGAACTCTTCATTGTTCGAGGTCTTATCCATCATGTTGACAAGATTCTCGGTCACATCGCCGGTCGCGCCGTTTGCGAGCACGCGCCTGAGCATCCGCACGCCGTCGAGCTCCGTTTGCGAGAGAAGCAGATCGTCGCGCCGCGTGCCGGATTTATACACGTCGATCGCGGGGAAGATGCGTTTTTCGCTGAGCCGCCTGTCAAGGTGGATCTCCATGTTGCCCGTGCCCTTGAATTCCTCATAGACGATGTCGTCCATGCGGCTGCCGGTTTCGACCAGCGCCGTCGCGATCACGGTCAGACTCCCGCCGTTTTCGATGTTTCTTGCCGCGCCGAAAAAGCGCTTCGGCTTGTGCAGCGCGCCAGGGTCCATACCGCCGGACAGCGTGCGTCCGGTCGGCGGGATGACCAGGTTGTATGCACGGGTGAGACGCGTCAGCGAGTCCAGAAGAATCACGACGTCCTTGCCGTTTTCCACAAGACGCATGGCGCGCTCCTGTACCATTTCCGCAATGCGCGTATGATGCTCGGGAAGCTCGTCGAACGTTGACGCAACGACCTCGCCCTTGATGCTGCGGCGCATATCGGTGACCTCTTCGGGGCGTTCGTCAATGAGCAGCACGATGAGGTGCGTGTCGGGATAATTTTCCGTGATGCCGTTTGCGATCTGTTTTAAGAGCGTCGTCTTGCCCGCTTTCGGCTGCGACACGATCATCGCGCGCTGTCCCTTGCCGATCGGCGCGATCAGGTCGATGAGCCGCACGGACAGATTGTTCGCTCTGCCGGGCGTTTCCAGCGTGTAGCGCTCGTTCGGGAAGATGGGGACGAGGTCCTCGTAGTTGACGCGGCTTTGCGCATTCTCGTCCGGATCCCTGCCGTTCACGCGGTCCACATACAAAAGCGCTTCGTATTTGTCGCCCTCGCGGCGCGCACGGGTGCGCCCTTCCACGAAATCGCCGTTTTTCAGATTGCAGCGGCGGATCTGCGCATTTGCGACGTACACGTCGTTCGGACCGGCGTCGTAATTCTGCACGCGCAGAAAACCGTAGCCCTCCATGATTTCCAGCACGCCTGCGGCGGTGCCGGTCTCGGGAAGGGAAACGGGCTCCGCGGGCTTTTCGGGCTTCTGCTCGCTTTCCGGCGCGTGATACGGCTGGCGGTTGTTCCGGTACGCGCGGTTCTGGTTCTGCCGGTTGTTCTGCGGACGGAAATTGCCCCGGCGGTACGGCTCGGCGTTTGGACGCTCCTGCGGCTTTTCGGGCGCAGCGGGCTGTTCCGCAGGCGCTTCGGGCTGCGGCGCAGGCGCTTCTTCGGGCACGGCGGTTTTCGCCGGTCTGCCGCGCTTTTTCTTTTCCGGCGCGGGCGCTTCTTTTTCGGGCACGGCGGTTTTCGCCGGTCTGCCGCGCTTTTTCTTTTCCGGCGCGGGCGCCTGCAAAAGCTCAATCAGCTGGGCTTTTTTGTATTTGCGGAAAGAGGGAATCCCGTGCTGTTTCGCGAGCGAATACAGCTCGTTGATCGTCAATGCTTCCAATTCGGTTTGATTCACAAATGGCCTCCGGTATGATAATGATTTCTGATTGGATAAAAAATATGAGAAAACGGACTTGTTGATTCCATTTTATGGGCGATCGAAAAACTTGTCAAGCTTTTCGGCAAAATTTGCGGATATCGGCGCGTTTTCGACGCGTAAGAACGGGGGAATACGCATACAATGCAGCAAAGGCACGGAGGATGTATTCATGGAAAAACGGGAAAAGGAACTGATGCAGCCGTCGGCGCACAGCGTGACGATCGAGGGTCGCAGACGCATGCGGATCACCGGCGTGATTGACGTGGAGAGCTTTCAGGAGGATGAGATGACGGTGATCACGCAGGCGGGCGCGCTGACGGTCTGGGGCGAGGGACTGAAGCTCGGCAAGCTCAATCCGGAAGACGGGCAGGTGCTGCTGGAGGGCAATATCGTCTCGATCGAATATGAGCAGCCGGAACCGGAACGCCGGTCGTTCTTCTTCCGCAAAAAATGAGAGACGTCACCGGACAGCCGTTTGAGGCGCTGCTGCTCATGCACGGCGGCGCAGTCGCGGGACTGGTCTATCTGCTTCTCAGGGTCGTGCGGACCCGCGCAAACAGGCAGTTCGTCACGCACCTCTGCGACGCCGTGTTCGTCCTGACAGGCGCGGCGCTTTTCGCCGGATATCTGTTTCTTGCCAATTACGGAACGGTCCGCGGATTCCTCAGCGCGTCGTTTCTGCTCGGCTTTGCGGCGATTTACATACTGTTTGCGCCGTTGTTTGCAAGAATCACACAAAAAATCCGAAAAAAATAGGTTCCGTTTTGGATCGGATTCTGCTATACTGTATTTTATGGAAGAATCGCCGAAAAAAATTGTCAGAACCATTCGCTTTAAGCTGGTTCACTTCGTTCTCGTGCTGATCGCCTGTGTGATCGTTTTGCTCGTGGTGCTGATTCCGCAGCGCCTGCGCATCCGGTCCGCGCAGGACGAGTACAACGCGCGCGTGGACGTTCTGAACCAGACCAAGCGTACCTATGCGCAGGAACGGGAAAACCTGCAGTTTATGCGCACGGATACCTATAAGATTCAGCAGGGTATGATCAAATACGGCTGGCACTATCAGGAGGACAAGCTCATCCAGGACGACAGTGTCGCAACGATAACGGAATGAAACCGGATATCGCGGTGATCGACATCGGAAGCAACTCCGTGCGGCTGATGCTTGCCGCGGCGGAGAGCGGTCGCGTACGTTCGATTGCAAAGCGGCTGAACACAACGCGTCTTGCAAAAGGGATCGATGCGACGGGCTGTCTTGCGCCGGATCGCGTACGGGATACGGTCGATGCGATCGAAGCGTTCTTCGGCGCCGCAAAGCAATACGACGTCCCCGTCATCGCCTATGCGACCAGCGCGGTGCGCGACGCCGGCAACCGAGCGGAGTTTACGGCGCTCGTCAGAGAGCGAACGGGCCTGGTGATTCGCGTGCTTTCCGGCGAGGAGGAGGGGCGCTTTGCTTTTTCCGCCGTGACCGGCGGGGAAGGGACTGTGTTCGACATCGGCGGAGGCAGTTTTCAGATCGTCACGCGCACATGCGCGCAGAGCTTTCCGTGCGGCTGTGTCCGCGCAAAGGAACGCTGCGACGCGGGCGATACGGATACGCTCGAACGCGAGCTCTTTTGCTGGATGGATGAAAAAACCTGCGTGCCGGAACGCGTTCCCGCGCCGGTTTACGGCGTCGGCGGTACGATCTCGACGATCGGCGCGCTGCTCGCCTCGCAGATGCTGTTCGATCCGGACAATCTTGCGTCCGTCACACCGTCAAAGCTGGACCGGCTGATCCGGCAGCTTGCCGCGATCCCGGAACCCGCGCGCATGAAGCATCCGCTTCTTGTAAAGCGCGGGGACGTGATCCTGCAGGGCGCGACGATCCTCAAATACATGATGACGCGCACGCACACGGATTGCGTGATTCCGTCCGATCGGGACGGCATGGAGGGGATCGCCGAGGCATTTCTTTCCGGAACGCTCAACAAGGTCTGAAACAACGGAGGAAAACCGAATGAAAAACAACGAGAAACTCTGGAAGATCCTTGAGATCGTGTTCGGCGCGATCGGCGCGGCGCTGCTCGTTCTTCTGCTTGTGCTGAAGCTGACGGGCAGGGACGTTACGGTGCTGACGTATCCGATCGTCGGCGTCGTGATCCTGTTTCTGATCAGCGACGAGTTTGCGCGTTCGATCCGTCGCCGCCGCGAAAAGGAAGAAGCGGCGAAGAAGCAGGCGGAACAGTCGGAGGAAGCGGAAACCGCGCTTCCGAAGGACGCGTTCGAATTTGAAGAAACAGAAGAACGGAAACAGTGAGCGCCGAAAAGTTTTTCAATTCCATCGATCTTTTGCGCTGTCCCGTCTGCGGGACGGCGTTTTCAACGTACGGCGCGTCGCTTCGCTGTGCAAACGGACACACCTTCGATCCGTCCCGAAAGGGGTATGTGCATTTTGCGCCGAACGCCGCGCCGTCCCGATACGACAAGACGCTGTTCGAAGCGCGGCGTCGGATCATGCGCGCCGGGTTTTACGATACGGTGATCGAAACGATCCGGCACGCAATGCCGAAGGATGCGGAGGTCGTGCTGGACGCGGGCTGCGGCGACGGCACGTTTACAAAGGCGCTGCAGGGGAAAACGACGGTCGGTCTCGATCTTTCGAAGGACGCGATCCTGCTTGCCGCAGGCGGCGGCGGTCCGGTCCTGTGGGCGGTCGGCGATCTGACGGCGATCCCGCTGCGCGACGGTTCGGTCGACGTGCTTCTGAATCTGTTTTCACCGGCGCATTACGCGGAGTTTGCCCGCGTTCTGAAGCCCGACGGAACGCTTCTGAAGCTCGTTCCGGGCGAATCGTATCTTCGTGAGATCCGCGCGCTTCTGGGCGATCGCCTGCGCAGGGAAACCTATTCCAACGAGGCGGTCATATCCCGCCTTTCGGAACGGTTTTCTCTTACGGACCGCGTCCGCATCGCGAACACCTTTCCGCTGACCGAAGAACAGGCGAGGGACTTTCTGTCGATGACGCCGCTGACGTTCGGGATCGCGCCGGATTCGCTCGACGCCGGTTCCCTTTCCGAAATCACGATCGACGTCGAATTGCTGATTGCACACAAATAAAAAAAGGACCGGTTATTCGGTCCCGTTCAATAGCTGACTTTTTTGATATTTGACGCATGCTCCGCGTCGGCAAAACCGAGCACGTTTGAACGGCTGTCCTTAAAGTATACGCAGATGTGCTCCGAACCGTCCCATTGCATCGAAGCGGCGATCCATTGTCCGTCCAGCTCGAACAGCACCGCGCATTTATAGAAGCTGTTGTCGGTGCCGAGCCATTTTTCCAGACTCCGGGTGTTGTTGCTGCGCTGTGTGATCGACTGAAACGCGATCTTCATCTCCGCATGGTTCTCGCCGGAAATGAAGGCAAGGACGACGTCCTCTCCGGTCGCTGCGTTGCGCACACGGTAAAAGCCGTTCTCCGTGAGCATTTCACGGACGGTCTTCCAGTCAAGCGCGGTTCCCTTCTGCGTGATCGTTCCCTGCGCGGTAAAGGACAGGGGGATCTGCGCATGAAACTCGACGCGCTTCGCCTCGCGGGAAAAGAGCGCGCGCAGCGTTTCGCTGCCGACGCTTCCGTCGCTCATCATTCCGGACGCCGCCTGATAGGACATCACCGCGGTCTTCGTGACCGTGCGGAAGCTGCCCGTCGGTTTATAGGTATAATAACCCAGGTCGAAGAGCCGTTCCTGCACGCGCACGACCTCTTCGCCCTTGTCGCCGGACACCATGAGTTTTTCTTCTTCGTCTGCGCGGACCCCGAAAACGGGGAGCAGCAGCAGAACGAGAAGGATCGGAAGGATTCGTTTCATACACATCAATTATATCATGTTTTCCGCCGCTTGAAAAGTGCGGATTTCGGTGGTACAATACGCACGGAGGTGATCGGATGCGCTGCAGTTGTCAACGTTGCGGAACGTATATGGTTCAGGATGAAAAGGGCGTGCAAAGCCGCTGCATCTGTCCCGAATGCTTCTTTGTCTGCTCCGCGTGCGTGAGTACGGAGGGCGGAAAGCCGCTGGACATCGACTCGCTGCGCATGCTCGCGCTGCTCAGGGAAGCGCAGGGGGACGGGCGAAGCGACGAGGATTCCGAATACTGAAAAGCTGCCCGGCGGGCGGCTTTTTTCATACGTCGACGGAAAAGAGAGCGACGGGCGCGGAAACGCGCAGGATCGAAAATCCCGCGCCTGTGATCTCGGCGAAGCCGTCCTTCGGGATGACCGTTCCGCTGACGTTCGTTTCCTCCGGACAGTAGAGAAACAGAAACGCGTGGAGCGTCAGCGCGTGATCGCCTGCGGGCAGAATGCGCATTTCGCCGCGCGCGCCCTTCAGCATCAGGTTGAGATCGCGTCCGCTGCCGCGGCACAGGATATCCTCTTCACCCGAAAAGCAGAGCACGCTGCCTTTTGCAAGGAACTGCCAGCTTCCGCCGCGTTTCAGATAAAAGCCCTCCGAAAGCGGCGTCAGATACCGTGTGACGCCGTCGAGCTTCGTGAAGCGCGACTCGCTCAGATCGACGGTCGCCGAACTGATGCGAAACGCAAACCGGCGCTCCGCATAGGACCCGTCGGCGGGGAAGAGATACAGCTCTGTCGTTTTTCCGCCGCTCCAAGCCGTTTCGCGGCGGGAAGCGGGATCCAGAATTCGAATGTTCATAGGCACCTCATTGATCCGTAAAACTGCAAAGAAGGGACTGTCGAAAGAGACAGTCCCGTTTTGATATTATTCTCCGCCGTCGTCGCCGCCGGAAGGTTCGGTCGGCTTCGGCGGTTCCTCGGTGGGCTTCGGCGTCGTCGGCTCCTCCGTGGGTTTCGGCGGTTCCTCGGTGGGCTTCGGCGTCGTCGGTTCTTCGGTGGGCTTGGGCGTATCGGAGCCCGGATCACTCGGCTTCGGAGTATCGGAGCCCGGATCGCTGGGCTTCGGGGTATCGGAACCCGGATCGCTGGGCTTCGGTGTCTCGGGCGCTTCCGTTGCATCCGGACCGACGATATACTCGCCGGCGTACGCCTTGTAGGTCGAAACCGCGAGCTTTTCGCTCTTGACGAGAACACCGTTCAGGTAGTATTCCTTCATGCTCTGCCAAACGGAGCCGTCGCGTCTGCCCGCAACCTTTTCTTTGTATCCGACCGGCTTGGAGGCGTCGACCGTATAGAGCACCTCGCCGGACGGCTTCAGCGTCTTTGTCTTCTTGGGCGTCGGGATGCGGATCTCGTCATACTCGCCGTTGGAGTCCTCAATGATCGGGATGCCCCAGATTTCGATGGTCAGGGTGCTTCCGTTTGCGTTCGCAATGATGAGGATATCCGCTTTGCTGGAGTTTTTGAACTTAAAATCAATGATGTTGCCGAGAGAATTGATCGTGGCATCGCGTCCCTTGTCGACATAGTCGACCGGCATCGAGTGATTCTGACGGAAAACGATCTCCATATCCGCCATAACCGCGCAGTTATAGAGCGTGGACGAGATCTGACAGACGCCGCCGCCGTATTCCTTGACGTGTTTGCCCTGCTGGAACGCGGTCGCGATCTTCCAATGTCCGTCGTTTCTGCGGGTGCCGAGGCACTGGTTCATGGAAAAGACCTCGCCGGGGTGAACGACCGTACCGGTCAGAAGGTCCATAGCGCCGTGGCGGATGTTCTCCTTGCGGTTTCGGTTGCTCTTGCTGTAATTGGTCGTATAGGACTTGCGCAGAACATAGTGTTCCTTCGCATTTGCAAGCGTAATCGCCGCAGCCGTCTCTTCTGCAGGCGCCGTCAGCGTTTCGCCTGCCTGCGCATTGAGCAGCGCGGCAAGGAGCGCTTCACGGTCTACGGTGCGTCCGGGGACGTCCGGCGTGAATTCGATCTTGTTTTCCTTCTTGTTATAGGCAAAGGATGCGTCGACCGGCTTGCTGTCATGCGCGTCTGCAAACGTGTTCACCGCGGCTTTCAGGGCTTCCTCGTCGAATGCGAGCGTAATGGGGAAATCCTTTCCCTGCGCCTTGATCTGTTCGACCTCGGCGGAGACGGCTTCAAAGCCCTTGTCTTCACGCACGAGATTGAATGCCTCTTCGATCAGCTCGTCGAGGTTGTCCGTCGTTGCGATTGTTTCGCCGGAGAACGCCTCGGAAGCATCGCCGAGCGTGACGTTGATGCACAGCGCCTTTTTGCTTTCTTCCAGCGACGGCAGAACGGCTGCCTTCGCTTCTTCCTTCGTCATGCCGCCGACATTCACGCCGTTGACGGTAACGCCCTCAAGCATGGTGGTGCGCTTCAGAATCGCGTCGAGCTCCTCCCGATGCAGATCGGGCTCGGGCGTTACGATCGAAATCTGCTCCGTTTGCGCGGAACTGTTCGGATCGATCTTTTCGCCGGTGCTCGGATTGTAATCCACCTGCGTGTCGGTTCCCGATCCGTTGCATGCGAGACACAGAATCAGGAGCGCCGCCAGAAGCGGCAGCAGCCAAAATACATGTTTTTTGTTCATAGATTCGTTTCCTTCTCCGTTGATGCTTTCATTTTACACGCTTTTTTCGAAAAAACCATCCTTTTCGAAAAGCATTTACTAATAAGTTACATTTTAGGCACATCTTTTATACATCCGCGCGGGGAAATGCCGCGCAAAGCGTCTTTCATAGAATAAGACGTGCGAGAAGAATAAAAGGTTGCAGATTTTTCGGGATTTCTTTTCAGATCGCCGCGAATGTGTTATACTGTCTGCATCGAAAGGAACAGAGGAGCACGCAATGAAAGAGCAGCCGAAGAAATCGCTTTCGCCGATGGAATACGCGATGAAGTATCTCACGGGGAAGGACCGCACGGTGTCGGAAATGCAGGCATATCTCGACGGAAAGGAGTTCGGCGAAGCGGACGTGGACGCAACGGTCAACCGCCTTCTTGAACTCGGACTTTTGAACGACGAGCGCTATGCGCAGCGCTTCGTGGAAACGCGTCTTGCGTCGAAGCCTCTGAGCCGCCGGCACCTTTGGGAACAGCTGAAAAGCCACGGCGTCGACGACGCGTATATCAACGCCGCGCTGGATGCGGTCGATACCGACGGAGAAGCGGAAAACGCGCGCGTGATTGCGGTGAAATTCGCACGGCAGTTTTCTTCGCTTGAACCGGAAAAGCGCCGCGAGCGTGTGCTTTCGCGGCTCATCGCGCGCGGGTTTACCTATGACATTTCGCGGAAAGCGTTGGAAGCCGCGCTTTCGGAGGAGGAAACATGGAGCGAATCGTAACGGCGGCGCAGGCAAGGCAGCGGGACCGCGAGGTCATCGCGTCGGGCGTTTCGTCGCTCGCGCTGATGCGAACCGCCGCGGAGGGGCTCGTCTCCGCCGTAAAAGACCTGCGCAAAAACGGGGAGAGCGTGACCGCGATCTCGGGCACCGGCAACAACGGCGGTGACGGGATCGCCGCCGCATGGCTTCTCAAACGGGAAGGCGTCGACGCGCGGATCGTTCTTTCCGGCGACGAAAAAAACTGCACGCCCGATGCGGCATACTATCTCGGCGCGGCAAAGGCGGACGGTGTTCCGGTCTTTGCGGAGTGGGAGCCGAAGGAACATGAAATCCTGATCGACGCGCTGTTCGGCGTGGGGCTGAACCGCCCGGTCGAGGGCGCGGTGCGGGATCTGATCGGGCGGATGAACGAAAGCGGCAAGCCGATCGTTTCAGCGGACATCCCATCGGGACTGCACGCCGACAGCGGTGAAATCATGGGCGCTGCGGTGCATGCGGCGCGAACCGTCACGATGCAGGCGAAAAAGGCGGGCATGCTGCTCGGACAGGGACGCGCGCTTTGCGGGACGGTCACGGTACAGCCGCTGTACGCAGACGAAGGCGAGCCGGAGCTTTTTTATCAGGAGGAAGCCGAAATTGCCGCGCTTTTGCCGAAGCGGCCGTTCGATTCGCACAAGGGAATGAACGGGCATGCGCTTTTGTGCGTGGGTTCGAAGACCTATCCGGGCGCCGCGCTGCTTTCGGCGCGCGCGGCTTTGCGCGGCGGGGCGGGACTTGTGTCCGTCTGCACGCCGGATCCGGTGCGCCCGTTTTTTGCGGCGGTTCCGGAAGCAATCACGATCCCGACCGGCACGGACGACTGGTGCGAAGCCGCCGCCGAAAGAGCGATCGCGGCGATGGAGAACAAACAGGCGATCGCCGTGGGAAGCGGCGGGGGAAAGGGAAATCTCCTTCCGGTGATCGAAGCGGCGCTCAGATCGGGGACGAAGCTCGTACTGGACGCGGACGCGCTGAATCAGATGGCGAAAGACCGATCGCTCCTGCATCTTCTGCATGAGAATGTCGTTCTGACGCCGCACGCGGGCGAAATGGCGCGGCTTTTGGACTGCACCGTTTCGGACGTCCTTTCCGATCCGCTCAGCGCAGTCAAAGCGTTCCGGTGCACAACGCTCCTGAAGGGCGCGACTACGCTGGTGTATGCAAACGGGCGGACGGCGTTTCTGACGTTCGGGAACCCCGGCTTGGCGAAGGGCGGCAGCGGCGACGTATTGACGGGGCTCGTCACCGCGCTGCTTGCGCAGGGGCTTTCCGCCTTTGACGCGGCGCGGGCGGGCGCGTATCTTTTGGGTACGTCCGCGGATCGCGCCATGAAGCTTTTGGGAGAACGCGCGCTGCTTGCAAGCGACGTGATCGATATGGTACAATAAACAGTATGGAAGAAAAGAAGATACACGGAAACGTCGCGGGCATCCGCGATACCATTCTGGACGAAATGCGCTCGCTGTATGACGAAACACAGCCGAGCGGCGTGTTTGCATCTGCGGACCTGCTTTATAAACTTGCCGATTTCACCGGACGCATCGGACGCGAGATCTCGGTCTATCTGTCGCGCAGTGGCGCGGTGCGGGACGTTTCGATCGGCGACGCCACAACGGTTTCCATGCCCGACATGCGCCTTGTGCGCAACGCAGACCGGCTTGCGGGCGTGCGCTGCATCCATACGCATCCGAACGGCAGCGGATACCTTTCCGACGTCGATCTCGGCACGCTGAACTCCATGCGGCTCGACGCGATGGCGGCGGTCGGGGTGAAGGACGGACAGCCGACGTCGGTGTACGTTGCGTTTGTCGGCGAGATGGAGGGCGAGGAGCGCAAACCGCTGATCTACGGACCGATGCGCGCAGACCGCCTTCCGCAGGATGCGCTGCTCTCCGCTTTGATCGAAGCGGATAACCGTCTGAAAGCGCCGGCGTATGCGGTTACACAGGCGGAGCCGGAGCGTGCGGTGCTTGTCGGCATCGACAACGACGACGGTTACGATACCCTCGAGGAATTGAAAGCGCTTGCGGACACCGCAGGCGTCAACGTCGTGCACATGGAGCGCCAGCGCAAACGCCCCATCGACAATGGAACCTATATCGGCTCCGGAAAAGCGGATGAGCTGCGGCTGATCGGCAGCGCGACGGAAGCGGACGTTTTCATCTTCGACGACGAACTTACCGCGATCCAGATCCGCAATCTCGAAAGTATCCTCGGCGCGCCGGTCATCGACCGCACGATGCTGATCCTCGATATCTTCGCCTCCCGCGCGACCACGCGTGAGGGCAAGCTGCAGGTGGAACTCAGTCAGCTCAAATACCGTCTGCCGCGGCTTCTGGGCGTCGGCGTGGCGATGTCGCGTCAGGGCGCAAGCGGCGTCGGCATGCGCGGTCCCGGTGAGAAAAAACTCGAGATCGACCGCCGCCGCATCCATCGCCGCATCTATGAACTCGAACAGGAACTCAAAGAGGTCGAAAAACAACGCGGGATCCGCCGCTCCGTGCGCAAGAAGAGCGAAACGCCGGTCGTCGCGCTGGTCGGATATACGAACGCCGGCAAGAGTACGCTTCTGAACGTGCTGTCAAACAGCGACGTGCTTGCCGAGGACAAGCTGTTTGCAACGCTCGATCCCGTGGTGCGCGGCGTCACGCTGCCGAACGGCACGCCGTGTCTGCTTTCGGACACCGTCGGGTTCATCAACAAGCTGCCGCACGATCTTGTGCAGGCGTTCCGTTCCACGCTCGAGGAAGTGAAGGACGCCGACCTGATCCTGCACGTCGTCGACGCGGGCTGTCCGTACTATGAGGTGCAGATGCGCGTGACGGAACAGGTGCTGGAGGGGCTCGGCGCGGGCAATACGCCGTGCATTGAAGTTTATAACAAGTGCGATCTGCCCGAAGCGATCCCTTCGAAGCGCGAGAACGCCGTGGCGATCAGCGCAAGGACGGGCATGGGAATTCCGGCATTGCTTGAACGGATCGAAACGGAACTGAACCGCACGCAGCAGCGCGTGGAACTGGTGATTCCGTACGACCGGTACGATGCGATCCGTGTGCTGCACGAGATCGGCACGGTGCTTTCGGAATCGCACGAGGCGGACGGCACACACGTCGTCGCCATGCTGGAGGAGAGCAAGATTTACCGGCTCAAAAATGCGCTCGACGGACGATCCGACGGCTAAATACCTCCGTTTTGCAAATTGTTTACAATCGTCTTACAACTATTTTGCGAAAGCGCCTGCCGCGCGTCTTTTCAAGACGGGGGAACCGTGATATACTGTAGAAACAAAATGGGAAATATCGGTTTCCGCACGACGGGGAACCGGATGGAGGATCGGATATGCGATCTGTACGTTTGAAAAAAATCCTTGCGTGGCTTCTGGTGCTCGGCACGGCGGCGTCCTTTGCCGCGTGCGGCACGGAATCCGACGGCGCAAAGAAAGGGCTTGTGATCAGCGAAGTCGTTTCCAGCAACGGCAAGAGCTACGAGCACGACTATTACGGTTCGCCGGACTGGATCGAGCTGCACAACGAATCGGATCAGCCGATCAATCTGCTCGGCTGGGGCATTACCGACAATATCAGAAATTCCGACAAGGCGTTCACAATGCCGGAGATCATTCTTCCGGCGGACGGATATCTTTTGCTGCTCGCGACCAAGATGGAAAAGACCGACACGCTTGCATGGGACGGCACAAGCCCCATCTGCCTCGGGTTTTCGCTGAAATCGGCGGGGGAGGACCTCGTTTTGATCAACCCGCATATGCAGACGATCGACGAGCTTGCCGTGCCGGAACTGCACCGCGACATCTCCTATGCGCGCCGCGAGAACGGCACCTATGGCTACTGTGAAGAGCCAACGCCCGGCAGCGCAAACACAACGAAGATTTCCGACCGTCAGCCGGAGGTGAAGGAGCCGGAAGCGCCCGAACCGATGACCGGCGTCGAGATCAGCGAGATCTCCGCGCGCAATACGATTTTGTCCTGCGGCGGGTGTCTCAAATGCGACTGGGTGGAGCTGCACAACACCACAAACGCGGATATCGCGCTTGACGGCTTCACGCTGTGCGACGAGCCGAGCGATTACGACGATGCGAATCTTTCCGGCGTACTGCCCGCAAACGGCTATCTCGTCGTATTCTGCTGCGATAAAAACTGCTCGACGAAGGACGGGCACGTGTGTGTCGATCTCGGCGTCAGCCGGTACGGCGAAACGCTGTATCTGTTCGATCCGAACGGCTTTGAACTGGAAACGTGCCAGATGCCCGAGATCCCCTATAAGGACGTGAGTTATGCGCGCCGTGCGGACGGCACGTTCGGTTTCTGTGAAACGCCGACGCCCGGCGAGGCGAACACGACGGAAATCACCGACGAGCCGCCGTACCGCCCGGAGGAAACGCCGGAGCCCGATCCGGACGAGCAGAAGGAGGACGAACCCGTCGATCCGACGCTGAACGCAAAACGGCCCGAGTCGCTGCGCATCAGCGAAGCGCTTCCGAAGAACACCTACAGCATCGCGGACAGCGAGGGCGAACGCTGCGACTGGGTCGAGCTTTATAACCCGACCGACCAGGCGGTTTCGCTGCGCGACTGGTACCTTTCGGATAACCCGAAAAATCTCAAAAAATGGGCGCTGCCCGAGAGCATGTCGCTCTCCGGCGGACAGTATCTCATCATCTTCCTGTCCGGCAAGACGGGCATCACAAACGAGCTTCACGCGAGCTTTTCGCTCGGCACGGGCGAAACGCTGTACCTTTACAACGCACAGACCGGACGGCTCGACTGGATCACGGTTCCGGAGCTTCCGGACAATGTTTCGATCGGTCTGAACGAGGCGAACGAGCAGGTTTATTACCGGTATCCGACACCCGGCGCGCCGAACGGACACGGAGAAAAGACGGCGGAGGCGATCGGTTTTTTTCAATCTGACGGCGTATACATCTCCGAGGTATGCGCCATTCACGATCGGGGAAGCAACGAAAAGGACTGGATCGAACTGTATAACGGTTCACAGAGCACCGTCTCCCTGGATGGCTGGTATCTGAGCGATTCGCTCGACGAGCCGAAAAAGTACAGGATCTCGTCCCTGTCTCTGAAAGCGAACGACTATGCAGTGATCGAAGCGACCGCTTCCTACGGGGATCGCAAGAGCAGCGACGCCCCGTTCGGCGTGAGCCCTTCCGGCGAAAAACTGTATCTTTCCGATGCAAACGGCATCATCCGGGATATCTTTGAAACCGGCGTACAGCGAAACGGCATCACGAGCGGCAGGGTAGAGGGCAACAATCAGATCAGCCGCGTATTCTTCGCGACCAAGACAAAAGGCAAGAAGAACAGCGATTCGTCGTATCGCGGATACGCGTCCATGCCGGTCTTTTCGGAGAACGCGCTCTATCACACGCAGTCCTTCGACCTTTCGATCACTTCATTAAGTCCGAATGCGACAATCTATTACACGACCAACGGCAGCGAACCGAGCAAAAGCTCGACGCTCTATTCCGGCCCGATCACGATCTCAAAGAACGCCGTGATCCGCGCGATCGCGTATGTCGACGGCATGCTGCCGAGCGAGATCGTCACGTTCCATTATTTGTTTGAGGAACCGCATACCGTTCCGGTCGTATGCCTTGCGATGGATCCGACCGATTTCAACACCGTCTATAAGGTCAAGGAGCATAAGAACATCAAGGAACGGAAGGGCTACGTGAATTACTACGAGCCGGACGGACGGATCGGCACGTCGTTCCCGTGCGACGTCAAGGCAAAGGGGCGCGGTACGCTGACGTACGCGCAGAAATCGCTGACGTTCGGGCTTCGCGCGGAGTACGGCATGAAGACGGTCGACTATCCGTTCTTCCCGGGGTACGAGTTCACGGAGTTCGGCGCGTTTGCGCTGCGCAACGCGGGACAGGATTACGACATGGCGCGCATGCGCGATACGTTCGTCACCCGCGCCTGCATGGGACTGAACGTCGATTGCGCCAATTCGCGCTGCTGCGTGCTCTATATCAACGGCACGTATTACGGCGTGTACGATTTCAACGAGGAGCTGAATTCCAAGTATCTTGCCACGCATTACGGCGTGGATCCCGACACGGTCAATACCATCATGCGCAACGGCTCGATCGCGATGAAGGGCAGCAACACCGAATTCAAGAAGATCTTTAAGGCGCAGACGCTGTCGAGCGAAAGCGCGTATCAGAGCTATACCGAAAAGGTCGACGCCGACGCGTTCATGGATTACGTCATCTGCCGCACGTTCATGCTCGAGACCGACACGTTCAACCAGAAATACTGGCGCACCGTCGACTATAAGATCAAGTGGCGTCCGATCCTGTACGATCTCGACTACTGCTTCATGAGCAAGTACGACCGCGACATGATGCACGTCTACTTCAATAAGGACGGCGTAGCGGCGGCGCACGGATCGCTGACCAAGTTCTATTTCACCGTTTCGCTGAAAACCAACGAGGAATGGAAGCACCGGTTCTTCGAACGCTATGTGGAAGTCGTGATGACGAAGTTCACCGCGGAAAACCTTCTGAAGCTGTTCGATCAGGTCGTCGAGGAATACCGGCCGGAGATGGAGCGTCACATCAAAAAGTGGGGGCATCCGAAATCCATGTCGAAGTGGGAAAGCGAAGTCGCGACGCTGCGCAATAAGGTCGAAAAGCGACCGACGGTCGTGCTCGAACAGATCCGCAAGGAACTGAAAATCTCAAAGGACGAGATGAACGCCCTGATCGCCAAATACAGCAATCCGTAAGAAAACGCCCCGGCAGATCGCCGGGGTTCTTCTTTTGCAGAAACGCGTTAAAGGACGCCGCCGGATGACAGGCGGGGGTCAATCGCGAATCTTCAGAATATCGAGCGTATGATTGGACGCTCCGATCAGATCCTGCCGTTCGCATGTTGCAAAGTGAAATTCCATCCATTTAGCAAAAGTATACGGATCCATTTCGTCAATAAACCCTTTCAAATAATGAGCTGCGCCGTCTGTTGCCACCAGTTTGATTCTATCCAGAGGAAACTTGGAATTCAGCAGCGAAATATCTTCTGTTCTGAACAGCTCAAATATTTCTTTCGGTTCGCTCTTGCAATGCCAGTCGTCCGTCAGCAAATCATTCGTTTCTATGACGTCATTCAGATGGTTTGACAAAAATACATATTGAATGATCGTAGGATCGTTCATACAATAAGCGACGAGTATATATCCTCCGGGCTTTGTAACGCGCACCGCCTCAGACAACGCTTGCACCTTGTCCTCAAACGTATACAGGTGGTACATGGGACCTAAGAGCATTGTCAAATCAAACGATTGATCCCGGAATACCGACAGATCCAAAGCATTCCCTTGTATTGCCGTAATCGGTTCACTGCCATCCAGTTTTGATTTTAACACATCCAGATTGTGCGGCACCAATTCAACCGCCGTTACGGAATACCCTTCCTTTGCAAGTGTGATGCTGTACCTGCCGGTACCGGCGCCGACTTCCAAAATACATGGAACGGCAAAATGGGAGATGCATTCGTGGATGTATTTCATCGTGGTCAGATATTCAACCTGTCCGTGCTGTGATAAGAGCCGTTTTTCTTCATCTCTGGTGTTATAGTATTCTTCAAGCAGACTCATATTTCACCTCATTGTTTCTTGTGACAATGATATCATTTTGAAAAATGATTATAATGTGATGTTTCTTGTTGTATTTACGTCGTTTTGTTATTGTATGCTCATATTTGTTTTTGCAGTATTGATAGAGGAAATAAGCATCCTGCGCAGGGACCCACAATCGTGCAGTAATGCGGAAACCTTTTCTTCCCCGACGATTCCGGCTTTAATTATCAATTCAAGCCAGTATTCGGTTTCATAACATTCTTTTAGCGCAATTTGGAGTTTCGCAATGAAATCCGGTTTGCTGTGCGCGTAATTCGCTTCCCGAATATTTGCGCCGATACTGGTGGCGGAACGTTCCAATTGATTAATAAGTGAATAATGACCCTTGATGCTGTCACAAAGTTTCAAAGAGCTGACAGCAAAATCCATAGATAGATCAGAAAGCTTTCCGTTTGACATATTATTCACCTCGAAAGCAGTATAACAAATCGAGCAATAGTATTCAATAGTGAAATCTTTCGCCGCGCTCACGTTGAAATCAACGGCTGCGACGTTGGTGAAATCCTCGGACTTTGTCCTCGGGTGAAATGAAATCCGTCCGTCACCCGCGGAGCGGAATTTCACCGCGCAGCGATTTCGCCTGCCGCAGGTGGATTTCACCCGTCCGCAAGGACGGATTTCGTTGAAAAAAGCGTCTTTTGTCGGCAGACAAAAGATGCTTTTTTCATGGTGGAGGCGGGGAGAGTCGAACTCCCGTCCGAAAATCCGTTGGCAGGATCTTCTCCGAGCGCAGTCGGTGTTTTGGGATTCCCCTCGCGCGGCGCCCTCCGACAGGCTCCGCGTTACGGTAGCTTCATGAAGTCCGGCCTGCGGCAAAGCTTACGCAGGTTCGTTCCCTACCCTGAT
>JAEEGF012198704.1_pt1 | contig 17651 bp, 7 predicted proteins | sample 9134171 | NCBI WGS metagenome assembly JAEEGF01 (sample SAMN16246542, study PRJNA631951) | gut metagenome | biome: gut microbiome; feature: rumen; material: AP-attached | host: Bos | place: Iran: Karaj | collected 2018-10 | reverse complement strand
AAGCCAAACGACGTCAGACCTAAGTTCAAGTCGGTCTCGTTCTTAAAGTTGATACGGTCATTATAGTAATCGCGCAACTGCTGAGGCAGCAGGATTCTGCAGAACGACGACTTACCACATCCCTGGCGACCAATCAACAAGGGCACCAACGAGTTACCCGTCAGTTGGCCCTTGCCCATCCACATGGCTACCATTGATCGCATCCACAGATGGAACAGCTCTGGCCACTCCTCGTAACTGGTGGGGATGCGACGAGCCAAGACCTCTACCCTATCCTTACCATCCCACTTGGGCAGACTATCCAGATACTCGTTCATGGGATCGTAAAGCTCAATATCATCCGAGTTCATATAACGACGGATATCTTTATCCCAGCATTTAATACCTTGACGTAACGCTCTCATTGTAATAGAGTTACGAGCTTCTTCAGTCAAGTCACGGAATGAGAATCCGATACCAGTACGCTCTCTGAACTCAGCCACACCACGCATCACATTCTTACGAATCTCGTAGTTCTCGTTCAAGAACAAATCTATCTTCATCGTCAGCAGTGTTTCCTGAGGTATATTCTTCTCTGGCTTATAGCCATTTCGCTCTTGATAACGTTTCACCACCTGAGGACGATATACATTATCGAATACCTTATTTATTAACAGGTCATCGTCGCCGATAGCATAAGCACGATAACGAGCCATCCGCTTAGCAATAGCCATCGGAATACCTGTTTCCAAACAGTGAACAGCCAGTCTCGTTAGCAGTTCGTGTTCCAAATCCTCACCTTCCAATCCTTCACATTCATCGTAAGCCTTGCTCAGATTAAACTCAAAGATATGGTGCATAGTAAAATAACGACTCTGTCCCGATAGCTCATCATCTTTTTCGAGTGTAGATGTACGCACCAACGACAGCGTCTGGCTAGGCTTTTCGGCGCGGGCATAAAAAGGGATTGCCATCGGGTTGAAAACAGCATCGGCATCAGTACTTATATAACAAGAACGATCCAAACGTGGCTCCAACTTCTCAATGGTTACACCCAACTGGGCATTATAAGCCAAACGGGCTCGCTCATACAGATTCTCATGAAAGTCAGCAATCTCATTGGGATCGCTTGGCAGAGGCAAGTTGTTTTCCTTGTCACGATCGCTGGGGAACAATTCGCCTCTACAGATAATTTTTACACTTCGACCTGAGGCCCCAACAAATGCCATCAGGGTTTGGGGCACTTCACCAGCACCATTTCGGATGGCATCAGCCTCATCATAGCCAGTAAGGTTATTGACTTCCAACAGAACCATGCCAGTATAACCCAAGGTTACACGCTGATGATTACGATTCTCCATTTCTGTAGCAAAACAGATACGTGGCAGTTTGGCTTTGGTCATATCAGCGCCGCTCACCGAGCCATCAGGCTGTCTGGTCAGGTCGAACACAGGATAGAGACGGCGGAGTTCATCTACCGTATGGCGATACTCATTGCCAACAATCATTTCTACAATATCCGTCAGTTCAAGCACACGCAGTGTCTCTGTCTGGCGGTAGGTTTTAATAAGGGTTATTTTTGTCATAATGTTATTGATGATTAATTCTGGATGCAAAAATAATAAAAAATAATTAGATTTACAAGAGAAAAAACAAAAATTAATGTCATAACGTCATAATCATTGTATTTCTCTAATTTACAAACAATTAACCCATGACATCATAATGTCATAAATAGATGCATCATGTCATACACTAACCACAAAGATAAGTGTATCAATACGTTTCTTCGGTAGAAACAATGTGTTTCATCAGGAGAAACACTGTGTTTCTCCTGATGAAACATGGTATTCTAGTGGTTTAAACAATAGATAATCATCTAAATATGACATTAATAAAATTAGAATCATACAATGTCATCATCTATAAACAACTAAATATCAGATAGTTATTACAAATATGACATTATGAAGTTAAAATTTGGATATTTCACAGAAAAGTTGTATCTTTGCACCAACATAACAACCATACAATTATGAATAAAGAAGAAAGTCTCCGTGCGCAAGCCGCACACAACCTACCGTGTTTTATCCACGAGTGTCCACTTCACGAAACCTGCCTGCACTGGATGACAGGTCAATACTATGGTAGCGACTTCCATGTAGTTACCAGCGTCAATCCATACTACCCCAATGTAAACTCACAGCAATGCACTTTGTACCAAAAAGACGAGGTTGTGACTTATGCCGTTGGTATGATGCATATCTTTGATGCCGTGCCCTATCCTATTGCGCGTGTTGTAAAGAAGCGCCTTATCGCTCTCTTTTCACGTAAGCGTTTCTACGAGTATCGCAACGGCACTCGTCCCATCCCACCACAACATCAACAACAAATCGCTCGCATCTTCAACGAAGAAGGTTGGGATGGCGAAATACGTTACGACGACTGGAAAGAAGACTATCAGTGGTAAGCTCTACTTTATCAGTTTTTCAGATCAAAATTTGGATGTATAAAAAATAATCACTACATTTGCAGCATGTAAAAAACAAACATCGTTTTATAATATGAAAAAGAATAAATTGTACTTAATGTACATAGCTCTTGCGACATCTCTTACAAGCCAAGTATCATGTTTAAAAGCCCCTGATTTTGGCGGCATGAAGTCAGAGGTAGAGGTACCCAATGGAGCAGTAAATTACTTTAAAAACGACATGGACTTTGATTTTGACGGCGGTTCAAAGATTGTAGCTTTCTCTGCCAACCTCAGATGGTCTATGGAAAAAACGAACACTCAAAATGGCGTAGATTGGCTCACCATCGATCCGACTGTCGGTGGTTCAGGTAATAGCAAGGTAACATTTACAGCTGCAGAGAATAACACATACGAAGACCGTAACATGGTGGTACGTTTTATTTGCGGCGACACCATACGCAATATCAAAGTAAATCAGAAACGTCTGGAGGCCATCACTTTATCATCCGACGTATATGAGGTTCCTGCTTCGGGAGGCTATGTACATGTAATTATTAATCACTCGAAGGATTTTGAGTTTACCATCCCCGAGAACTATAAAGGATGGATTCACCAAGCAACAGCTTCAACGCGAGGATTATTAGAGCAGTCAGTCATCTCCTTCACGATCGATCCCAGCGAGGAATACGAAAAGCGCGAAGGCAAGATATACTTTACCGCAGGAGACGAGCAAGAAGTTGTAACCGTTTATCAAGCTGGCGAGGGACAATTGGTTCTGTCGCAAAACGAGTATAACCTGACTGCCGCTGAGCAAGAATTCACCGTTGATGTGAGCAGTAACTATGACTTCAAAGTAGCAATGCCAAACGTAGAATGGCTGCAGGAGAGTACCAGTCCAACTCGTGGTATGTCGTCACACACGCTGAAATTCAAGGTTACTCATAACGATGATTATGGTACCCGAACAGCAAAAATCAAGATTTACGACATGAACAGTAATCAGGCTGAGGATATCGTGATTAACCAAGCATCCATCGGTGCCAAGATTATCTTGGACACCAAGACATTTACCGTTAATAGCGACAAGCAGGATCTTGACATCGACGTCAAGAGTAACTTCGATTACACAGTAGATTTCCAAGGTGCCAACTGGCTCAGACAGCGCCGAAACAGCACACGCGGTATCACTAACAGAGTATTATTGCTATCGATTGACGAAAACAAGAACAATGATGCCCGAACTGCCCAGATTAAACTGTACGACAAGAACAGCGAAGCAGCCGAAATAATAACTATTACTCAAGGCGCCAACATTGGCATAGAGGTACCAACCAAGGAGTTTACTGTTGATGAACTTGGTGGCACCATTACCTTCAAGGTAAATGCCAATACCGATTACAAGCTGACATCAAATAACGATTGGATAAGAGTCACAGCTAATACCCGTGCCCTCCCCTCTCACGAGCATCAGGTAACCATCGATCCGCTTGGCGATGCCGCTGACAGAGACGGTACTATCACTGTATCGAACGACGCGCTGAACTATAGTGCCACCATCACCATCAAGCAGCGTAACACCTTCTATTTCGAGACTAAGAGCATGGACATCATGGTTGGCAAGGAAAAGATGCTGTCTGTAAAGAACACCACGAAGCAGAACGTGGAATGGAGCAGCAGCAACACTGCGATTGCAACAGTTACTGACAACGGCTATGTAAAGGGCATTAACAAAGGTACAGCCACAATAATAGCCAAGACGGCTGATGGCAAGCATACAGCAACCTGTAAGGTAAGAATTTGCGAGATTCCTGATATGATTACAATCAAGAGTGGCGGTACCGTATCAAGGGAGGGTGATCTCGTCAAGAACGGCAGCCAAATCAAGTGGGCCATTAAAAACAACAGTCCTGTTAAGATAACCCTCAAGAGTATGCAGCTCGAAGGTAAGGCATCTGGCGAACTGGGAAATGAGTATTATGCCAACGAAGATATTGCAGCTGGCAGTACTGTTACCAAGACCACAAAGATTGAAGCTGCGGCTGGATATCACCTACCAATCACATGTCACTTCGTATTTGTATATGAAAATAAGGAATATAAAATAGATGCCACTTACGAATAAGACATAAAAAAGATGGGAATCGATTTTTGATTCCCATCTTCTTTTTTACTTCACCATCACCTTCTTGCCATTCACGATGTAAACACCCGCTGGCAATCCGCTGAATGTCGTCGTATTTGCTTTCACTTTACGGCCTTGCAGATTGTAAACATCGAATGGTTTGCCTTCTGATATCACAATGCCATTGATAGCTGTAGCACCGATAGCATAGATTTTCTTAAAGTCTTTCCATCCTTCGGCCTGCTTATAGGCATCAATACTTTCTGCTGGCACGTAGAGTATGCAAGTTTCCTTATTGACACCCTCGAATACCGAAGAACTGCCTCCAGCCCTCGTCAAAGCTCTGCGAGTAGCTGCGACTGCTGACAGATTGATGGGGGTTACGCAGTAAACAGTTATCGACTTCAAATTCGTACAACCAGCAAATGCTGATGCACCAATCGAAGTAATACTACTTGGGATAACAATACTGGTCAGATCTGTATTACTATCATAAGCGTTAGCTGCAATACCTGTTACTTTATAATCCGAACCATTCAGTTCAACGACCTCAGGAATAACGACATCACCCGACGCATCAAGACCATTCCATATTTCCACCTCAGGAGTAGCATCTCCACCAGCAGGAACAATAATATTGTAAGCTCCAGTAGGATCATCCTCTACCGAAGTCGTAATTCCGAGAATGTTATTCGCAAACGGTTTCCAATCGGGATGATTCTTATAGGTATTAACAGCATCGTTAGGCACATTCACCGTCACATTAGCAGACGGGAACGCATCTGCTCCCAACTTGGCAGGCGATGAGCCTTCACAAGTAATTGATACCAGCTTAACGCAACCTTCAAAGGCATTGGCTCCAATATTCTCAATACTCTTGGCAATGGTCAGCGCCTCAATATTCGACTTGCCCTTAAACACGGCATCTCCAACCGAAGTCACAGTATATTCATCCTTACCAATCTTGAATGTGCCATTGATTGTCACATTCGTGCCAACATTACCGACCCTTGTCAGCACAGCTTTCTTATCACCAGTCGAATAAACATAAGTCCAACCATCCACATCAGTTTGTTTACGTTCTCCCACAAATACATTCAGGAAATTCCACCCCTTGGCTTTATAATCACTTACATTAGAAAGTATAAACAAAGTGGCATTGGTGTTGGCAAATACATTTGAAATGGATATTGGATTCACAATTTTGCTCTCTATCCACTTCAGCTTGCTGCAAGCACTGAAAGTCTCAGCCTCGATAGTTTCAACACCTGATGGGATAACCAGGTTCTCCATATTGGTCTTACTCTTAAAGGCTTGCTTTGTGATTATCGATACGGTGTAAGAATCGTTACCAACTTTTACAGAGCCAGGGATCTCCACAACAGAAGCATTAGCATTATACTCCTTTAATATAGCCTTCTTCTTACCAGCGTTGTCAGTATAGCAGTCAAACTTCATGCTATTATCTGTTGCTGCGACATCCACAAACGTTCCTTCAGCCACATATGCAAAGTTATTCCAACCACTTATATTATAATTAGACTTGCGTTCCTGTGGCACAAACAATGTGGCATCAGACGGGAATATGTTCGCATCAGAAGCTTTTGGAGTATCAATAGAACTCGAAACATAACGAACATTATTGCATCCACCAAAGGCAGTCTGATCTATTGTCTCCATCGTAGCAGGCAACCATACCATCTTCAGATTATTGCAACCCTGGAAGGCATTGGCACCGATAGTGGTGATATTCTTAGCAATCTTCAGCTTCGTCATTTTATCCCTATTAGGATTATTCTTAAATGCCGACTCTGCAATCGCCGTCACAGTATATGTCTCACCTTCAAACTCAACTGTTCCGTCGATAGTAACCTCTTCTTTATTTACTGTACTTCCTATCAGGGTTGCTGTACCAACACCCTTCAGATATTCGTAAGTCATACTGCCCTTGGTGTCAGTTTTCTTTTCACCTTGAGCCCAGTTATCAAACTCCTTCCAACCTTTTGCAGCCTTATACTTAGCTTCAACTTCTGCATCATTGGGCACATACAGTGTAGCGGTATTTTTGATACCAGGAGCGAATACATTCTCTCCTAATACAGCTGGGATTTTCGCCTTAGCCGTAATAATTGCCAGTTTCGAACACTGATCGAAAGCATTATCCTCTATCGTTTCTAACGTTTCGGGGAATACAATCTTCTCCAAGTTCTTGCTATTATTACCTCTAAACGCTTCCTTGTATATAGTGGTAACATTATAATTCCTATTATTCAATATCACAGTAGACGGGATTTCTACAGATTTATCTGTTGTTTCCGACTTTATCAGAATAGCAACATTCTTATCTCCACTCTTTTGTATGCAATCGTATGACAGATTGTCTTTTGTAATTACATCTACAAAATATCCATCCCTTATAACAGGGAATGTTTTCCATACTTCATTTTCTGCATAGTTATCTAAAGCGCCACCTTCAGGAACATATAAGGTAGCTTTCTTGGGGAAGAAAACATCGCTACCAATGTTAGTCGATTCTATAGGAGTAACTCGCTTAGTACATAGATAATCAATGTCCGTATCGTAAAAAGCTTTATCAGCAATGCTTTCAAAAGATGCGGGAAGCCAAACCTTAATTAAGCTACTACATCCTTGGAAAGCAGAAGCTCCGATTGATTTTACGTTTTCATTAATCTTCACAGTTTTTATACCTGCAAGATCCTTGAAAGCATTAGCTGCGATAGCAACCACATTACACTCCAGATCCTCCTTAGAGTCACCCTCTCCTATCTGTATAGTAATTTTGTTAGGTATAGTAACATTTTCTCCCAACTGGTCAGCTACGCCTTTAACCAAAACAGCTTCTTTATCACCTGTTGCACAAACATAAGACATACCATTTTGTGTATCAGTCTTTCTATCTCCAGCATAGATGTGTGCAAAATTCCAACCTGTATTCTCATACCAATCACGATTAGGCACAAACAATATGGCATTAGGCATCGACAACATAATACTATTAATAACATTAGTATCAGTTATCTTACTAACAACTTCTGCCAAGTTTGTACAACCTTCGAAAGCATTAGCATCAATAGATGTCAGAGAAGCAGGCAATTCCACCAGCTTCACATCAGTATTGCCACTAAACGCTTTGCTTGCAATTGCTACCACATCATAATCCTCAGCAGAATTACCTTCACCAATAGTAATCTTAGGAGGTATGGCTATTATCCCGTCTGTAGCTTTTGTTTCTGTCGCATCAACCAGTATAGTTTCGTTAGTACTAGTACCTTTAAAGCATGCAAAAGTCATACCCTTCCATTGCTCTACAGTTCTTTCACCCTCGTAGATATGTGCATATTCCCAAACGTTTTCATACAAACTCTTTTGGGGAACATATAATGTAGCATAAGGGAAAGACTGTTTATTCTTTGTAATAAAGTCATTGTCTTGACTATAGCACACCACATCTGTCAAATTATCGCAACCAGCAAAAGCATTCTCGCCTATTCCTGTAAGTGTAGATGGGAGCTCAAGTTTCCTCAGATTACTACAATCCTTAAAGGCACTGGCACCAATGGTTTTAACTTTCTTGCCTATCGTTACCGATTTAACATTTGTATTTCCACTGAGCAGCTCTTTCTCAATGTCTATTACATCATATTCATCCTCCCCGATTGTAAATGTACCAGGAATAGTAACAGTACCATCCTTTATACCATTGTCTGTTATACCTATTACAATAGCCTCCTTGTCGCCATAGGCATACTCCACCCCAGCTTCGGTTGTTGTCTTTCTATCACCTTCTATGATATGCAAGAATTCCCATCCTGCGTCTTTATAATCATCTTTAGTTCCCTGAGGAACATACAATATGGCATTGGCCAAAGATTGTGCATTACCTCCAATATCAGCTTTGGTTTTTATCAAACTAATAACCTCTGACAGATTATTACATCCATCGAAAATATTAGCGCCAATAGTTGTCAAAGTCGAAGGCAGCACGAAATTCTTTAAACCACTACAGTTTTGGAAAGCGTATTCATTAATTGATTCAATTCCTGCAGGAAGAGTAATTTCTTCAAGATTCACATCGCCACCAAAAGCCTCAATACCGATAGTCTTTAGCGTCTGAGGAAGTTCAATCTGCTTCAAGCTACTACAACCCTTGAAAGCATCATTACCAATCGATTCAAGCTTCTTTTCAAGATTATCAGGGAAAGATACTTTTGAAAGTTGATTATTGGCACTAAAGGCACCATCACCAATAGTTCTCAGTGTAGAAGGCAGCATCAACTCCTGCAATCTACAATTCTTAAATGCATTCTTCTCAATCTCCTTAATTCCCTCTGGTAATCTTTTAATTTCTCTTAAATCCCCACTGAATGCTGATTCGCCAATAACTGTTACATAACAATCCTCATCATTGTACTTAATTGGAGATACAATCTGTGTTGCCGGTGATTTGGTCAAGATGGCTGTTTTCGAGCCATCAGACTGCTCCAAATAAATATATGTTATATCAGCACCAGAAGAAGTCTCGTAAATATAACGTCCCTCATATTTCTTTGAAAAATCTCTCCAACCAGATTCATTTTCTACAGTTCCCAATGTTCCTGTCGGCACAAAAAGGAAAGCACTTTTAGAAGAGAATGCATCAGGATTATCCAATGGGAGAATCGATTCAAGACAAACACGCGTCAGTCTACAACCATCAAATGCCTTACTACCTATACTGGTAAGTGATGCTGGAAGCCAAATCTTCTGAAGATTAGTACAATTTTGGAAAGCACTAGTACCAATAGTTCTCAGTGCAGAGGGAAATTCAAGCTTCGACAGATTTGCACAGCCAGAAAATGCACGAGCATCGATAATAGTCAAATTCGAAGGGAACGTAACTGTTGTCAAATTTGTCCATCCTTTGAAAGCTTCGGTTCCTATTGTCATCTCCTTATTTGCATTGCCATCTTCAATGACAAGTTTCTCAATTTTATCCCCATTCGTAACTTTAGCTGGAGCAATTGATGTTACATAATAGGGCTTTTCACTATCTGACAACCAAAAACTACTTTCTATAGTAAGGGTTCTTTCATCAGCAGTAGGATTATTTGGATAAGAAATCTCAATTATCTCAGCTTCGTGAGTTCCTGTATGATATTTATATTTAAGGCTATTCATATAGCCCATGAATTCCGATTCTTTCCACTTTCCTTCTTGATATTTCCCATTACCTGCATCAAACTTAGACCAGCCACCCATGCCAACATCTGTATAATTGCCATAAGTTCCTTCTGGTATATATATTATAGCTTTTGAATAAGTTTCAGCAGAGAAAACAGATTCATCAATCTTAAACAAATTATCAATATTAGAAACTATTTCGCTTATCGTACAACCAGCGAACGCCTGAGCATCAATAGATTTGAGTGTTTTCGGGAGTTCAATCTTTGTCAGTTTGTTACAATCCTTAAACGCAAACTTACCGATTTTGGACACTTCGTATTTATCCTCACCACCTTCTATCTTAACAGAATCATTTATCAATGCTTCTGTAATATTGGCAGCAATTGGTTTGGTAAGTATTGCAAACTTTTTATCGGGAACTGTGTTACCATCACCTTCAACAGTATAGCAAGCAAATGTCATTCCACCATCTTCTACGTCGTCATCAAACTTACCCTTAATTATATTTGAGAACTTTTTCCAGCCATCTGTTGTGTATCCATCCTCAGATGGGACAAATAATGTAGCCGTATTGGGGAGAGTTGAGAATACATCGGCTCCCGCAGATAAGGACTCTGCCTCACTACACAAACGACTTATATTAGTGCAACCATCAAAAGCCTTTGAATCTATGGATGTTATATTACCAAGAAGCCATACCTTTTCAACTTTTGTAAAATACTGGAAAGCATTTTTACCAATCTCGGTGATGTTCTCAGGAACCTTTAGACTATAGATATCTTGTTTTGTTGGATAATTATATAAAGCATTATTATCAATCCTTGTAACCTTATATTTTTTACCGCTGATAAGCACCTCGTCTGGAATAATCAATTCATGATCTTTATGTATTTCTTTTTTTGCATCAACCAGAGCTGCTGTACCCATAAAAATAGCCGTACTGGTTTCCGGCTCAGTTGTAAGATAATCATAATACCAGCCACTGCCTCCATCAGACTGCGCATAATATCCTGGAGTACCAACAACAAATTTATCATTTGCGAATAATATGTCGTTACCCCATAGACTTAGATAATCATTCATTGAACCAACTGGCACATATATTACATCTGGCGATAGTCCAGCAGCAAACACAATACTATAATCACTATTAAGACTACCAAGTTTACCACCTGGGATTGCACTGATGATTGTCTTAATATTGCTACAACCATCAAAGGCATGATTGCCTATTTCTATCAGACTTGATGGAAACTCAAGTTTTGTTAACTGGCTACAATTCTGGAATGCATACTTACCAATAGTTTCTACTACATATCCATCTTCATCACCTTTTATCTTTGCCTCCTTGATATTTGTTGCCGCCTTAGTAAGAATGGCATGTTTCGAGTCATTCTCTTTATAGCATGCAAATGTTATATCACCATCCTTTTTCTCTGTCTCAAAATCTCCAACTATAATATTCGAGAATTTTCCCCAGCTATCAGTATCATAGCCTTTCATTGATGGAACAAACAACGTGGATGTATTAACAGTTGGTATAGAGAATATATCGTCGCTCATTGACGATGGAGAATTAATTTTACTAAAGATATAAGATATAGAATTACAACTGTTAAAAGCTTGCTTCCCAATGGTTTCTATAGAACTCGGGAGCCATACTCTCTCAACTTTTGAGAAACCTGAGAAGGCATTAGCCCCAATCTCCTTGATTCCCTCAGAAATATTCAGCTGTTTAATATCTGTCGATTTGTTTGGATATTCATTGAAAGCATTATCAGTAATCCTTATAACCTTATACTTTTTCTTGTTATACAAAATCTCATCTGGAACAACCAAGTTACCATCAGATTCTACACGCTCAGTCGCTCTTAACAAAGTAGCCGTACCATAAACAATTCCAGCGTTATTGTCATCGCCATCTTCAACATCATCACAGGTGGTAAGATAATCAAAGAACCATCCGCTTCCACCATCAGACTCCTTATCATAGGTTGGATATCCTACAATAAATTTACTTTCATCAAACACAGTCCATTGCTGCTTATATAAGGATTTTGAATTCTCGCCAACAGGAATATATATATCTGGAGATATCGAAATTGTTGGTGAATTATCCGATATAAACACCTTATTAATATTATCAGTCAAACCTGCCAAATTTTCAGCGGGGATCTTACTGATAATAGTTCCAATTTTACCACAATTGCCAAACGCATAGTCACCTATTGATACCAAAGTTTTGGGCAGTTCTATCTTTTTCAAATTAGAACAGTTTTCAAAAGCTTTTGCACCAATGCAAGTAACTCCATCAGGAATAAACAAACTTTCAATTTTTGTTTTATCTTTAAATGCAGATTCTGCGATGGTAGTTACAACAATTTTTCTACCAGAAGTCAAACTATCAGGAATTTCGGATAGAATTTCTACATTTTTATCTTCAGGGATACTTTTGATGACTGTAGCAGTTTTACCATAAGTAGCATAGACGTAGTTTAAACCTTTATAAGAAAATGTTTCTCTGTTGCCTACACTAATATGATTTCCAAACAACTTCCAAACTTCGGCCGTAGAATAAGCCTCTTCCATTCCAAATGGAACATACAACGTGGCAGAATAGTTAGGAAACACCGTATTATCAATAACTGGAAGAGGATTGCTATTGATTTTACTCTCTATTTCAACCAACTTTGAGCAAGCAGCAAATGCATTCGCACCTATCGATTTTAGAGAAGATGGCAAGGTAACCTTTTCCAAACTTGCACATTTTTGGAAAGCACTTGCTCCTATATCTTCGATTGTAAGATTTACATCATTGGATGCCCATTCTATATCAGTGAGATTGCCACATTCATAAAAAGCATCTTCACCAATACTTTTCAGACTTTTAGGCAGTATCACTTTTTTTAAATTACCACGACTTCGAAATGCATTTGCGCCAATAGTTTCGATACCCTCAGACACCCTCAAGGTATTAAATATACCTTTATATCTAAAGGCATCATTGGCAATACCAATCACATTATATGTAGTACTTGTAGCACTTGAGGTTGCAGTCTTGTTTATAACCATTGGTGTATCATAAGTACCATCGACACCAAATGTTAGTTTAGCAGTTCCTGTATCTGAGCCATTTTGTTTCCATCCAATATATTTCATTCCATAATTATTCGTTCCGTCAATGAATTCTTCTAATTCATCAGCCTTTATTATATGAGCAGGGTTCCATCCTTTATTTTCGAAGTCTGCATTAGCACTATTCGAAGGAATATATATCGTTGCATTATTCGTCGTATTAGCACTAAAAATATTATTAAATTCATTACTACCCAAAATAGAAGAATTATTCTTAAACAAAACGTGCGCCAGGTTATTACATCCATTAAAAGCGCCACTACCAATCTTTTCAAGTCGAGAAGGCAACTTCAATATCTTCATATTATTACAACCGTTAAGTGCACCCTTTCCGATTGTCAAACCCGCCGAGCCTTCTTTATCAGCAAATGACAATTGAGTAAGCGAGCTTCCAGATTGAGAGAATGCGTCTTTATAAACGCCAACAATATTATAGTTTCCAATAGCCGTAGGCAACTCAAGAATATTGGTATCAAAATCGGATACCTTTACAATAATGGCATCATTTGATACACTTGTACAAGCAAGTGTTATATTACAAACATCGTTATCATCTTCATCCTTGTATGTTTCTGTTTTATCATTTTGCTTGTTTCCTACTAAGAAAAAAGAGAAACCATTATTCCAGCCTTCTTTATTCTTATATTGTTCCAGACGCCCCTGAGGCAGATATAGTATTTTATCGTTACTATTAGCACTCGTAAACAAATTGTTTGGAATAGAAATCGGATTAGACATCTTACTCTCTACACGAATCAAGTTACTACAACTTGAGAAAGCATTATCACCAATCGAACTTAAATTGCTCGGAAGGGTTAATTCTGTCAAGCTACTACATCTATTCAAGGCGTTTTTACCTATAGTAACCAAACTGCTTGGAAGAGTTATCTTCTGTAGTTTTGAGCAATTTTGGAACGCCATGCTGCTAATAGCTCTTATACCATAATCAACATTTACTGTTTCCAATTTAATATTTTTATTCTCAAAAGCCGATCTACCAATGGTCTTAACAGTAAAATAATCATTACCTATTTGGAAATTAGAGGGAATTGTAACAGATTTAGCATCCTTGCCTTCAACCAAAACTGCCAGTTTCTCATATGAACCATCAGCATAGATAAACGTCATACCATCATAAGGAGTCTCTTTCATCTCCCCATCATAAATTCTATCACCAAACTGTTGATTATTCCATTCTGCAGTTCGATAATTATAAGCATAACCATCAGGAACAAAGAGCGTCATCAACTCATTTGTAGGAAAGATTGAAGGTTTTAAGTCCCCAGGATTGCGCTGTTGCCAACCAATGTACGACAAACTACCGCAACCAGAAAAAGCGTCTTTATTAATAAAATCCAAAGAATTTTCTATTTTCAACTTAAGCATTTCAGAACAACCGAAAAAGCCAGGTCTTCCAATACCAACCACATTGTATGACTGATTATCATCCCCCGTAAAAGTAGATGGAACGGTTACGTTCTTTACCGTTTTATCGTTGTTGCCGATATATAAAATGGCTTCCTTTACCCCAGTTTTATTAGTAGCACAAACGAATTTCCAAACAACATTATCATTAGTAGTATAAGAAACAATCTTCATTTCCCCTTCAAATATTCGATTACCAAATATTGAAGTCCACGATTTCTCAAGGTTTGCATTTTTATAAGCATCAGAATAACCTTCAGGTACGAATAAAGTCATATACTGATTAGTAGGCAAATAAGTCCGAAGAGCAGAATTCACATTTGAACTATTTATAGAAACGAAATCCAAACTTGAACAGCCCCAAAATGCATTTGTTCCGATTTGAGAGATACTAGAAGGAAATTCTATTAATCTAATAGCAGTACATCTACTAAAAGCACTATTACCAATGGAAGTAACACCTTCAGGAATAACAACATGTTGAAGTTTATCGTTATTTTCGAATGCATTATCCTTAATTGATTTTACTTTATATTCACATGGAATATTATTGATGGTAATATAAATCGCACTATTAAACTCTAATTTTTCTAATAGAGCATTCGTTGTCCCCACCAAAGTCGCAATGCGTTGTTCTGCACTTTGAGCCTCATCGTCATACTTAAAAATCAAATGATTTGCATCCTCATAGATTTTATCTTCGGCCAGCATAGACATGGAGGTCAGTAAACCAATCAGAAATATTAGATTTTTTTTCATACTATGTTATGATTAATAATTTTGATGCAAAAGTAATAAAAACATCTTAAAACGCCAAACATTTCCTATTATTTCAAATTATAATTGAACTGATTATATCACATATTACAAAATAATGCAGATTTATTTTGTTATTCGAACGATTTGCACTATCTTTGTCCCCATGTTTTATTACATCAAGTTATTACGCCCGTTGCAGTGGCTCAAAAACGTGTTTGTATTTGCGCCTATATTCTTCAGCACCAATCTGCTGAAGCCGGAATTCTTTTGGCCTACATTGGTGGTGTTTGCTTCGTTCTGTTTGATTTCAAGCTCTATCTATTGCTTTAACGATCTGAAAGATGTAGAGGCTGATCGTCAGCATCCAAAGAAATGTCATCGTCCCATTGCTTCAGGCAAAGTGTCTGTTATGGAAGGTTATGTGATGATGATACTATGCACCATTGGAGCATTAGCCATTCTGCCTTTGGCACTGAGCCCCAATACGCCTTATCTCTACGCCATCATCATAGGTTATTGGCTGATGAATATCGGCTACTGCTTGAAGTTGAAGCAGTTTGCCATCCTCGACGTATCGATTATAGCCATAGGTTTTGTGATGCGCGTATTAGTTGGAGGTATCGCAACGGATATCTACATTTCGCATTGGCTGGTGATGATGACCTTCCTGGTAACACTATTCTTGGCCTTTACCAAACGTAATGACGATTATCGCATCTATGAGCAGACAGGTACAAAACCTCGCGTATCAATAACAGGTTATAACAAGACCTTTATCAACGAGGCTACAGCCATCATCGCCTCTGTTACTCTGGTGTGCTACATCATGTACACCATGTCGCCAGAGGTGATTCATCGCTTAGGTACCCGTTATGTTTACCTCACGTCGGGCTGGGTATTAGCTGGTTTACTACGCTATCTGCAGAATATGATTGTGTTCGGATTGAGTGGCAGTCCTACCAAATCTTTGGTAAAAGACCATTTCGTGCAATTCTGTATCCTGGGTTGGATAGCCTCGTTCTTTGTAATTATCTATCTGTAAGATGAAAAAGAAAGAAAGATACGACCTGATTCTGGAGCATTTCCGTAATAAAATGCCATTAGTAACTACCGAGTTAGATTTTGGTAGTACCTTCCAGCTGTTAGTAGCTGTAGTGCTGAGTGCACAGTGTACAGATAAGCGCATCAATCAGGTAACACCCGATTTGTTTGCGCATTACCCAGACGCACAGTCGATGGCAAAAGCTGAAGAAGAGGATATCTTTGAATGGATTAGGAGCGTGTCGTATCCCAATGCCAAAGCAAAACACTTGGTGGAAATGGCAAGGGTACTGATGGAGAAGTTTAATGGGGAGGTACCTAGTACACTCGACGAGCTGTTAACACTGCCTGGTGTTGGCCGCAAAACGGCAAATGTGATTCAGAGTATAGCTTTTGGTAAAGCCACCTTAGCCGTTGACACACATGTATTCCGTGTAGCACATCGACTTGGTTTGGTAAGCAAGAGCGATAATACCCCTTATAAAGTTGAAATGGCACTTACGAAGTATATCCCTGAAGAGGATATACCTAATGCCCACCACTGGCTGCTACTACATGGACGCTATGTTTGCACAGCAAGAAAACCTCACTGTGAGAAATGCGACATCGAAAAATATTGTGCTAAGATTATTTCTTAGGAGCGTTACGCTGCTGACCGAACTTACGGAAAGCACGACGATGGAACTTATCCTCGGCAACAATCGTTCCGATAACCTTTGAAGCAGGAATTACACGCAAGAACTTATTATGATAGGTCTGTGCAATCTGTTTCAACTCAATCTCCAACTGATCACGTCGCTGAATGGCACGTTTGCACGAAGCTTCATCATGAGGCAACTTAAAGAGTTCGTGTATCTTATTATATACTACACGCTGTTTCTGCTGCATCTCACGATACAACGGGAAGAACTTTGCGGCCTCTTCGTTGGTAAGACCAGCCTCGGTAGTGATATACTGCTCTAAGTCAGCCTGGAACTTCTCAGGAGAGAACTTCTGCTGTTCCTCGGCTGAAGCACCAAGCGCAACCACAAACATCAATACAGCGAATACAAGTAGTTTTTTCATCTTTCAAATACTTTTAATTTTCAGCTAAGTAAGCATAGATTTCGTGATTATCGAGCATCATGTAGTCAACAGCCTCATCCATATACTCACCACTCTCCTCCTGTTGCTGAGGCTGAACAACAGCCTGAGCCTGAACGGTATCTGCCGAAGTACCATCAGCAGCAGGATGCCACATCCATGCAGCACCGGCTACCAACAAAGCACACACGCTGGCTGCCGCATAGAATATGGGACGCATAAATACAGACTTGGCACGACGCTTTGGCTGCTCAGGCAGATTCTGCATCACCTGGGCAGTCAAGTTATCAAAATAACCCTCTGGAACACGGAACGGATTCCGCTTTCCAACCTTTTCCTGTATGTACATTTCTTCGTTCATCGTATATATGACGTATTGATATTCAAATAGTTTAATCGCGCGACTTAAAAAATTCTGTAATCTTTTTCACCGCAATATGATAGGACGCT
>JAEEGF011436508.1_pt1 | contig 17658 bp, 3 predicted proteins | sample 9134171 | NCBI WGS metagenome assembly JAEEGF01 (sample SAMN16246542, study PRJNA631951) | gut metagenome | biome: gut microbiome; feature: rumen; material: AP-attached | host: Bos | place: Iran: Karaj | collected 2018-10 | reverse complement strand
ATTTCCTACGATTCCTTCCACTGATCCAGCCTTTTTAAGGGCTGTTCCGTCGTATACCTTTTCATCGCCGGGTGCATTTACTGTAATAGGTTTAGGTGTAATCTTGATGGTTCCGTTAACATAATCGATGTCGAGCTTATCGGTTACAATATCGCCGTTTGCGTTCTTGATTTCAAGTACGTCAGCTGTTACGGTCTTTTCGCCATCTTCTACATGAGTTACTGTTGTTGTTGATTCTTTTTTGGTTACTGTGTATCCCTTGTCAGGAAGTCCAGTCACTTCAATGTTGGTTGCACCGTGAGCCTGTCCGTCATATTCGAACTCGCCGCCGATGGTTGTAACTGTAATCTTATCTGCGAACTCTGTTACATTGAGAGTTCCTATGGATTCAGATACTGTATAGTCAGATTCTATTGCTGTACCATCAAATACAAGTGAATATGTATTATCTGAAGTACCAACGTCTGTCTGTGAACCTGTTGTCTCAAAGGTTACTGTCTCGTCATTTACCAAGTCACCGTGAGAACCTTCTGCTGTAAGAGCTGTTCCGTCGTATACCTTCTCAGCATCAGGAGTTGTAATTGTAAGTGTTGCAGGATTGATCTGAATGTAACCATCAACATATGTAATTGTAAGATCAGATGTTACATCAACATTCTGCTTATTCTTAATAACCAGATGATCTGCTGTTGCCTTGACAACCTTACCTTCTACATTCTCAAGAGTCTCAGTACAATCAGCTACGTGGGTTGCTGTTGCATCAGATGAGTATTCTACAAGGGTATATCCTGCAGGAAGATCAGATACTGTTACTGTAGCGCCATGTGCTGATCCGTCGTAGGTGAAAACACCACCAGTTGTGGTTACTACAATCTCATCTTTATTCTGAGTTACTGTAAGAGTTCCCTTTGTTTCCTCTACGATCTGGTAGTTGCCTGCCTTAGCTGTTCCAGTCCATCCGAAGCTGTATCCATTCTCTGAAGAATCAACTTCTGTCTGGGAACCTGTAATAGTAATGTAAGCAGTCTCTCCATTTATAAGAGTCACTTCTACAGGCTGATTATTATGATTATCAGCTATAGAATTTGTCTTGGTCTCAGTTACTTCTCCGTTAGTTGAAGTTGCTGTAACTGTTCCGCCCTTGATAAGAGGTTCGCCATCATATACCTTAGTTCCGGGATCTGTTACTACGCTGATGGATGCAGGAGTAATAACGATTGTATCGTTTACAAATGTTGCGTTAGGTCTAAGAATTTCAGTTACATCTACGCCGTCTGCATTCTTGATAACAAGCGTATCGCAGGTAGCTGCTACGCCTTCTGTAACATCAGTTGCTGTCGCACTTGATGTAGCTGTTTCTACTGTGTATCCATTTTTAGGAAGTCCTGTAACCTCAACAGTTGCGCCATGGGCCTTGCCATCGTACTGGAATGTTCCGCCTGTTGTTGTTACTGTGAAGCTGCCTGCAAACTCGTTTACTGTAAGGGTTCCTACTGTCTCATCAACTGTGTAGTTGCCTTCTTTTGCAGTCTTATCAAATACCAGTGTGTAGGTATTTTCAGAATGTCCAACTGCTGTCTGAGAACCTGTTACTGTAAAGGTTGCTGTCTCGCCATTTACAAATCCGTTAATGGATCCTTCTGCTGTAAGAGGAGTTCCGTCGTAGGTCTTCTCTCCATCTAAAGTTACTACTGTGAGGTGTGCCTTTGTAATTTCAAGCTCGTTGCCGGGATATGTGTCATCAAGCTTGAATTCAACTGCGTCCTTATCATAGCCATCCAGGTTAGATGTAAACTTATTTGAATCAAATGTCAGTGAATCGGAATCATCTACATCAATTCCGGTAATTGTTGTCTCCCCATCATATGGGAAGTCTGCCGGTGTACATGTTACAGTATTTCCATCTTCGTCAACTGCTGTAACTGTGTATCCCGTTACAGAATGTGTAGCGCCGTTATAGGTAGCTGTCTCCTTGCTACCTTTAATAGTTACGGTAAGGGTCTTAGCAGGATATACAACCTGAATTACGTTGTCGGATTCATTAATCTCATAAGGAGCGTCCTGCTGCACGCCAGCCTTATATCCGTTTGGTACTAAGCCACGTGTTCTTGCGTACTCAAGCTGAGTCTCGTTAAGAGTAACTGTATCTCCAACATTCTCAGGTCCCTGATTTTCAAGAGTTGCAACAAGTCTGTTGGTATCAACCTTGCCGATGTAATACTCTATAGTATAGGTAGCTGTTTTGCGCTTCCATACTGCATAGAGATTATTGGGAGTATCAGGTAAACCATCGCCATCTTCATCAGGAAGATTATCAGCACCGATTGTTCTTCCAGCCTTGATCCACTCTGTTGTTGCTTCAGGATCCTTTGACCATCCGAGGAATTCATATCCAGGATTACTAAAATTAAGAACATCTATATCTAATGCTGTGAAGGCTTCATTTCTCTTATAAGAGAATGACTGTGGTGTTCCCTGTCCACCCTTTGCTTCGTTTGGATAATAAGTTACTGTGGTTGTCTCTGTTGATGTCCCGCTTCCACCGGTTTTCTCATAAACCGCAACCAGTGTAAGCTCATCATTAACAATGTAATCTTCATACTTCTTAATATTGATGCTGTTGTTTGGATAATAGAACTTCGCAAGTTCTGTTCCTTCAGGAACTCCCTGTACCTTCCAGCCAATGAATGTATAACCTGCATTTGGTGTAGGAGGTGCTGCTATAACTGCTGAAGAAGCAGATGAATAATTATATTCATCAGTTGGAGGATTGGATCCATTCTCTCCTGCGCTATAAACAATGTTTACTGTACCAGGATTTCTCCACTCAGCTCTAAGGTTGATATATCCAAGCCATACACCGTCAACCTTCTGTACTGCAGGTCCTGTTACAATATCGTATGAATAAGGCTTATTGGTATTCTCATCATACCAGCCGATGAGGCTATAGCCATCTCTGCTTACATTATTTGTAAGAGACTCTTTACTGATTCTGTCACCATAGTCAAGCTTAAAGGATGCTGCCTGCTTACTGGTATCAAGTTCTCCACCGTTTGGATCAAGAGTTATCTGATAACGAACAGGTGCGTAGTAAGCATATAGTACCTTATTTGCTGCTGGCATCGTTGAGTTCCAGTCAAATTCTGTCTGACCATTCTTATCTTCGAACCAGCCGATGAACTTGAAGCCATCTTTATCCGGAAGTACCGGCTTCTTGTTATTATATTCTGAAAGATTCTTTTCATATGGGATGGCTTTGAATGTATCTGCAGAAGTTACTTCGTCACTTCCATTCATGAAAGTGATTGAATATTTCTGTCTTTCATATCTTATTTCAATATATTCATAGCCATTAGCATTTATTGATGTCCCAGCTGTGCCTGCTGTCCAATTGCCCCAATTTATGTATGAATCACCAAACCACGGATTTACTTCATCTCCTCGTCTGTATTGAACAGCTTTGAAACCATCAAACTTTTCAGAAACTGTGATTGAATCAATATTTGTTTTAGTTGTATATGGTGTGGTATCCGGATAGTCGCCATTAATATTCTGCTTGATATAATGAAGCTCATGTCCGGTTGAAGTAGAAGCAAGTGATAGCGTAATGGACGTTGAATCCGCACTATATCCAGGATAGCTATCAAGTTTGAAGGAATCCATCACACCAATATATTGTGAACGTCCATTATGATTATAGTACCATGCAGAATTTGGTCTCCAGTTCCAGGTATAATCATACTTTGAGAAAGACTGGGCATATAATCCTGTGAATGTATTAAGTGTTGAATTTCCATTCTTAAATATTATTGATACGAGATTACGATCATAATAAATATTTACGATAGTATCGCCCTTAGGCCCTATGGTGGTTGTCTCCACTCCCTTACCGTTTACAATGTCATAGTCAGCATAGTGGAATCCGCCATAAGATCTTCTTGTGTAATCTCTGAGAGGATTTACGTCTATATCGAGAGTGCTGTTGGTAGCTCCTGTACGAACTTCACTCGTCTCATAATCGTATGTTTTCTGTGTAGCATTCTTGTGATCACTAACTTTCTGTTTCCATATGATTACTGTGTAAGTTGTGTCTGCCGCTTCTGTCCACTTAGCATAGATAGTTGTATCTTGGGTTATAGGAGTATTCCAGTCAAACTCTCCACCGGAAACTTCTCCTGGCTCTGAGCCGGGAGCATTATACCAGCCGCCAAATACATAACCTTTGCGAGTGGGGTTATGAGGCTTTACTGTAGATGGAGCAACGCCCTCTTCTATGTATCTGGGTCCGATGTACTCAGCACCACCTCCAACGCCATCGTTCTCGTCAAAGTGGATCCAATATGCATTAATTACTACTGCGTAAAGTTTTCTGTACTGTTCGTCACTGGCATCAATTGTGTCGCCCTGGATAACAACTTTATTGTTTTTATTTTCGATAGATGTTGCCCATCCGATAAATGCCTGCTGAGAATCCGCAGGAGTAACCGGGACATCATCTATTGTAACCGGTGCCGGATTGTTGCCTGTAGTTGCAGCTCTTTTAACCTGAAGAATCTCGTTGTTCTGTCCAACGAATGTTACATAGTATGTTGTTGTGATATTTGCATAAGCATTTATCACCGTATTTGCTTCTACAGTACCAACTACTCCAAATTCCTTTATCTCAACATCGAAATCACCAAGGTCGTTCTTGGTATACCAGCCATTGAATTCCTGGTTTGTTCCAAGTGTAGGAATTCCGGGATAGTATAATTCCTCTCCCTCTTTTACAGTCTGGGAATTGAAGAGTTCTTCACCATTATAGAAATTGTAGGTCTTTGTAGCCTTCTCATCGGGTGTATCGTCTTCTGATGATCCGGATGATGCAATAATAAAGATAGAGAATTGATTTGCATCAAACTCTGCTCCGTTACCATCTACTGAGTCTACCTTATCTTCACTGATAACTGATACATTGTCTTCGTCGTCTTTATGTAATACGCTGAAGGACTCACCTTCAAGTTCTGTTGCAATGCTGATAGATACATGAACGTATTTAGCATTTGCAGGCTCAATTTCTTCGCCATCTTCATTAAAGAAAGCAATGTCAACACCCTTAGCAGACTTAACGTTCTCACCAAGAGCACCGGCTGCTGCTTCAAGAGCTTCACCATCAGAAATGGCTGTGACAACCATATATGTGTTAGCCGGGAAAATACCTGCGTCAGCTGATACTGCTACGTTCATGCCGCCGGCACTTCCTGTAAAGCTCTGCTCAGGCATTTCTGTGAGCTTCATGAAGGTTGCTGTAAAGGTTGCATCCTCTTCAATATCTGAAGGAACGAACTCTGCCTCTGAACATACTGATTCGCCGTCTTCATTGACCCAACCGGTAAATTCATAATATCTTGCAGCGGTTGCCTTTGAACCTTCGAACTTAGCATCTTCATCTGCTATATTGACGGTTTCCTTCTTATTAGAAACTGATCCGCCAAGCTCTGCTTTGTAACTAACGGTTACAAGCTTTTCTTCTACAGAATCTTCTGTTGCTGCTTCATCATCTGATGAACCTTCTGAAGAAGCGTCGTCTGATGAACCTTCGATTGAAGCGTCATCTGAGGAGCCCTCGTTAGAAGCGTCATCTGATGAACCCTCTGTTGAAGCATCTTCTGAAGAATCTTCTGTGGAAGCATCTTCTGAAGAATCTTCTGTGGAATCTTCTGTTGCTGCTTCATCTGTAGTTTCTTCTGCTGCTGCATCCTCTTCACCATCCCCGGGCTCTTCAGGAGTCTCAGGTGTTTCAGGTGTTTCAGGCTCTTCAGGAGTTTCAGGTTCTTCCGGAGTTTCTGGCTCTTCAGGCTCTTCCGGTGTCTCTTCTCCCTGTTCACCTTCTTCAGGATTACCTTCTTCGGTGTCTTCACCGGTATTCTCTTCGGAATATTCTTCCTCAGAACCGCCGGCGTCCTCATTGGATTCCTGCACCTCTTCGGTGTTTCCTGCGTCGTCGGATACTTCCTGGGTAGCCTCGTCGTCTGCAGCTATAGCCTTAGCTGAAAAATAATCGCTGCTGAAACTTGTGAATACGAGAACTACTGCGAGAAGTAATGCTAAAAATCTGTTCCATTTTCTCAACATATGTAATTCCTCCTCATAGAAATTTGATATGTTATATCAGTTATCAGATAAATGTCGATAAAACATTTAGCTTGTAACTAGGATACAAAAATCGCAATCATAAAATGTATCATATTTGCAAGATATAACGTGAATTCTGATTAAATAACGATTAAAATTATAAAAATTTTATAAACTTTTTCACACTAAATCACTATCATTTTGAAGCGCTTAAGCACTAAAAAATGCGAAAAAGCCTAGGCTTTTCCGCATTTTTTGTTATTTATTTCTTTTTGTAATTACGGGTTCTTTTTATGATTTACGATTTTTTGTAAATCAGATCTCATCATCCTCTTCTTTTTTCCTGGTTGCAAAGATCAGGAGGATTACTATGGCTGTAGATACCAGAATAGTGAACAGTCTTGCCATTGTATTGGTATCATCAGATGTCTTAGCTCTTCTTGCTCCAAGAACTGCCTGGCCATTTGTCTCTCTGGTTGCACCAAGGACTGCCTGATCATCAACTACCGGAACAGGTGCTGCCGGTGTAGGTGTAGGTGCTGTAGGAGTAGGATCATCCGGTACAGGTGTAGGCGGTGTAGGAGGTGTAGGTGTTGGAGGTGTAGGAACTGCTGTTACTGTAAGTGTTCCAAGATTCTCTGTAACCTCGTAGTTATTAGGATCAGCTGTTATCCACTGGATTGAATATCCGTTTGTGCTACTACCTACTGCCGTCTGTGATCCGGTTGCTCTGATACTTACTCTCTCACCATCTACGATTCCTGATACAGTTGCTTCGTCATTTGTAAGAGGAAGTCCATTGTACTGTCTTGTTGCAGATCCTGTTGTGATTGTTACAGGTACCTTAGCGATTGTAAGTGTACCCATCTTGCCATCTTCATATCTGAACTGTCTGGTTACATCGTTACCCTCTGCATCTGTAATCTTCATGGATGCTGCATCCATTGTAAATCCGTAGCTTCCGGCATTCTTCTCATCTGTTGTTACTCTGATACCGGTAACTGTGTAGCTCACATCTCCTACATTTACTGTATTCTCTGTGCTTGCATCCATTGCATCTGCAGAAATTGTGAAGATATTGCTAAGTGCTCTGGTAATAGGCTCTACAAAGGTCTCTGTGAATCTCTCGATTACTGTTTGTGGCTGACCGCCTTTAGCTTCAAGAGCGAAGTCAAAGTTGTTGTAGTACTTACCTGTGTAGATTACGTTTACATCATCAGTACTTGCTCTGATAATGAAAGGATCATCTCCGCGGTCATCAATAGTCAGTGTTCCGAGTTCTTCTTTAATCTCGTAGTTTTCTTTCTTAGCTGTTCCCCAGGTAATGCTATAAGTATTAGGAACAGATCCTACAAGAGTAATCTTACCGGTTGCCTTTACTTCTGCCTTTTCTCCGTTTACAAGTCCGCTGATGGAAGCGCCTGCTGTAAGAGGCTTACCATCATATTTCTTCTTGGCTGATTCAGTCTTTATGATAAGCGGAGCCTTGGTTACTGTCAGTTTACCATCTTTCTTGGTGATATTTGTAAAGTAAGCTGACTTGTCATCACCCTTTGCATCCTTAATAACGATGGCGCCTGTGATCTCGTTTGCACTTTCGCCTACGTCTGTCTGCATTCCGACTGCAAGTGCTTCTACTGTAAAGCCTTCAGGAAGTCCGGTTGAAAGAATCTTCTCTTCTCCTGTTCCATCTGCTATAAGAACTTTGCCGTCGTATACCTTTTCAGCACTTGGTGCTGTAATTGTTACTGCTGCATTATTAGGAGTAACTTCAAGTTTTCCAAGTTCTTCTATAATAATGTAGTTATCTTTCTTACCTTTGATCCAGGTAATCTCGTAGTCGTTCTTGCTCTCGCCTACGTCTGTCTGGCTTCCAATTGCCTTTACTGTAGCACTTTCGCCCTGGATAAGGCCTTCAATTGTTGCCTCGTCCTTGGTAAGTGGTGTGCCATCGTACTGCTTGGTTGCTGAGCCGGTTGTAACTGTTACCTGTACAGGATTAACTGTAAGTGTACCGTCAACCTTTGCTACCTTAGTGAAGTTAGCTGTCTTGTCAACGTGATCTGCATTCCAGATGGTGTAGCCATCTTCTACAACGTTAGCACTTGATCCAACGTCTGTCTGGCTTCCCTTTGCTGTAGCAGTTACGGTGAAGCCTTCAGGAAGGCCTGACCATGTAACTTCTGTAGCAACAAGCTCGCTTCCATCATAGGTCTTGCTTGCTGATGGAGCCATAAGGATTACATCCACATCAGAATCTGTGATGGTAAGTTTTCCAAGGTTCTCAGTTACAGTGTAGTTATCAGGATTGGTCTTTAACCAGTCAAGCGCGTAAGTATTGGTTTCTTCACCAACCTCTGTAATTGTTCCTGTAGCCTTGATGTCAACTGTCTCTCCATTTACAAGTCCTTCTACTCTTGCTTCGTCCTTGGTAAGAGGAGTTCCATCATATTTCTTGGAATCAGATCCTGTGATGATTGTTGCTGCCTTAGGATTAACTGTAAGGGTACCATCTACACATGTTACATTTGTAAAGAACTCTGTCTTAGGCTCACCCTTTTCATTCTTGATTACATAATCATCGGAAATGACGTTAGGACTTGAACCTGCATCCAGCTGGCTACCAATTGCTACTGCTGCCACTGTAAAGCCTTCAGGAAGTCCGGTTGTTTCAATTACCTTATCTCCGCTTCCGTCTGCTTTAAGTTCTGTTCCATCATATACTTTGTTGTCACTTGGTGCTGTGATGATTACAGGTTTTGTATTAGGTGTAATCTCAAGTTCTCCAAGTTCCTGTCCAAGAGTATAGTTAGATTCTGCTGCACCTGTCCATTCAATAGTATAGGTGTTGTCAGCCGTTCCGGGATCTGTTATGGAACCGGTAGCTTCAAGGGTTACTGATTCACCTTCAGCAAGTCCTTCAATTCTGATCTCACTGTTTGTAAGAGGTGTTCCGTCATATTCCTTTCTGCCTGAGCCTGTATAAACAGTAACCTTGGCAGGATTTACTGTAAGTGTACCCTCAACCTTAGTAACATTGCTAAAGCCTTTGGTCATGTCAGTTCCGGCACTATTTCTGATTACATAGCCGTCATTAACTACGTTAGCAGAAGAACCAACATATTTCTGTGATCCGGATGCTGTTGCCTCTACTGTGAAGCCTTCAGGAAGACCATCAGCTGTAACGCTTGCATTTACAAGGTCTTTTCCGTCATATGTCTTTTCATCTGAAGCTGCAGTAAGAGTAACTTCCTTTGAGTTAGGAAGAATGGTAAGGTCACCAAGTTCTTCTTTAATAGTGTAGTTCTTAGCCTTTGAAGCAACTGCCCATCTGATACTGTAGGTATTCTTCTCTGTACCGGGATCTGTAATAGTTCCTGTTGCAGTTACCTCTGCCTTATCCTCACCCTGAAGTCCTTCGAGAGAAGCTTCAGAATTGGTAAGCGGTGTTCCATCGTATTCTTTTTCATCTTTACCTGTTTTAACTGTAAGTGGTGCAGGCTCGATGATAATGTAACCAGGTACATAGGTAATGTTGAGCTTATCAGTTACAGGTGTTTCCTGTGCATTTCTGATAATGAGCTGATCGCAGTTGATCTTTACAGGATTAGCTGTAACATCAAGCTCTGTTGCTGTACACCAAGCTACATCTACGTAGTAACCATCAGGAAGATCTGAAACTTCAACTTTCGTAGCACCATGTGCCTCGCCATCGTACGTATAGGTACCACCTATAGTAGTTACGATAATTTCTGTATCATTCTCTGTTACTACCAGCTCTCCGAGTGTTGCTTCACCTTCTATATAGTTACTCTGAACAGCTGTGCTTCCTTCCCACTCAATCGCATAGTAGTTAAGAGACTTATCAGGTTCTGTCTGGCTACCGGTAATAGTGAATTTTACTGTATCTTCGCCAATAAGAGTTGCCAGTACTTCATTATTACCATGGTCATCAGCTATTGGATAGACATTTGAAGCTTCTCCACTGGTTGTGGTAACTGTTCCACCCATTGTAAGAGGAGTTCCGTCATATACCTTTTCACCGGGATTAGTTACTACTGTAATTGTTGCAGGATTGATCTTAATTTCGTTACCAGGTCTGGTTTCATCTAATACGTAGGTAATACCCTCGTTTTCAGCATAATCAGCTAAAAGACATATGAATCCGTTGATGTTAAATTCATTTGAAGTTGAATCTAATACGTTGATTGCGGAAACAGTTGTAACACCATCGTATGTAAAGTCACCGGATGTGAGGCCTGCATCTGATCCGTCAGCATATTTAGCTGAAACATTAAATCCTGTAACCTCATGTGATGTTCCATCGTAAGCAAATTCACCATAATTACCGCTGATGGTTACTGTAATATCAGGAGCTGCATAAAGAACCTGAATAACATTATCGCTTTCCTTAATCGTGTAGGATGAAGGAATCTGTTCACCATCTTTGTAAGATGCAGGTACAAGGTTCTTACCCTTAGCATAGTTGAGCTGTCCGGGCTCTGTTCCTGCCTCAAGTGAAATAGACTCACCAATTGTTTCAGGTCCAAGGTCATTAACAATTGCTACCAAATGTTCAGCATCTTCATTATTAGTGATCTTGCCCTTGTAATACTCTACAGTATATGTAGCTTTTGCAAGTTTCCATACTGCGTAAAGTATGTTCTCTTCGTCAGGCTCTCCGTCATCATCAAGGTCTGGAAGGTTATTCGCTGCTATAAGAGTTCCCTCTTTTACCCACTCTACTTCTGCGTCAGCAGACTTAGCCCATCCAAGGAATTCATATCCTGTGCGAACAAAGCCAGAAGCTGCAAGAGTAAGAGCATTGAAAGCCTCATTTTTCTTATAAGTGAACGTCTTAACTGTTCCTGTTCCGCCGTTAGGATCGTACTTAACTATTACTTCCTCAGTTGAAGTATCCTTTCCGCCGGTCTTTTCATACAGAGCTACAAGTGTTACTGCTTTTACAGTTTCGCCGTCAACTGTAGCATCTTTGAGCATATCATTGGCGATCTCAAAGCTGTTATTTGGATAGTAAACCTTACCTGTTCCATTGATCTGCCATCCAATGAAGGTATACTCGTCCTTTGGAGTTGCAGGTCCGGCTACTACTACTGTTGAACTTGAGGAGTAGCTATATCCGTCAGAAGGAGCACTTTCGCCGTTTGCGCCCTTGTCGTAGAGAACTCTGACTGTACCAGGGAATCTCCACTTAGCGATCAGATAAATATCAAGCGTTTCGCCTGTAGGCTGTCCGAAGGAGTATGGCTTATCAGCTATCTGATCAAACCATCCAACAAGTTCCCATCCCGGGCGAGCAACGTTATTATTAATGTTTCTACTTACTGTTTCAAATTCTTTCTTGTCCTCAAGATACTTAAGAGTGAATTCTGCACCCTGTCCATTGATGAGGGAAGCATCCTCTGCTCCCGGTTTAAGATGAACCTTGTACACAAGAGGTTCCCAGTGTGCATAGAGCACCTTGTTAGCTGCATCCATGGTAGAATTCCAGTCGAATGCCTTCTGTCCATGAGTATCTTCATACCAGCCAACAAATCTAAATCCATCATGTCCTTCCTTGGAAGGAGTTGGAGCACTATCCTTATATCCTGCAAGATTCTGCTGATAAGGAATCTTATCAAATCCTGTTGCTGCAACCTTGTTTTCAGCGTCATAGAATTCAATTGCATAAGTCAGACGCTTGAAGTAGATTGCGATATGATTGTGGCTACTAATATGTGTTCCTGCATGACCATCCTGCTCAGCTACTGCAGTATTTGGTCCATTCCAGCTCGGATTTTGAGAATTCAAATTAGAATCAGATGTGTAATAACTCTGCGCATCAAATCCTGTATACTTATTGGTTACAGTGAAGGTTACTCTGTTACCTGATACTTTATTCTGAAGTGTATAGCCGGTATCATTCAGGTTCTGTGTATAGAACCAGATATACTGCACGCCACTCAGTTGAACATGGTAATGGGTAATAACGGTACCATTATCACTTACGCCTGCCCATCCTTCGTAGAAGATGAAGTCAGTCATAATTGTCATTGTTGTTCCATTGCCATATGATGATGTATTCCATACATAACCATTGCCAGGGCTTGGCCAGCTATATCCGTTACTAGCCAGTGTCTGTCCATACAGTCCTGTAAAAGGAGCAATATAATTGGTTCCGTTAGTATTGAGGAACCTAAGAGTCATGAGGTTACGATCATAATATACATTGACTACTGTATCGCCCTTAATACCAATTACTGTTGTAGGATCGCCATTTCCATCAACGATCTTATACTTGTTATCATCATTGCTGTAGTGGAAACCTTTATAAGTTTTTCCTGTGTAACTTCTGATTACAGAATCAGGAACAGCTGTGTTAGGTCTTCCATGCTCTTCATGGCTGGATACATAGTCATAATGCTTATTATCACCTGTTGCGTTCTTATCATCTGATACCTTCTGCTGCCAGATGATAACTGTGTATTTAACAGAATCAAGTTCTTTCCAGTGAGCGTAGAGAGTAATATCTCCGGAAATTGTGCCGCCCCATGTGAACTTAGTCCCGCCTTCTGCCTCTGTAAACCAGCCCTCAAAAGTATATCCCTTTCTTACGGGCTTCTCAGGCTCAACAGTATTCTTGCCCTGTTCTACATAAACAGGAGCTGTGTAGCTGGCGCCGCTTCCGTTCTTATCAAAGGTGATCCAGTGAGCGGTGTTAACTACTGCGTAAAGAAGCTGCTGTTCAGGCTTAGATGCATCTACAAATTCAACTACATCTGTGCCGGTATCTGAAAGAGACCATCCGATGAATGCCTGTGTAGGATACTTAGGAGTTACTGTAGGCATTTCATTTTTATTAATAATAGTAGAATCAGATTCATTTCTGTGTTCTACTTTCATAACCTGAACAACTTCTCTTCCTACTCCGTCACCATCTTTTCCAAGTCCTAAGAAGGTTACATAGTAGGTTGTCTTGATATCTGCATAGCAATTGATAACTTCCTGAGATTTGATTGGTCCTACGGCCTTTCCAAGATCCGGAGTATATCTAACACCATCAAGCTCATAGTACCATCCAAAGAATTCCTGATCCTTGCTCAGGCTTGGGATTCCGGGATCATGAAGGATTTCTCCCTCAATTACATGCTGGGTATTGAAAGGAGTTTCGTCTCCGATTTCCTTGTAGAAGTTATAGGTACGAACCGCATGGGTTTCGCCTTCTTCATCGTCTTCTGAATCCTCGCCTTCACCGGCTACGATGTAAATTGAGAAAGCGTTCGCATTGAACTCTGCACCATTTCCATCTACAGAATCAACGTTATCTTCGCTGATAACTGATACGTTCTCTGCGTCATCCTTATGAAGTACGCTGAAGGAATCACCTTCAAGTTCGCCGGCAATACTGATAGAAACGTGTACATACTTTGCATTTGCTGGCTCAATCTCTTCGCCTTCTTCATTATAGAAAGAAATATCAACACCCTTAGCTGACTTAACGTTTTCGCCAAGAGCATTCTCAGCTGCTGCAAGAGCTTCATCGTCAGAAACTGCTGAAACAACCATTCTTGTATTAGCTGGGAAAATACCGGCATCAGCTGAAACAGATACGTTCATCTGTCCTGCACTTCCTGAAAAGCTCTGTTCAGGCATCTCAATGAGCTTTGAGAAAGTTGCTGTAAAGGTTGTGTCCTCTTCAATACCTGAAGGAACAAAGGTCTCATCTGCGCAAACTTCTTCGCCGTCTGCATTGACCCAACCGGTAAATTCATAGTATCTTGCTGCTGTTGCTGTAGATCCTTCGAACTTAGCATCTTCATCTGCGATGTTAACTGTTTCCTTCTTGTTAGAAACAGCGCCGCCAAGCTCTGCTTTATATCTTACAGTAACAAGCTTTTCTTCTATAGAATCTTCTGCTGCAGCTTCATCCTCTGATGAACCTTCTGTTGAAGCGTCGTCATCTGATGAACCCTCGATAGCAGCGTCGTCATCTGATGAACCCTCGATAGCAGCGTCATCCTCTGATGAACCCTCGATGGAAGCATCGTCAGAAGAACCTTCAATAGCTGCCTCTTCGGTAGAATCCTCAGCTGCCGCGTCTTCTGTAGAAGCTTCTGTTGAAGCATCCTCTCCACCATCCTCCGGAGCTTCAGGAGTCTCGGGAGTTTCAGGTGTCTCAGGAGTCTCGGGAGTTTCAGGAGTTTCAGGAGTTTCAGGAGTTTCGGGTGTCTCAGGAGTTTCAGGTATCTCAGGGTTCTCTTCGCCCTGATCGCCATCCTCAGAACCTGCATCTTCTCCACCGTCCTCAGGCTCTGCATCCTCTGCATTTCCTTCTTCACCGGCATCCTCATCCGAATTATCATCTGCATTTTCTTCAGAGTTTGCATCCTCAGAACCACCGTTTTCCTCAGCTGGATCGGTGTATTCCTCTGTTACTTCCTGTGCGTTCTCGCCGTCTGCAGCAACTACCCTTGCTGTAGCATAATCACTGCCAAATGCTGTGATCACGAGAACTGCCGTGAGAAGTAGTGATAAGAGTTTGTTCCATTTTCTCAGCATATAAATTCCTCCCTCAAAAGAATTAATACGATTAATGGGTTTGCAGTTATAAATTAATAGTTACATTTATCTTTAAGCCGAATGTTCATCATGGCGCTCTGCCTTATGTGATGCATTCAACGCTTTATCCATCATTTTCACCAGTTCAAGAGCACTTCTAAAATACTCAGTCCAGTCTTCATCTGCCCATACGACACGCCCTTGCCAGGTATCGTTCTGACATCTGTCAACTTTGACTATAAATGTTCCTTTTTGATTGTCTCCTGGCTTGCTCCCCTTCACAGTCTGGCCCCTTTCAATATGAAAAATAATAAAAAAAACATATTGATACCCGTGTTAAAAGAATAACTAAATTGCAATCATAAAAATTATCATAAATACACTCAATAACGTGAATTCAGATTAAAAATCTATAAACAAAATAAAGATTTTTTAAACTTTATAAAGAAGTGCTTTATACGAAAAAAAGACAGCATTTCCATCGACGGAAACACTGTCTTTTATATGCTTGTTATTAACAATTATTAAACTTTGAAGCAGCTTCCTCCAATAAACTCTCTGCAGATGGAATTTCTTGGAAGCATGGAGCTGTCTACACTTACAAAGTAGTCCAGGAACTTAAGAAGTCTCTTGGCCTCGAAATACTCCGGCTCATCCTTTCCTATGGAGAAAAGAAGGGGCTCCGCATAGGGTTTGATTACAGCCAGCTCGTAGATCTGAGCTGAATTGAACATCTCGTCGGCCTCCTCCTGGAATGGGAAAATATTGGCCTCTTCACCGGCTCTGACTGATCCCCACATACTGATGGTACGCTTTGCTGAAGCGCCTCTTGTTCTGGCATCTCTTACGATTCTCCTAAGGAGTCGACCGTCTGTGGTGGAGATTCTGTTATGATTGTCTATGCTGAGGGTTGTGAGACAACTGATGTAAATCTTGAACTTGGACTCAGCGGGAAGGGAATAGCTCATCTTCTCGTTAAGGCCATGGATTCCCTCGATTACAAGAACATCGTTATTGCCAAGCTGGAGATAATCTCCCTTCATTTCTCTTTTTCCGGTAATAAAGTTAAACTCCGGCATTTCCACTCTCTCGCCCCTAAGAAGCCTTGTCATATCGCTGTTAAACTGCTCAACGTCAATGGCTTCCAGGCACTCAAAATTGTAGCTGCCATCCGGATTAAGAGGGGTCTTCTCTCTGTCCACAAAATAGTTGTCAAGGCTTATGGGATGTGGCACCAGGCCGTAAGTTCTAAGCTGAATGGAAAGTCTGTTGGCAAAGCTGGTCTTTCCTGAAGAACTGGGACCTGCTATCATTACAAACTTTACATCGATGCGCTTAAAGATCTTGCGGGCAATATCGGCAATCTTACTCTCCTGAAGAGCTTCCTGCACCAGCATCATCTCGTTGATTCTGCCCTCGCAGACCATATTGTTGAGGTCGCCTACATTGTCGATACCCATCATGCTGCCCCAGTCACTGGAGAGCATCATGGTGTTAAAGAGCTTCTCTCTCGGCTCTGAAACCATGATTTTGCGGCTGTTGTCCCTGGTGGGCAGGGTAAACATCAGACCGCCGTGGTAACAATCTATCTGAAAATCTTCTATATATGAAGTATTTGGAAGCATGTAGCCATAATAATAATCATAGAAGTTGCCCAGCTTATAGATGTTTATCTCAGAGCTGCGGCGGTATTTAAGGAGCTTTACCTTGTCGTCCATGCCCTGTTTTCTGAACATTTCGATGGCATCATCTATTGGATATACCTTCTTGGTAATGGGCATGGCATCGTCGCGGATCTGCCTGAATCTGTCAGAAACCTTTTTGGCGAAAGCATCATCCACAAGAATACCTCCGAGGATGGTGCAGTAGATACCTGTACCAATGGTAAATTCCACTCTGGTCTTTACGTCTTTATTATCAGCCACATCACTTACAGCTTTTATAAGCATCATAACTGCTGTTCTTCTCATGGTTTTATAGCCGATGTTATCTCCAAAGGTAACAAAAGAAAGCTCTCCATCCTTCTTGACCTTCTTCATAAGCTCCCTGATCTTGTCGTTAAAGATTACAGCGGCAATGCGATGATCATAGTCCTTCTGGTACTCCTTGGCTATTTCTTCAAAGGTAGTACCTTCCTGATATTCTTTTGTAACTCCATTAATTGTAATATTTGCCATAAGGATTTCTCCTTCTCTTGAATTAAGTTAGTCATCAAATAAATGCAAGACAGCATTTATATCCGATAATTCCTCTGCCACTTCGTTATAGCGGTCAATGTGGGTGGTCTGATCCAGGTTGTTTAGTATTGTGGTGCAGACCTCTCTTCCATGGACACAGAAGTCATAAAGCAGCCGGTCCCTGCGAAGGATATTGTGCTCGCCAAAGCGATTACAGATTCTGACAAACTGCTCTAAAGTACAGGTTTTATCAGTACATGACACCGATGTCGCCAATTTATCTTCTGTGTCATTTTGTTCTGACAGAATAATCACCTCCATTTCAGAAGCAAGTTGTAAATAATATTCAGACAACTTCTGGCGGCCATCCTGAAAATCAATCCTCATGGGAAAGTAATATTTCCCGTCCTCGTGGATTATTCTCTCATCAAGGATGGAATAGCCCATTTCACGGATACTCTTTCTGAATTCAGGTAGCTCGGACTGGGGCTGAAGTATTCCATTTCTGATTCCAAGCGCGTTGGGTTTTCCTTCCTCAATGATCTTTATCATGAGTTTCCCGCCCATTCCGGCAACGACTACCGTGTCAGCTTCTCCCTTTGACAGTTCCTTTAGTCCGTCGGATAGTCTTGTGGTTATTTTACCTTGTTGACCATATTCCTCAATATTGCTCTCAGCGCCGGAAAGTGGGCCTCTTCGCACATCCATGGCTATGGCTCTGTCAGCTATACCATGCTGAACCAGGTAAATGGAAATATAACCGTGGTCGCAGCCAACGTCGGCAACACAGGAAACAGTTTTACTACTG
>JAEEGF010513369.1_pt1 | contig 17663 bp, 18 predicted proteins | sample 9134171 | NCBI WGS metagenome assembly JAEEGF01 (sample SAMN16246542, study PRJNA631951) | gut metagenome | biome: gut microbiome; feature: rumen; material: AP-attached | host: Bos | place: Iran: Karaj | collected 2018-10 | reverse complement strand
AACGCATATGGTATAAACAGCTTAAACCCATCTACGGTAAATCTATCTACGACATCCGCTAATGATACTATCTGGATTCAGAATCCTTCGGATGAGCAATTTTCCAGAGATAATTCTGATTTGATTATCAATTATTCCATAAATGGCTATTATACTAATATAAGACTTAATGACTGGTTTAATAATCCGGTAGATGTCAAATATGATAATACTGATGGTCCTGTAAGTATTCTTGATAAGGTTAGTGCGTTGAATCTTCCCGGCGTAGTTTGTCGTACGGGCAGTTCAGAATATATTACCGGCAGCGGATTAATTATTGGCGGCAGCACAAGAGATGTTGTGTATGATGTAACAAGTGCAAGTACCATATTTGGCGGAGCCGGTGGTGATGAATTAAGCGGAAGTAACAATGATGATTTGATATATTCAAATTATGCAACGGTTGTCAATGGCTATAAATACGGGGATTATGAATCTAACGTATTGTCGGGTGGTGCAGGTAATGACACCTTAGCGGCGTACGGTGAGGATGCCAGATTAATAGGTGAAAGCGGTAATGATATGTATCTTGCTACATTATCAAATAATGTTCGTATATATGATTATCGGGGCAATAATACTCTCAATATCAAAAAACCGGACGGCGCAGGTGAAGAAAGAGCATATCTTGTATTTGACGTAAATACAAGCGGCGAATTGGTAGAATCAGAGAGAATGTTTGTTTTAAATAAAAGCAGTTACGATTACTGGCTGAGCCATGGTTCATTTGAAAATGCTCAGGGTGAATTTGGCGGAATTATGTTACATAGTGGTCATGAAAGCCTTAACCCGGATGAGCAAACACAAGCGGTTAATTTCATCTTTGATAGCAGCGAGAACAGTATTGATCAAGATAAGAGATATGCACTCGCTCAAGAGATTGCAAGTTGGCTGAGTGAAGCCGGTTGCACATCTGTTGGTGACGTTATCGCAAATGGTACGAATCAGCAGAAATCAGACCTTATTGCTATCTTTAACAATTTCAACGATACGCAATGGACACATGGAATGGGTTAATTATATGAGAAAAAAGCCGGAAATATTCCGGCTTTTTCTTTGGAATATTTTGGCAAAATTTCATTGTAAAATTAACTTAACAATTAGCAAAATATACTTGCCTTTTGTTTTAATATGACGGAGAATAGAAAAAATGGATTTGGGAAGATGCAAATTGATAGTGTAACTAAATTACGAATAGATAAGGAACGATACCACAAGGAATTCCTATCCCCTAATTTAGGTACCACTATCCCACAAAACGAGATTCGAAATTTTTATTCACAAAATAGTTATCAAGATATTAAGAGACCTTTAAAGACAAATCACCAAGATTTAAGTTTTAAAGGTCTCTCTTTTATGTATAAAAAACTGGAAAAAGCGTATAGCCAAAAAGAATTTTTTGACTTTGCGGATAAGTATGTCGGCAAAATGGGCAGGGAGCTTTTTGAAGATATTACGGTTAAAAATGCTGCAAGAACTTCTGAAATGATACAGCTTGACGGCGATAAAATAATTTTGCGCAGAAAATCCGTTCCGCATCTGGCTTGGGACGGACTTATGTATCCTTTCAAAATTTTACCTCTAGATATGCTAAATGGCACAGTTGAGCTTCTGGGCAGAATACCTTTTATGAAAAGCTGGTCTGACAATGTTTTGGCAAGACCGTTCTTCAAAAATATCAGGCAGCGTTCAAAAATTGATGCAAAGGTTAACTCTCTGCGTGGTCTGATAACCTTTAGAGATATGAAAATAAATCAGGCAACCGAAAAGTATGCAAAAAGTATGGGCAAAGATATAAAATCATTGACAGAAGCCGAGAAAACAAAAATTATTGCAGATGTTGATGCCAAATTGGATGCTGAAGCTTTTAAAACAGAATTGAAAATGTTTGACCCAAAATCCGGCAACTACGATACAAAACACGAAAGAGCTTTGAATAGGTTAGTTTCAGGTTTACCGCCGGCAATATTTTTGGCGAACGATGCATACAACCTGTCCCGTATGATGGACGATGATGATGAAGCTGCACAAAGAGAAAAGAAAATAAGATTCAGACAAGAAACAAGCAGAATCCTGACAAGCGGCTATTTAACTCTTGTTACAATGGGTGCATTCCAAAAATTTATTAATAAATCGAAATTCGGTATCGTATTAACGACAGGTATTACGGTTCTTGTTACAGAAATGTTCTCTCGTTTGACCAACGGAAAACATATTACAAGATTAACTCCGGAACAGGCAAGAGCTGAAAATGAAAGAATGAACGCCCCGGAAGCAAATATCAAACCTGTTTCAAATAATATTTCTTCAACAGGTGCACCGGCTAAACATCATGAAAAAGAAGCTCAAAAACCGTTGTTGTCTTTTGATACTCTGATGAAGGCATCGGCTGTAGTCTTGACACTGGGTTATGGTATAAAAGGATTTAAGCATCTGCCTCCGATTAAGAAAGCAGCTCTGAAATATTTTGAAAATCTAAAAGTTAAAGACTCAAAATTATATGAAAAATTAGGAATAGATAAAGCGTTTAAAGATTATGATGCGGCACTGAAAGACGCAAACCCTGTTAAATACGGTAAAATGACAGAAGATGAGCGTAAACTTGATTTTGCGGTAAAACTCTTTGAAAAGAAGGTTATATACAGACCCTTCTCAAGTCTTTACACTAAACTGACAACACAAAAATATCTCGTTAAACCGGATCAGTTTGACGAAGTTATAAAAGCACTCAAAGACGGTGGATTTGACCAGCTTGCACAAAAATATGAATCAGTTGGTAAATCTTCTCTGAAGGTTTTGGATGACGGTACGGAAATTCTTGATTTCGGTATGAAAGACAAAAAAATTAAACCACTTGTTAATTTCATAATCGCACCGTTTAAATTTATCTGGAATACAGTTACTCTTCCGTATTGGATGATTGATGAAAAATTGATGGGTGTTTTCAGAAAAACACCGAAAATTGCCAAAAAGACAACAGAGCTGGATGCTTTGGCGAACAGTTTTAATAAAATATATAAGCAGGCAACCAAGAAAAACTTTAACAAGGCAGAATTTAAAGATTACGTACAGGTAAATCTTTTAAAAGCATGGAATGAAGATTCACTATCCAGTGTTTCGAATGCCGAGCTTTCAAATCTTGCAAAAACAGCCGCAACTATTGCGACAATTTGGTTCCTGATGACAGATAACTACAATATGGTTATGTTAAAGTCAAACGGTAACGACGTAGACGGTGCAAGTACAAAATTCAAGGAAAGATTTGTTCAGGAAGGTTCAAGATTATTCTATCAAACACTTTTGATTGACCTGTTCAATTCAACCTTCAGAAATCAATACAATGCATCACTTCTCGGAATGAGCTGGGTAACTCTTGCGGATACAACCTTGGGTGAAATGCTGACTCGTTCATCAGTTGGTATGGCATTGACTCCGCATACCAGAGCCGAATTGATAGCAAGAGAAGAAAAACAAATGAATGCAACAGGATTTAAGAAAAAATATTATCACTTTATGCAGCGTCTGACAGGTAAACGTTCAATTAAAACCTATGAGGTTGCACCAAGAGGACAAAAAGTACCGGCTGCAGAACCACCAAAAATACCGACCTTGCAGGCAAACAAAGAAGTAATTTTCAAACAGAATATGGATACCTTAGACAGAATGCGCGGCCAGTACAGCCAGCAGGCATGGTTATAATTTAAAGCAGAGCATCCAATTCTTTTAAAACATCTGCAAAAACATCTTCTATCGGTTTTGTCGAGTCAATAACCTTTATTCTTTCGGGTTCTTTTTTTGCAAGTTCCAAATATCCCTGACGAACTTTGTTAAAAAATTCTTTTCCGGAACTTTCCATCCTGTCTTTTTCCGTTCCGACACGCAGCATTGATGTTTCAATATCAACATCAAAAACGTAAGTTAGGTCAGGTTTAAGCCCGCCTGTTGAAAGATTATTGAGCCGGTTGATTTCATCTATATTCAACCCTCTGCCGTATCCCTGGTAAGCAACGGAACTGTCTGTATGTCTGTCACATAGCACGATTTTGCCTTGTTGTATTGCAGGTTTTACTATAACATCAATATTTTGGGCTCTGTCTGCGAGAAATAAAAAAGATTCACAGCGATTTGAAACCTCACCGTCATAATTGAGGAGAATATCTCTGATTCTCTCGCCCAAACCTTTACCCCCGGGCTCTCTTGTTTCAACGATTTCATAACCCTTGTTCAGTAAATATTCTTTAAGAAGTTTCATCTGAGTTGATTTTCCGCAGCCGTCTGCTCCTTCAAATGTTATAAACAAACCTTTTTGCATTTTGTATTAAACCTTTCATAAAAAATAAAGCAGTCCGTAAGCCGTGTTCTGTTTTAGATAATCATCTGTCTGGTATCAGGATTGCTCCTGATCTCTAGCGTTTTTTTTGAAGTGGGCGAACAACCTTTGACCTTCAATTCAAACTTGCATCCGACCTGGGTTTACCTAGCCAAAGCCTTCCGACCTTGCTGGTGAAGCTCTTAACTCACCGTTGCACCATCGCCTGTGACTTTCGTCCATCGGCAGTCTGTCGTCGTAGTGTTTCGCAACCTGCCGATATTGCTCTCGCAACACCGCTCCGTTGCTCACACCGGCTGACGCACTCATTTCTGTGGCACTATCCGCCGGCTCACGCCGCCCGGAGTTTCTCCGGAGGTCTGTTCTGGGATGCACGGACTTTCCTCACTTTCCGTATGGATAAGCGCGATTATCCGACTGCTTTATTATCTTCATTCTATACTAAAAATAAAATTAGTGCGGGTTGTTTTTCTCAAAACAATAAGTTATAATATGTGAGATGTAGAGAGACAATATAACTCTGGAATGTAAAAATTTGTTTACATAATAGCAAAATAATACGTTCAGACGAGTTAATATTATGTCACACATTTTATAATGTTGTTGATGTAAACGCGGATATTTAAAGGCATATGGCCTGAGAATATAAAAAATAAAGGTAGAAACATGGTCGATAACAGGTCTGCAGGATATTTTGGTATTGGCGGCGCTTTCAATTTTAAAAGTGGCGACATTTCAGGAACTGCGGCTAAATTATCAGATGATAAAATGGGACAGGGCGGCGAATATTTTTCACAGCGTGGCGGTGAAGAAGAAGGTATGCCGCAACAGCAGGGAAATCCGTATATGGACCAAAGTGCCGTTTTGCGCGCAACCCTCAATTCTTTGGCAATGATGAATGTTGCCAATGTTTTGAATGCAAATAAACGAAAACCTGTTTTGAACGAAGAAGAAAAAGTTGCTCAGGATTTAAAAGAAATTTTGCGGCTGAAAAGACTTCAGAATCAGACAAATGGCCATTATGTTGATGAAGATGATGACGGGACTGTTTAAATAAGCAGATTTTGTTTTAATAAAGTGTTACATTGGGGAGTTATATAATTTGTTTTTGCTATAATTATAGCAGAGTAAATGGGCTGTTTATATGTTCATATTGCTCTTGGTTAACTGTTGTGGTTGATTATCACAGATTACACAGCTGAAAGGATATTTTTAATGAAGAAATTGATTAGTTTTATGATGTTTATGTTGGCTACTATACAGAGTGCAAGCGCTATAAACGTGGACGCTTTTATGGATAAACATATAGCACCGGTATCAGATGCAATAGCAAGAGTAATATTCTTTCCGATTCACATTTGTGGCTGTGATGTTCCCATTATTATTTTCTGGATTTTGTTTGCCGGAATATTCTTTACGGGATTTTTCAAAGGAATATGTATATGGGGATTCAAGCATGCTGTTGATTTAATTGCAAAACCCAAAAAGACCGAAGGTGGCGGTGATGTATCTTCATTTCAGGCCTTGGCGACAGCACTTTCAGGAACAATAGGTATCGGAAGTATTGCCGGTGTTGCTCTTTCAATTTCAATAGGCGGTCCCGGTGCTGCGTTTTGGATATTCTTTGGTGCACTTTTAGGTATGTCAATAAAATTTGTTGAAGCGACGCTGGCAGTAAAATACAGAAGATTCAACGCTGACGGCTCGGTATCCGGCGGACCTATGCACTATATTGCACACGGTTTAACAAGAAAAAATATGCGCTGGCTTGGTCAGCCACTGTCTGTAATATTTGCAATTCTTTGTATTGGCGGCGGTATTACCGGTGGTAATATGATTCAGATTAACCAGACAGCACACCAATTGATTTTCATTACAGGCGGAGAACACAGTATTTTCCACGGTTTCACTTGGATTATAGGTTTAACCGCAGCTATAATTATCGGGCTTGTTATTGTCGGCGGTATTAAAGGTATTGCAAAAGTTACAACCATTTTAACTCCGACAATGTGTGCCCTGTACATAATTTCAGGATTAATAGTAATTTTTGCAAACTTAAAAGGTATTCCAAGTGCAATTGCCTTAATCTGTAAAGAGGCCTTTGCACCAACATCTCTTGCCGGAGGTGTTTTCGGTATAATAATTATCGGGTTGAGACGTTCGGTTCAATCAAATGAGGCAGGAACAGGTGCGGCTGCTATTGTTTATGCTGCGGCTCAGACAAAAGATCCGGCTTCTCAAGGTTTTGTAGCATTGTTAGAAACCTTCCTGACCGGTGTTTTATGTATGTTCACCTCTTTGACAATTGTTTTGTCAGGAGCTTTGGCAACCATTGAACCGGGCAAAATCTCGGGAATTGAACTTGCATCAAATGCATTCCAGTCGGTTATTCCGTTCTTCCCGATTATCTTGTCAATAATTGCAATTATGTTTGCGATGTCAACTCTCATTTCCTGGGCATATTACGGGCAGAAAGCATGGACCTTCCTTTTTGGTGAAGGCAAAAAACGTGTATTTACCTTTAATATTATTTATTGTTTGTTCATAATTATCGGTTCTGCTATGAACGTTGAATCTATTTTGAATATTACGGACGCAATGATGATAGCAATGTGTGTACCAAACGTTATTGTACTGTACATATTATGTCCTGAGGTGAAGAAAGAACTTAAGAAATACTGTCTTGAACACAATATTGGTAAATGGGTAAATCCTAGTTGGTTTAAAGCTCAACCCGTTGCAGTGGAGGGTGAATAATGGCTGATTATATTATTGTTACGGTCCAGGGTGTTGATAAAATAGGTATTGTTGCGGCAGTCACAGCAAAGATGGCTGAGCTTGAAGTGAATATTGAAGATATTAAACAAACTCTTATGCAGGGACATTTTGTGATGTTTATGCTTTGCAATATTGAATCTTCAAAACATCCTTTCAAAGAAATCAAAGACGGTCTGACCGGGCTCGGTGATGAACTCGGTATGGAAATCTGGGTTCAGAAAAAAGAAATTTTTGACAACATGCACAAGATGTAGGGGGGTAAATATAGCTACCAAATACCGCAAGATTTGTAAAATCGTGGTAAATATATTAGTGGTAAACCTGCTCTTATTTAAAAACAGCTTTATGGAAGACTTTTTTACCCTTGCGGATTTTGAGTCCTTCTTTTATTTCATCTGCCGAATACATTTTGCCTAAATCTGAAATTGTCTGGTCATTAACACTTATTCCGCCCTGCTGAATCAGTCGTTTTGCTTCACCTTTACTTTCGCAGAGACCGCATTTTACAACCAAAGTTGCTATATTTATAACACCCTCCGGTAAATCCTCAGATGAAAGTTCGGTTGTAGGCATATTTTCGCTGTCACCCGATCCGTTAAACAGTGCATAAGCCGCAGCTTTTGCTTTATCGGCTTCTTCTGTACCGTGTACAAGTTGGGTTAATTCGTAAGCCAAAACTTCTTTTTTCTCGTTGATTCTGTTATCTGCCCAATGCTCCATTTCCCTAATTTGTTCCATCGGCAAGAAGGTCAACATCTTTATGCATTTCATAACATCTGCATCATCAACGTTTCGCCAATACTGATAAAATTCAAACGGTGAAGTCTTATTCGGATCAAGCCATACTGCACCGCTTGCAGTCTTACCCATTTTTTTGCCTTCACTGTTTAATAAAAGGGTAATCGTCATTGCGTAAGCATCATCGCCTGTTTTCTTTCTGATAAGCTCCGTTCCTGCAAGCATATTACTCCACTGATCATCTCCGCCAAATTGCATATTGCAGCCATAATGCTGATGCAAATGATAAAAATCGTATGCCTGCATTATCATATAGTTGAACTCTAAAAAGCTCAAACCTTTTTCCATTCTCTGTTTGTAACATTCGGCTCTGAGCATATTGTTAACGGTAAAACATGCTCCAACCTCTCTCAATAGTTCAATGTAATTAAGTTTTAAAAGCCAGTCTGCATTGTTTACCATAATAGCGGCATCATCGCCAAAAGTTATAAATCTTTCCATCTGCTTTTTGAAGCAATTACAATTGTGTTGAATGATTTCAGCTGTCATCATAGAACGCATATCTGATCTGCCGGATGGGTCACCGATATATCCCGTTCCGCCGCCAATCAATACAACGGGCTTGTTTCCTGCCATCTGCAATCTTTTCATTAAACAAAGCGCCATAAAATGTCCTACATGCAAAGAGTCTGCTGTCGGATCAAATCCTATGTAAAATCTTGCACCGCCATTGTTGATAAGTTCTCTGATTTCCTTATCATCTGTTACCTGTGCAATTAGTCCTCGTTCCTGTAATTCTTCAAATATTCCCATAATATCCTTTTTAAAAATGGTGGGCGGTACTGGACTGTCTTGACTCGTTCGCATTAAACGGGACTACGCATTTTGTCTTTGAGGCTTTTGCCTTGACAAAATGGCTTCGCCCTCTGCTCACTCGTCGCTCGAACCATGACAAAGCTTTCGCTTTGTTGGTTCTCGTCAGTACCGATGAACAACCATCTTGTTTTTTCATAAATGGTGGGCGGTACTGGACTCGAACCAGCGACCCCCACAATGTCGATGTGATGCGCTACCAACTGCGCCAACCGCCCACACCATTTGTGCTAAGTTTTCAATGTGTTTAATGGTTTGGAGTGAAAACTGTCGTTTTCACGGATGCGCTACCCCTCTTACAAAAATGATACTTAATCATTTTTGTTCGGCAGAGTGCCAACCGCCCACACCATTTGTGCTAAGTTTTCAATGTCGTAACTATATTTTACCAGATAAATATTATTTGTAAAACACAAAAAACGACCGATTTCTCGGCCGTTTTTTGTGTTATTGAATTATTATACTAATTCTTTTACCTCTGCAGCAAAGGTTTTCGGGTCTAATTTGATACCCGGTCCCATTGTTGTTGAAAGATATACTGATTTAACAAATGTTCCTTTTGCTGATGATGGTTTAGCTTTCAAAATTGCATCAGCTAAGGTTGCATAGTTTTTAATTAAATCATCTTCTTTAAATTGAATTTTACCAATCGGGCAGTGAATCATACCCTGTTTGTCAGCCCTGTATTCAACTTTACCTGCTTTAGCATCTTTAACTGCTTTTGCAATATCCATTGTTACAGTACCTGTTTTGGGGTTAGGCATCAGGCCTTTAGGTCCTAAAACTCTACCTAATTTACCCAACATACCCATACAGTCAGGTGTTGCAATCAAGGTATCGAATTCAAACCAACCGCCGTCAATCTTTTCAATAAGATCTTCTGCACCTGCAAAATCTGCGCCAGCTTCGGTTGCTTCAGTTGCTTTTGCACCCTTTGCTATAACGCAAACTCTGACTTCTTTACCCAATCCTGCAGGTAACACAACTGTTGATCTGATTTGCTGATCTGCCTGACGTACGTCAATACCTAAACGCATGTGGCATTCTACTGTTTCGTTAAACTTTGAAACTTCTTTTGAAATTTCCTGTAACTTTTTAATAGCATCTACTGCTGTAGAAGGTTGTGTAAAACCTTCAAGCATTTCTTGCATTTTCTTTTGTTTTTTAGTTAATTTTGACATTTTAATTTTTCCTTTCGTGGTAATAGCGGACTTTCGTCCTTCCATCTTCTAATTAATCTTTTACTGTTACACCCATTGCTCTGCATGAACCTGCAATCATCTTAACTGCAGCGTCCATTGTTGTTGCATTCAAATCATCCATTTTTATTTTAGCGATTTCTTCCAATTGAGCTCTTGTAATTTCTGCAACCTTATCTTTGTTAGGTGCTGAAGATCCTTTTGGAATATTTAATGCTTTTTTAATCAATACCGGTGCCGGTGGTGATTTGATTACGAATGTAAAGCTTTTGTCTTCATAAACATCAATAACAACAGGGATAATATATCCTGCCTTGTCTTGTGTTTTAGCATTAAATTGCTTACAAAAATCCATAATGTTTACACCGTGTTGACCCAGTGCAGGACCAACCGGAGGTGCCGGATTTGCTTTTCCTGCTTCAATTTGAAGCTTGATTTTTCCTACTACTTTTTTTGCCATTTTTTTCTCCTTTTGTGGTAATAACGGGAAATCCCTTCCACAGTTTGTGTACTATCTTATTATAATTTGTTTATTTGTTTGTATTCCAACTCAACAGGGGTTTCACGACCAAAGATTGAAACACTTGCTCTGAGTTTTGATTTGTCAGGATATACTTCAATAATATCTGCATCAAAGTCTGCAAACGGTCCTGAAATAATTCTGACTTTATCACCAACTTTAACATCAAGTTCGATTTTTTCAACTTGTGATGAGGAGCGGTGAAGAATTTTCTTGATTTCACTTTCTCTTGCCGGAATCGGTTTTTTAGCTGATCCCACAAATTTTGTTACACCTGATGTGTGTCTTACTACATACCAGCTGTCTTCATCCATAATCATTTCAACAAGTACGTAGCCGGGGAAGATTTTTTCTTCTTTTTCCTGCTTTTTACCTGCTTTCATTTGAGTTACGGTTTTTTGCGGAACTTCAATCCTGAAGATCTTGTCGCCCATATTCATATATTCAATACGTTTTTCCAGGTTAACTTTAACCTTGTTTTCATATCCTGAATATGTGTGAACGATGTACCATCTTTTTTGATTTTTCTTAGCATCTTTTGCTTCATCAGCAGCTTGTTCTTCAGCTTCAGCTTCAGCTTTTTCTGCCGCTAAATCTTCATTCAGTTGTTCTTCCATTGTTTTTTCTTTTTTAGTCATAAGCCACCTTTATAATTATGCTTAAATTTTTGTTATTTGAGTCCGCCTGTTATAAGCGCTAACAATCCTTTAAATATAAGATCCATTAAATATATTGCAACGGTAAACACAAAGACGATGACAATTACGGCACAAGTTTCAAATACAACCTGACGTCTTTCGGGCCAGTTTACTTTTCCCCATTCGGTTCTTACGCCTCTGAAATATGTTTTTATTGCATCTAATGTTTCTTTCATTTGTATAAATCCTTTATTTTAGTTAAATCGCGCCCTGAAGGACTCGAACCCTCGACATCCGGTTTTGGAGACCGACGTTCTACCAACTGAACTAAGGACGCAAGCGAGGCATTGCCTCGGATATCTTGCTCGTTCGTAAGCCGTCATCGGCTCCGATTTTGTTACTTAGTTTCCTTGTGTACAGTGTGCTTTTTGCACTTTGGACAATACTTGCTAAGTTCCATTCTTTCTTTAATGTTCTTTTTGTTTTTGGTTGTTGTGTAGTTTCTTTCTTTGCAGTCTTCACATGCAAGAACTACCATTTTGTCTACTTTTCCTTTGATACCCATTGTTTTATTTCCTTTATATTAAATAATTTATTTTCCATTTAAAAAGAATGTGTCCTCCACATTCTTCTTTTTCGGCTTATGGTAATATTTTATATTAAACAAAATAAAATGCAAATAAATTGTAAACAAATAATACATTTTTGACAGAAAAAAGAACCTCAATTTTTGAGGTTCTTTTTTAGCTTATTTTAATTAATCTTATAATGCTTTTGTTGCTTCGTTATCAACCCAGCTGCGATCTGATGGCGCCGGATTGTTTGGAGAAACCTGATAACGATTAACTGCATCTGCTTTCAATTGTTCAACATAAATCTGGCAATTTTTTACATCTTGTTGAAGTTGAAGCAAATTGTTTTCCATAACGTTAAAGATTTTTTCGGCATACATTTCAGCACTTTCTCTGATTTTAAGAGCTTCGCCGGTTGCCTGAAGTCTTATGCTGTCAGCATCCTGTTCTGCAATAGTTTTAATCTTTTCGCAGTTATCTTTAACTTCATTGGTGATTCTGATACGTTCACGCTCAACAGCTTTAATCTGTTCTGATTTTGAAAGAATACGATCTGCTTCTTCCTGTGCATCCTGAACAACTCTTGTAGCTTTTTGTTGAGCTTCGTTTTGCAATTCCTCTTTACGTTTCAGAAATACGCGAGCTTCCTGAACTTCTTGCGGAAGAGCTGCATAAATTCTGTCTATTAAATCTTCAATTTCCCTTTTGTTTACTATTGTGTATTTTAATACGGAATAACCCTCGTCAAGAGCTATTTCTAACATTTTTAGTAAATCATACACTCCGGTTTGTGGCATGTTATAATCCCTTATATATCCCTTTTCTAACACTTTATAATATCATATTACATAAGCCGATTTTAATTGTCAAATAATATTTCCGCATGTGATTACATATTTTAACATGTGACCGCAATTATCTATTTTTCACCAAATATTCGTGTACGCAATCCGGCACAAACTTTGATATATCACCACCGTTATTCAGGATTTCTTTAATCGTGCTTGATGAGATGAAGTTGTATTTTGGTTTTGTAGTAAGGAAGACGGTTTTGATATCAGAACACAGTGCACTGTTTGTTTGTGAGAGTTGCATTTCATATTCAAAATCAGAAACAGCCCTGAGTCCGCGGATTAAAACTTCAGCACCCTGTTTTTTGGCGTATTCTATGGTTAAACCTTCAAAAGAATCAACCTCAACGTTATCAAAATCCGTGACGCTCTCTTTTATGAGTTTTACTCTTTCTTCTACTGTCAGAAAGCATTTCTTTTCTCCGTTACGAGCTACGGCAATAATTACTTTGTCAAAAATTTCCGAGGCGTTTTTCAAAATGTCTAAATGACCTTTTGTTATTGGATCAAAGCTGCCCGGATATATTGCGATTTTCATAAAATATGCTCCTTTTTTATAATTGTATAACAAAATTAAACTTTTTTAAAATTTTATTAGCAAAAATATTATTTAGAAGTTTTATAATACATGCGAGATAAATAAAAGGAATTAAGATGCAAGTAAATTCTATTCAAAATACATCTTTTGGTTCAACATACAGAATACCGATATTTGAGCCGGGGATTACGGATGCAAAGCGTGCGGCACTTAAAGCTCTTGTTTCCCGTTATCAAAATTACAAATTCCCCGAAGGTAATAATGGGTGTGCAAAACTTTCAATAAGAAAAAAATTAGATGAGGGTTTTGAACAGAAATTAAGACAAATCGGTTTTAAGGTTTATCAAAAATTTGAAAAAAATAACCTTCCAAAAACGGATAACAGGATGGATAAATACATATCAATTAATTATGCTCGCGGCAATTATCAGCAGTTTGGGAAACAAAGAGTTTAATTTAACAGTAATAAGTAAAAATAAAATAAAGGGGACAAAATGCAAGTAAATAACATACAATCAACAACTTTTGGTTCAACATACAGAATACCGCTTGTTGAACAGCATATTTCACCGGCAAAACGAGAGGCACTTAAAAAGCTGGTATCCACATATCAGAATTACAGGTATCCGAAAGGGAATAATGGTTATGTCAGACTTTCGATTCGTAAACGATTAGATGAGGGTTTTGAACAGAAATTAAGACAAATCGGTTTTAAAGTTTATCAAAAATTTGAAAAGCATAATAAACCCAAAACAGATGGTAAAATGGATGCATATATATTGGAATGTCTGGCAAACGGTGAATACAGACAGCTTGGTAAACAGAAGGCAAAGATTAATTAAATTTCAACCCCTTCCATCATCTCAATGAGCTGACTTATAGTACCGTCCATAGATACACTGTCTGAGATTCTTTGCTGCAGAAAAGCGTTTATTTTCGGCATCATTTCTATTGCGGTATCAAGTCGCGGGTTTGTTCCGGGCTGGTACATACCGACATCAATTAAGTCTTTATTTTCACGATATAAGGACATTATTGTTCTCAATTTTGCGGCAGCTTCTTTATGCTCCGGTGATGCAACAACTGTCATCAAACGGGAAATACTTCCCAAAACATCAATTGCAGGGTAGTGGTTTGATTCTGCAACTTTTCTGGACAAAAAGATGTGACCGTCAACAATACCACGGACAATATCAACAATAGGGTCGGAAATATCGTCCCCTTCCATAAGAACGGTATAAAGGGCAGTAATAGAACCTTTAGAGCTGTTGCCGGCACGTTCAAGAACTTTTTGCAGCCAAGAAAAAATTGACGGCGGATACCCCTTCATTGTCGGAGGTTCGCCAAGGGACAGCCCGACTTCACGCCCTGCCATAGCACAACGGGTTACGGTATCTGTCATTAAGAAAACTTTTTTGCCCTGATCTCTAAAGTATTCACAAACAGCGGTTGCACTTAATAAGGCCTTTTGTCTTATCAAAGGCGGCTGGTCGCCTGTTGAACATACGATAACGGACTTTGCCATACCTTCTTCGCCAAGTGAATCTTCAATAAATTCCTTAACTTCACGTCCACGTTCTCCGATTAGTGCGACAACGTTTACATCGGCATCAGAGTTTCTTGCAATCATACCTAATAGCGTACTTTTACCGACTCCGGAACCTGCAAATAATCCAAGACGTTGCCCGCAACCCATTGTCATGCAGCCGTCAATGGCTCTTACCCCGGTTGAGAATTGTTCGGTAATGATTGGTCTTTCAAACGGGCCGGGCGGCGGACCTTCAATGTTTCTCCAGCTGCAGCCGGTTGTATCCAGAGGCATTCCGTCCAACGGATTTCCCAGTGGGTCTATAAGTCTGCCGAGCAGAAAATCTCCGACAGGAATTGTAATCGGGCGTCTTGTTGTTGTAACTAAACTTCCCTGCCCAATTCCGTTTCCGTCCAAAAGGAGTGATAATTGCGCAACTTCACCTTTAAAAGCTTGAACTTCTGCCGGTTTTAACTCTCCTGCATAATTTTCTATGTAGCACAAATCCCCGATTTTCAATCCGGGGAGTTTTACCTCAACAGTCAATCCCAAAAGTTTTGACACCAAACCTTTGTAATTATACAATTCTGTTTCGTTCAGCTTTTCTTTAACGTTTTGCTTTAAAGACTCTAAGTTGCTTTTATCAATTTCCACCATACTTTTATTATAACAATATTTTGAAGTATGGCAAAGGGTAAATTAACTGTTACAACAAAAAAGGCATATCCAAAGATATGCCCCTTTTTATTATTTTTTACGGTTGAATTATTTGTTGCAAGTGCAAATTTCGCCGCATTCACAACCTTCACCACAGTTGCATTCGAAGTATTTTTTAGCTTCTTCCATACGAACCTTAATACGTCCGTCAACTGCGATACCTTCTCCGGTTTTTTCAGAAATCAGCAATGGGTTGATGTCTAATTCATCAATGAAGCTGAAGTCGTGAACTAATTGAGATAATCTCAACAGTGTTTCCTGAATTTGATCCATTTGAGCAGGAGTTGTACCTCTTGCACCTTCTAACAGTTTGTATGCTTTTACTGATTTGATCATCTCAGCAGCATCAACATCTGTCAAAGGAGCAATTCTGAAGGTTACGTCTTTCATAACTTCAATGAATACACCACCCAAACCGAACATCATCATCGGGCCGTATTGAGGATCTGTTGCAATACCGCAAACCATTTCACGAGTACCTTTAACCATTTCCTGAATGATTACGCCTTCCAGACCGTCAACCAAACCGCGTTCTGTTAATTTAGCGATTAAGTCTTGGTATTCAGCTCTTAATTGTTCTGCAGACTGAATATTTACTCTTACGCCGCCAACATCAGTTTTGTGTGATGTTGTTTTTGATGTCATCTTCATAACAACAGGGTAACCGATTGAATCAGCGATTGAAACTGCCTGATCTTCGGTTGTTGCAAAACCTGATTTACATACTCTGATACCGTAAGCATCAAGTACATCAATAGATTCTCTTGTTGTTAACTGATCTCTGCCTTCTCTTAATGAGTTTGCAATGATTTCGGTTGCTTTTGATTTATCAACTGAGTATGTCGGAATTTTGCCTTCCGGTCTTTCAATCCATTTTCTTTGTTGATTTAATCTGTTAAATCCGTCAGCAGCTTCTTCTGCATACATAAAGAACGGCATATTAACATCCATATCTGATAATGCTGTGAAGAATTCTGACTTAGTCATAAATACACCGATAACAGGTTTTTGAGGATTAGCTGCTTTAATTTCCATAACGGCTTTAGCAACATCAATATCTTTCAAACCTAAGAACGGTAAGTAGATAACCATAATCATATCAACGTTAGGATCTGCTATAACAGTTTCTAATGTTTGCTTGTAGTGTTCGATAGGAGCAGATGCAATCATATCGATCGGGTTTTTAACTGATGCTGCAGAAGGCAAGAAGCTTCTGAGTTTTTCTTTTGTTTCATCAGTAATTTTAGCCATTTGCATACCGTATTCGCAAACAGCGTCGGTTGCCATGATTCCGGGGCCGCCTGAGTTAGTAATAATTGCAACTCTGTCGCCTTTCGGAATTGGGCAGTTAGCAAAAACTTTTGCTGTAGCAAACAAGTTTTTCAAAGAATATTCTCTGATTACACCTGATTGATTCAACAAAGCGTTAGCAGCTTTATCTGCACCAGCCAAAGAACCTGTGTGAGAAGATGCAGCTGATGCACCTGCTGCTGATCTTCCGGCTTTCAGTGCCAAAATAGGTTTTTTCTTAGATATTCTTGAAGCTAATTTGCGGAAGTTTGAAGGATTTTGAATAGATTCCATATATAACAAAATCTGTTCAACGTCGTTTTCATTTTCCCAGTATTCCAAAGCTGTTTCAGCGTTAACATCTGCCTGGTTACCGATAGAGATGAACTGTGCAAAACCTAAGTTAAGGTCTTTTAAGATGTTCAAAATACCGCCGCCCAAGGCACCTGATTGAGAAACGAAACCAATGTGTCCGCGTTCAGGTAAGCTTTCTGCGAAACATCCGTCCATACGGATTTCAGGTAATGTATTAACAACACCCAAGCAGTTCGGGCCAACACATCTCATACCGTATTCTTTTACTTTTGCCAATAATGCAGCTTCAGCTTCAGCACCTTCTTTGCCTGTTTCTTTGAAGCCGGCTGTGATTATACACAGACCTTTAATACCTTTTTGGTGGCATTGGTCAATTGTATCAAGTACAAATTTAGCATTTACAACGATGATTGCCAAATCAATTTCACCCGGAACTTCCAAAACAGAAGTGTATGCCGGTAAACCTTCGATTATCCCGCCTTTTGGGTTAATCGGGTAGATTTTTCCGTTGAATTTGTACTCTTGTAATCTTTTCATGATGTCAGAACCGATTGTGTGCTCTTTTGTAGAAGCACCGACAACCGCAATTGACTTCGGTTTCATAATTTTGTCTAAATTCGCCATTATATTTCCCCTTTCTTGTTTCTTGTAATAAGTACACTAAAATTGTATCACAAACAATGTAAAAGCAAGTAAGGGAAGGTATATTTAAATTCTAATTTAACAAAAGCTAATTT
>JAEEGF010491401.1_pt1 | contig 17663 bp, 16 predicted proteins | sample 9134171 | NCBI WGS metagenome assembly JAEEGF01 (sample SAMN16246542, study PRJNA631951) | gut metagenome | biome: gut microbiome; feature: rumen; material: AP-attached | host: Bos | place: Iran: Karaj | collected 2018-10 | reverse complement strand
TTCATTAACATTTTGACCATGACTATTAATTACTAAATCTCCTTGATCATTATCGAATGTTTTAATTTGATTACTACCAGAATCTCTTAAATCAGCTACAATAGCAATATCGTTTTCTTCATTTCCCATTACATTATGAGAATAACTAGTTTTATATGGATCATTAACTCTGTTCATTTTATTTTCAAAATCTTCAGATACTTTATCAGGACCCATATCTTCAACTTGAGTTAATCTAATTTCATGTAACTTTCTATCTATTTCAGCTATTAACTCATCTGGAGTAACATCGTTGCCTTTCATAGCTTTTAATCTTTCATATATTGTAAAGATATCAACATTAACATCATTTTTATATAAATGGTTTTCACCTTTAGAATCTATTATATTAAAAAATTCATCAATACCAACACCATTAGGTCTTGTTACCACAGTGATATTTCTCATTAGTGGATTCTCTTGTTTAATAATTTCTAACTTATCTTCAGCTTTTTTCTTGTTATCATCTTGTTTAAGACCTTTACTACCAAGAATCATTGAATGAAGTCTAATTATTCTAAAAACATCTTCACTACTTAAACTACCTAATCCACTAGCAAACTCTGGAGAATTTGTTAATAAATAGTTTAAATCGAATTCACTAATATCAACACTTTCCTTACCATATATTAAATATCCGCCTTCAAGTCTTAATTCATTAACACTGTTAGGATATTGATTATATATATTATTTAATATTGCTCGGTTACTCTCTATAAATATCATATTATCACCTAGTATAATATTACCAAAAAAGCCTATATATTTCAATTAATATTAAATATATCAAAAAAGTTTAAAACCCATATATACTATTATTTTAATTTGTTACTAAATATTAAAAAAAGATTTTATCTAAACCATTTTCATTTTTTCTAAACAAAACTAAATAAAAAAAGCCAAAGTACTCATTTGCTTAAATAAAAGTACTTTGTTAATATCTCCATCGAAAGGAGGTATTGAATGCTTAATCAAGTCATTTTAGTTGGTAGGCTTACTGATGATTTAGAAGTTACAACAACCGAGAATAATAACAAAGTAACATCATTAAATTTGGCAGTTCAACGTTCATCAAAAAATGCAGATGGTGTTTACGAAACCGACTTTATAAGATGCGTTTTATGGAATGCCATAGCAACCAGTACAAGCGAATACTGTAAAAAAGGAGATATTATCGGTGTAAAAGGTCATCTTCAAGTAAGCTCGTACGATGACAAAGACGGTAAGAGAAGATATACTACGGAAGTTATTGCCGAAAAAATAACCTTTTTATCTAGCAAAAGAAATGAAGAAGAGTAATTAATTTGGTATAATATATTTGGTGATATAAATGGCCGATATATATACAGGAAGACAAATTGCTATATTAACAGACTTACATGCATTATTAGAACCAACTATAGCTATTTTAAATGATATAAAAGCAAGAGGAATAAAAGAGATTTATTCCTTAGGAGACAACATTGGTGTTGGACCTAATCCATCTGAAGTATTAAGTTTTTTAGATTCATATGGTGTAGTAAGCGTTATGGGAAATAGTGAAGAATATACAGCTTTAGGTATTGAACCTTTCAGATCATATTTTTCCCAAGCTAAAATAATAAGTCAAGAGTGGACCAAAGCTCAACTTACTGCAGCTCAAATTGGTAAACTAAAATGTGGAATACATAGTATTGATTTAACAGTAGGTGGGAAAAAGATTGCCTTATGTCATTTTGCTAATGATGTTAGAATAGACTTTTCCGGACATAGTACCTGGACTTATCAAGCATCTGTAAGAAATGGTAATCCAGAACCTCAAAAACAATTTTATTACACAAATAGTCCTATGCAAAAACAAGAAATAGCAATTCGTTCTCAAACAGGACTTCCCGAAGATAAAGGATTTGCTTCTGCAGCAAAAGATCCGTTATTTGGTGGAAAAACTGTATCTGATTACGACGAAATAATTCAAGGACATGTTCATTTTAGAATACTTACTCAAGATGCTAATGTTAAAGTAAGAACAATCAGAGCAGCTGCTATGGCTTTTCAAGATGATCCTTTAGATTTAGCGTCATATGTAATTATCAAAGAAAGAACAGAAGGTGGCTATGACGTTGAAGAAGTATTAGTTCCATTTGATAGAGAAATGATGCTTGAAGATATAGCTTATAGTTCATTACCTGTTAAAGAACCAATTAATAGATTCGTTTCTAGATAAAATAATAAACAACCTTTAAAACAAAAATATTCCTAACAAAAGAAACCATATCTACATTCAAAAAAAAGTTAATTCATCGAATTAACTTTTTTATAATGTAAATTCATCTAACTTATATAAAGGATTGATTTTCATTAATGCTTTAATACGATCATCCTTATAAGTAGCATCTCTGTTTTCTTTCTTCTTATCATCTACACGTTGTAAAACTAAGAAATGATTTAACATCTTATTTCTCGTTCCTTCATCACCAGGTATAGCAACTACGCCAATCGATGTTAATAAAACCGGAACAACTTGAGCTAATCTATCTTCTTCACTTCTAATTTTCATTACTGGTGTATTACAAACATCTTCATAAACATCACCAATAATAAATCCCAACATCAATCTCTTATAAAAGAATCTATATCTATCTTCAATACCATATTGATCTTCTAATTCATTTAATGGATCTAAATCACTTATAAAATATTCCCAAACACCATTTAAAGCATCTGTAGGTGTTGCACCTAAACTTATATAATAATCATATAAATTAGTAACAACATTTCTAGCCATAACACTTACTGTTTTAACATTAACAATAGAGTAGATTTTACTATATTCATCTATTCTTTGTGTATCGTTATTATTTTTGATTTGTTGAAGATTTTCCATATATCTTTCTGTAAAACCTAAATTACGATAATAAGATTTAATTAAATCCATTCCAAAATCATAGTTTTCAAAAAAGAATTGTTTAATAGCATCAAAATTATTGCTCTTAAAATACTTAACAACTGGATTATTACCATTATTATAATTATGAATAAAATAATTACTTAATAAGAAACCAAGTATTCTATCAAATTGAAAATCCTTATTATCATTACTTATTAAATAAACATAAACAGCATCTATTAATTGATCATCTAATAATGTTTCTCTATTTCTAAAGAAAAAAGTCTTATCATCAATTGGTTCACCATCTTTATCATAAAACATTTTATCAAAGTCTTCATAACTTATACCATTTAATGTACAATCTTCTTCATAATAATCAAGTAATAGAGTTATTAGAAATGTATCTATATCCATAAAAATCACCACTTCATAAAAACTTATTATATAGTAAATTGTTAATATGTAAATATTTTTTTAATATTTGCTAATAACAACATTTTTTGCTATAATTACATAGACACAAGCCTTTTTAGATAAAATTTATTAATTATAGAGAGCGTGATTACAATATGTGTAATATTAGAATTTTTAGTCTGGGTGGACTAGACGAAATGGGCAAGAATTGCTATTGTGTTGAAATAGATAGCGATATTTATATTTTTGATTGCGGTTTAAAATATGCTAATGAGAATTTATATGGTATCGACCATATTATTCCAGACTTTAGTTACTTAATAGAGAATAAAGATAGAATCAAAGGATTATTCCTAACTCATGGTCATTATGAAAACATGGGTTCTACAAAAGAAATACTAATGCAAATACCTGGTATTAAAGTATTTGCTACTAGATTTACTAAATTTATCTTAACTAATGATGGAATAGAAGAAAACAAGATTATTGAAATTAAACCTCATAAAAAGATTAACTTTGGTAAGATTAGTATCTTCCCAATAAGTGTTAATCACTCAGCTCCAGATGCTGTAATGTATGTTATTAATACTCCAGATGGTGCTGTATGTTATTCAGGTGATTTCTTAATAGATCCAAAAATGATGGATAAATATGCTATGGATTTAGGTAAGATAGCTTATGTAGGTAAACAAAAAGTATTAGCTTTTCTATGTGAATCAGTATTCTCTGAACATGTTGGACATACATCTCCTTCACATAGATTAGAATCGTTCTTTAAAGATGCTTTAAAACATCATGAAAATAGAATAATCTTTACTGTTTTACCAACTCATATTTATACTATCCAAGAAATATTCAATGCCGCTAAGAATACTCATCGTAAAATAGTAATAATGGGTAAAAACTTACAAAATATAATTGCTTTCTCAAAGAAAGAAGGTTACTTATATTTTGATGATAATGCTTTAGGAGACTTATCTAATATTGAAGATAAAGATTCAATACTTTTAGTTCAAGATAGTAAAGAAACACCATATGCATCAGTAAGTAAAATTATTAATGGATATGATAAATTCATTAAACTAAAATCAACTGATACAGTTGTCTTTGCTGAACCAAAATATGATAGTAGTGAAAAAACATTAGTTAAAGTTCAAAATGATTTAGCAACTCAAGGTTGTGATATCGTTTCTGTTCCAAAAGAAAAGAATATCTTACAACATGCTTCATCAGAAGACTTAATGATAATGATTGATTTATTAAAACCAAAATACTATATTCCAGTTAAAGGTGAATATCGTTATATGGTTAATAATGCCAACATTGCTTCTGAATTAAATATTCCAACAGATAACATTATCTTAAAACAAAATGGTGATGTAATTGAAATCAATGATGGTGAATTAAATCAAGAATGTTTTGATCATATTAAAGTAAATGATATTTTAATAGATGGTAATAGTACTGAAGATGTCGGAGAACTAGTTATAAAAGATCGTGAAATGCTATCTGAAAATGGTATTGTGTTAATTAGTGCTACCGTATCTAAACAAAATAAAATACTATTAGTTGGTCCTGAAGTTACAACTAGAGGATTCATCTATGTTAAAGATTCAGCAGAAATGATAGCTGAAATCAAAAAAATATCTCAAGCAATTATTGAAAGAAATATTATGGAAAATTATATTGAATTCAATAAAATAAAAAATGAAATAAGAGAAGAATTAGGTAGATACCTATATCATGAAACAGAATGCAAGCCAATGATTATTGCTGTTGTTCAAGAGGTTTAATAAACCTCTTTTTCTTTACACTTTAAATAACTTACATGTTGTAAATTAAAAGTAAATATACTATAATTAAGACAGAATAGAGGTAGTGTGTAATGAAGAAAAAAATCTTATTTTTAATCGCTTTATTAATTCCATTTATAGTTAATGCTAAAGAAGAATTAACTTACGGATGGGATTATCTAAATGAAACCGGAACAATGTTTTTAACAGAAAAGGATAATGAATACTTAATTGGTGAATTGGATTCAGAAGCTCAAGACACTATGATTAGTTATTTTACTCCAGCAGGAAAGAAACTTAGAAGTAAAAGTATTTCTAAAATGACTGATGCTGAAAGAGAAGAATTAAGTGAAATATCTAAACAAGTTCAACCACAACCAAGAGTTTTTTATGAATCAAATGGTAAATATATTGGAATAAATCCTATGGGTAACCGTGTAATTGTTTGTCCTAATAAGGAAGCTTATTCAGACTACGAAAATGAATGCGAAGAAAAATACTATGATGATTTAACAGAAGAAGAGATCACTAATTATGTTGGTGACTATAAAGTAATGTTTGACATAGCAGAAAGATATCCTAATGGTCCAATATTATTTAAAAGAAAAGGTAATTTATTTATAGTTAGTAGATTAATTAATCCAACATCTGGTTATATTGAAGTGTATAATTTAGATGGAAAAAGATTATTATCAAAACAAGTTGATTCAACATATAGTCTTTATTCAGTAGATGTTAATTTAAATGGAATATATTTAATTAGTCAAGAAATAGATTATGATGAAAAAACAACTACTTATGAATTATCAAAATATGATTTACAAGGTAAAAAAGAATATTCTACAGATTTAAAAGAATTGATTGAAGATAATTCTGATTATGATGAAGAATTCTTATATAATGTTAATGTTTTTAATATATCAACAGTTAATGGTGGTTTAGTAATAAACCTAGGACCAAATCAAAAGGTTCGCGACATTAATCTTTGTGTATTAGACGTTTTAGGAGAAAACGTTGAACCAGGGAATGATAATGTTAGAGGAGCTATCGATCCTGATTCAGCATATGAATATTGTAAAGAAAAAGTTTTAGGTGATTCACATTATTATTATGAAAAAAGCGGCAACGATAAGCAATTAAAGTTTTCTACTGGCCCAAGTATTTCTTCTTCAATTCCAACTACTGTTATTAAACTTAACTTAGAATATGAAGTAGCAACTAAAGTTGAAGGAAAAGGAAATGTTAAAGTAATTAATAGATCTGGAGCAGGTGAAGGTGTAACGTTTGTTGTTGAACCAGCTAAAGGATATGTCTTAGGTGTTGTTAAAGTAACAGATGCTTTAGGAAATGTTATTGAGTTCCATGATTATACATTTACAATGCCATCATCTGATGTATTAATTGAAGTAGAATTTGTTAAAGAAAATCCAAATACTGCCGATATTGCTATAGTTACTATAATAGGTTTAGCAATTATCTTTGGTATTGTATTACTAAATGTTAATAAAAAATATAAATGGTTAAAATAGTGAGTAATCACTATTTTTTCTTTACATTCAAAAAAAAGTTAACATATTGTAAATAACATATTTATATAATATAATTAAGACAGAATAGAGGTAGTGTGTAATGAAGAAAAAAATCTTATTTTTAATCGCATTATTAGTTCCGTTCTTAGTTAGTGCTAAAGAAGAGCTTTCTTATGGATGGGATTATGAAAATGAAAGAGGAGCTATTTTCCTTCAAGAAAAAGATAGTGAATACTGGATAGGTGAAAATTTCGGAAAAAATAAAAAAGGTCCAGTGTCACCACCTAAATTAAGTTATTTTACTCCAGCAGGAAAGAAACTTAGAAGTGTGTCTTATGAAGATATAAGTGAAGAAGTAGGACGCGAAGCTATAGAAAAATTCAAGGATAGAACATATCGTGGTAGGTATTATTTAGAAATTGGTGAAGAATTTGTAGAATTAGATCCAGATAGTTATGAATTATTAATATGTCCTAATAAAGAAGCATATGAAAATGATGATGATAGTTGTATTTGGAAAGATTACGACGAATTAACAGAAGCTGAAGTTACTAAATATATTGGTGACTATAAAGTAATGTACGATTTAATGGATAGATATCCTCATAATGAATTTAGTTTTAGAAGAGTAGGAAACATAGTCTTAGTAAATAGATATGATTATGAAAATGAAAAACAATATGCTGAAGTATATGACATTGATGGTAAAAGAATCTTCTCTAAAAAAGTATCATTTCCTTATGAAACTGTAAGTATAGATGTAAACTTATATGGTATCTACGTATTAGTTGAAGAAATTGACTATGAAGCAAAAGAAGCTACCTATGAATTATCAAAATATGACCTAAGTGGTAAAAAAGAGTATACAATTGATGCTTTAGAATTAATAACAGAGAATTCTAGTTATGAAGATTTGTATTATTATTTAAACACTCAAATAGCAACAGTAAATGGTGGATTAATCATTAATTTAGCACCTAATTATTTTGCTGAACAAATGGATGCATGTATGGATTTCTATGGTGATCAAATAGATCCTGCAAATCCTCCTAAATTAGATCAACCTGATCCTTATACAATTTGTAAAGGATATGTATTAGATGGTTATTTAGATGGCCCTCCTAGTGGTGGAAACGTTCAAGGCGATTTTATTGATCCTACAGCTGCTCCAAAAACTAAAGCATTAAAAATAACTGATAAAGTACCAGGATTTGAAGCAGATATAGCAGGAGATTTCTTTGGACCATTCTTACCAACTGTTGTAATTAAGCTTAACTTTGATTATGAAGTAGCAACTAAAGTAGTAGAAGGTAAAGGAACAATAAAAGCAATAAGTAGATCTGTTGGTGGTGAAGGTGTAACATTTGTTGTTGAACCAGCTAAAGGATATGTCTTAGGTGTTGTTAAAGTAACAGATGCTTTAGGAAACGTTATAGAATTCCACGATTATACATTTACAATGCCATCATCTGATGTATTAATTGAAGTAGAATTTGTTAAAGAAAATCCTAATACAGCTGATATTGCTATCTTAACAGTAATTAGTTTAGCAATAGTATTTGGTATTGTATTACTAAATGTTAATAAAAAATATAGATGGTTAAAATAGTGAGTAATCACTATTTTTTCTTGCATAAAAAAAGAAGATTTTTTAATCTTCTTTTATTATTTCATATATCTCATCTAAATCTCTATCTGATTTTTCTTTAATTGTATAATCAGGTAGTAAATGTAAATGAACATGTTTAACAGCTTGGGAATCACCATAATTAATACCACAAGTTAATGCTCTAGCACCTAACTTGTTCATCATTTTAGGTCCCAAGTATTTAGCTACTTTAAAAATATCCAAAACATCTTCATCACTTAATTCCGTAAAGTCATTAACATGTTTTTTAGGAATTACTAAAGTATGTCCATCTACCTTTGGATTAACATCCATAATAGCAACAACTTTATCATCTTCATATACTTTTTTAGAAGGAATTTCTCCTTTTAATATTTTACAAAAAATACAATCATTCATATTATCACCTAAAAATAGAATACCAAAAATTCGAAAAAAGGTAAATGCTATCTCATTGAATTATCGAAAAATATATACTATAATTATGATAGTAAATAATAGGGGTGATTATATGAAAAAAATACTATTATTCTTTATAACATTATTATTTGTTCCAGGAATAGTTAATGCTTATACACGACTAGAAGCATCTTCACAAAGTCCTGTTGTTGATTCACCTGTATATATCGGCGTTAATCTAGACTATGGAACAGATGCGAAAATAAATGAAATCCATTTTCGAGTAACTTATGATCCAAGTGCTTTAAAGCTAGAAGAAACACCATTATGGCTTCAAATAGCTAAAGGAGAAAGCAGCTTTGAAAGTGGTGTAATAACTTTAGATAAATATGCATCAACTGGTGGCTTAGAGACTGGAACAGCTGTTCAGATGAAGTTTAGAATTTTAAAAGAAGGTCAGACAACTGTTCAAATCAAAAGAATAGAAGAATCACCAGCATATTTTGATGATGGTAGTATTATTCCTTATGAAAACTCAACAAGTGTAACAATTTATGGTAAAGCACCAAGTTCTTCAACTCAACTTAGATCATTAACAGTTAAAGGATATCGTTTAACACCTACATTCTCTACAAGCTTAAGAGAATATAAATTAGATGTAGAACCTGAAGTAGAATCAATTTATATCATCACTCAAAGAGGAGATGCTAAACAAACTATTGAAGGTGATGGTGAACGTAAAGTAGATTACGGTATTAATAAATTAAGAGTAATGGTTAGAGCTCAAAACGGTGATACATCAGAATATGTTATTACAGTTAATCGAAAAGATAATCGTACTGGTGATACATCTTTAAAAGAAATAATTGTATCTAATAGTGATTTAAAATATGAAAAAGATAAGACAGAATATACAACTACTGTAAGTAGAAGTATTGATAATGTTTTAATAACAGCAAGAACTACCGATGAACATGCTACTTTAGTAGGAACCGGAAGAAAAAATCTTCAAATAGGAGAGAATAACTTTGTTCTAAAAGTAACAAGTAGTGGTGGTAATGAAACTGATTACAAAATAAAAATTATAAGATCTACTGAAGAATTCCAAATAGTAGCTACAAGTAATAAATTATTAAGTTTAAAAGTAAATGGATTAAACTTAGATTTATCAAATGATAAAACAAGTTTCTTATATGGAATACCAAATGATGCTACAACATTAAATATCATTCCAGTAGCTGAAAGTAAAACAGCTAAAACTGAAATATTTGGTAATGAAGACTTAAAAGTTGGTTTAAATGCTGTAGTAGTAAAAGCTATTGAAAATGACGAATCAGAAACTGCTTATACAATAGTTGTTTATAAGAATCCCGAAGCTGAAGTAATAAGTGATATAAACTCAGCATCTCTTAAAAAAGATTCATTATATGAAACAACTACACCATATATGATTGATAAAGATGCCTTTGGTAGAATAAGTAATAACAATGTTGCTTTATATTATAACTACGTTAATATGTATGGAGGTTTATTATATCAAGTTAAATTCCAAAATAATTTAACAGATGATTTAGAACCTAAATTAGCTAAGAGTACTCAAAATCCATTAACATATGAAAGTAATATTCCTGCTGGTAATGAAATAACATTACATCTAGAAGATGTTTATAAAGATGGAAATAATATTAAGATTTATTCTTATAATGATAATGGTCAATATAAACTAATAACAGCAGGTATTACAGTTAACAAAGGATATGTAACATTTGAATCAGATGGTTCAAAATACTATGTATTCACAACCCAAAACTTAATAATGGAAACTAATCCAATAACAGCGTTTATTGAAAAGAATTTATATTATGTTATTGGTGGAGTAGTATTACTATTATTCATAATAGCAATTTCTACAGCTAAAAAGAAAAAGAAAAAAGAAGAGAACATAAATGAGTCATCATATTGATGGCTTTTTTTATTTCTTTTGTGATATAATTGATACATCTTATAAAGAAGGTGATGCTTATGATAACAATTGAAGATGTAATTAAAGAAATAGAAAAATACAATCCTTCAGAAATAAGCAACGTAAGAAAAGCATATGAGTTAGCTAAAAAAGCTCATAAAGATCAAAAAAGAGAAAGTGGAGAACCATATATAATTCATCCTCTTCATGTTTGTATGAACTTAACACTATTTAAAGCCGATGGCGCATCATTATGTGCTGGTTTATTACATGATGTAGTAGAAGATACAGAATATACTTTAGAGGATATTGAAAAAGAATTTGGCCCAGATACTGCTCATTTAGTAGATGGTGTAACTAAGATTAGTAATTTGCACTTTACTACTAAAGATGAAGCTACTAATGCTAACATAAGACGTATTATTAATAGTTTAAATGATGATGTAAGAATCATTATTATTAAACTATGTGATAGACTTCATAATATGCAAACACTTCAATATAAAGCTCCAGAGAAGCAAATAAGAAGTGCTAATGAAACATTAAACATTTTCGTACCACTAGCTCATTTTATTGGTGCCTTCCCAATGAAATGTCGTCTAGAAGATTTATGTCTTTTATATTTAGACCAAGAATCTTATGATACTATTGAAGAAAAAATAAAAGAAATAACTAAAGATTATCAAAAATGTTTTGAACTATCTACTGAAGAAGTATCAAAACTATTAGATGAAAATAATATTAAATATACATATCGAGTAAAAATACTAAATACTTATCATTTATATCAAAAACTAAACAAAGGTTATAAACTAAGTGATATTCATGATTTAGTAAACTTTAAACTTATCTTAGATGATAAAGAAGATCCATATCGTGTATTAGGTTTAATCCATCAACTATATACACCAATGAATAATAAGTTTAAAGATTATATAGCATGTCCTAAAACAAATATGTATCGTTCATTACATACAACTGTTTTTGGACCAGATAATCATATCTTACAATTCCAAATTAAGACTCAAACAATGGATGATATAAATACTATTGGTTTAGGTGCTTATTGGAAATTCTATAAAGAAAAAGGTAAAGAAAGAATGCAACAAGAACTTAAACTTAATTACCAATTCTTTAATACCTTAAGAGAATTAAATGATGGTATCGAAAACGATCAAGACTTTATTGAAAGAGTTAAACAAGAAATATTCTCTAATAATATTTACGTTTATACATTTACTGGAGACATTATTGAATTACCAAATGGTTCTACAGTAATCGATTTTGCATATAAACTACATAGTGATATGGGTAATCATTTATATAAAGCTTATATAAATGGTAAAGAAGTTAAAATAACTCATAAACTTAGTAATAAAGACCGTATTATGGTAGTTACAAGAGAAAAATCACATCCACATGAATCATGGTTAGAACATGTAGCAACCTTAAAAGCACGTCGTCAAATTAGAGAACAACTAAAAAAGTAGCTAAAATGCTACTTTTTTGATATACTACATCACGAGAAACGAGGTTTTATCATGGAAGAGAAATTAAATAACTTAGTTACATTTGCTTTAAAAATAACTAAAAGTACTGATAATATAGTAGATTATTATGCAGCATTACAAAAATATTGCTGTAGTTATGTTCATGAACCAATAACACAAGATTTTAACGATGTAATTGGTTATAAAGGTGGTGTAACTTTATTTTATCTTAAGTTACAAATATTCTTATTAGAACAAGAATTAATTAAAAATCCTAATCCACAAGGAGAAAAAGATCTACAAGCATATAGAGAAAGATATGCTGAAAGATTCCAAGAATATATAGGAAAAAGAGAAGGAATAAAAGGTTTATAAGATTGTAAACCTTTTTTGGTTGACAGATATAATAAAATCTGTTATATTAATAGAGCTAATTGAAGGAGGGAAAATTATGGCAGTTAAACTAAGATTAAAAAGAGGCGGAGCAAAACAAAGACCTTTCTATCGTATTGTAGCCGCAGATGCACGTAGTCCAAGAGATGGAAGATTTATTGATGAAATTGGTACTTATAATCCAATTCCAGCAGAATATGAAGTTACTGTTGATGAAGAAAAAGCATTATATTGGTTAAAGAATGGTGCTCAACCTACAGATACAGTTAGAAGTATTTTAAACAATAAAGGTATCATGGCTAAATATGCTAATTCTAAAAAAGAAGGTAAATAATTATGGAATTAAGAGAATTTACTGAATATTTAGTTAAAAGCATAGCGAAAGAACCAGATATGGTAAGTGTTCAAGAATTCGGTGGCGAAGAAGATTCAGTTATTCTAGAAATAATCGTTCACGAATCAGATATGGGAGCAGTAATCGGACGTAATGGAAAAATGGCTAATGCTATTCGTACACTAGTTCAAGCTCATGCTTACATAAATGGGGAAAAGAAAGTTAAAATAAATATAGATTCATTCTAAAAAAAGAAGTACTTAGTACTTCTTTTCTTTTGGTATTTCCAAACGTAATACCTTATTACCATAAACTCTATATGTTAATAATTTAATATTTAGATCTCTTGTTTTATCAAGGAATACATTAATAATCTTAATTTCTTTATTAGAACTTTTATGTTTTAAAAACTTTCTATATATTGAAGGATTAACTCCAACTATTTTTGTAAACATCTCTGAATAATATTCCAAACTATTAAAACCATTATTTAAAGCTACTCGTAATAGATTATCTCCATTATATATCCCTTTAATACTATTTAATATTCTTCTATTATTTTGATAGTCTTTAATAGTAATTCCAATATGTCTTTTAAAGACCTTCATTATATAGGATTTTTCATAACCAAAGTAAAAAGATAGTTCATCAATACTAACGAATCTATTAATATTATTATTCAAATAATCAATTATATAACTAACTAATTCATTTGGTTTCATAATAATCCCTCACAAGTGCATTATAACATAAAGTCCATTTTTGTTTAAATTTTGCTTATATAGCCATGTTATAATGCAATTATGAAAGGGAGGAATATATATGCAATCATTTTCAAAATTTGCTAATAATGAAGAAATCAAGAAAGGATTAACTAGAATAGATAAATCATTGAATGTATCTCGTTCAGGTATCCCATTATTCTATGATGATGAAAGTATTTATGTTGATGATAAAGATTCTCATAATGTCATCATTGGATCAACAGGTAGTGGTAAAACTCAAACAACTGTCTTACCTCAATTAAGACTTTCAATGCTATCAGGAGAATCTATGGTAGTTGTTGATGAAATGGGCGAAATCTACAAGATGTTAGGTTCTGAACTAAAAAAGAGAGATTATAAAATAATGGTTATTAATTTCCAAGAACCAAACAATGGTAATAACTTTAATCCATTACTTGTTCCATATCATTTATATAAACAAAATCATCAAGATGCTGCCATTCGTATTGTAGAAAGTATAGGTAATACCATCTTTACTCGTGAAAATAATAGTTCAGATCCGTTTTGGACTAATTCAGCTAGAAACTATTTTGTAGGTTTAACATTATATTTATTTGATAAAGCTAAAGAAGAAGAGGTTAACTTTAATAGTATCTATGACTTATCTAATCAAATAGAAACTAAAAGTAAAGGTAAAGAAATCTTAGCTTCTTTAGATCCAACTAGTCCTGCTAATATTAATTTAGCATCAATTATTCTTGCACCAAATGAAACTAGGGGAGGAATCCTATCAGTATTTAGACAATATTTAGGGGCTTTAAATAGTCGTATCCAACTTTCTTCTATGTTACTAACAAGTGATTATAACTTAGAAGAAATGGTAAACGAAAAATTTGCTTTATTTATAATTGGTGAACCATCTAAATTTGTTTCTAAATACATGACTATGATTATTGAAGAATTATATAATGTAGTTAACATCATTGGTAAAAGAAATAAAAGAATTAATGTTATTCTTGATCGTTTCACAGAGTTAGCACCAATTGATGATTTCCATAATGTTTTATCAAGAAGTAGAGCTCTAAATATAAGATTTACTATTCTTATAGATAGTATCTCATCTCTAACATTACTATATGGCAGAGAAGAAACTTTACTAATCTATAATAATATTGCAACAGTTATATACTTATATTCATCAGATGAATCTACTTTAAGAAAGATATCTGAACTTGCTGGAAACGAAAGTGAAAATAATCCACTTGTTTCTGTTCAAGAATTAAAAGTATTCAAAATGTTCGAAGCTTTAATTCTAAAAACAAGAGAATATCCAATAAAAAGTACAATGATACCAGATTTTAGACTTCCATGGAACATGTCTACTGAAGAAGTATCATTTCCAAAAAGAAAAGAAATAGAACAAAAAATATACCATATCTAGAAGATATTATCATTAATATCTTCTTTTTAATTCCTTGCCTTTACTCGTTATAAATAGTATAATTTATGAAGAAGGATTGGTGTTTGTATGGAAAAAAATTATCCAAACCATGTTGCCATCATATTAGATGGAAATAGAAGATGGGCAAAAGAAAAAGGACTACCTTCACTAAAAGGACATCAAAAAGGATTCCTTAACATTCGTGATTTAGCTCCTTATATTATAAATAAAGGTGTAAAAGTATTAAGTGTTTATGCTTTCTCAACTGAAAACTTTAACAGATCAGAAGAAGAAGTTACATATCTAATGGATTTATTCATTAATTGGTTCCATAAAGAATGTGATAAACTTCATAATGAAAACATAAAGATTGTTGTTTCTGGTCGTAGAGAACCTCTAAGAGAAGACGTTCTTGAAGCAATTGATTATATCACTGAAAAGACTAAAAATAATACTAATGGTATTTTCAATGTATGCTTAAACTATGGCGGTCAACAAGAAATAGTTGATGCTACTAAAAAAATAGTTAAAGATGTTCAAGACGGAAAACTAAATGTTGATGACATCAATGAAAAAATGATGTACAAATACATGTATAATGAATTACCACCAGTTGATTTCATGATTAGAACTAGTGGTGAAGAAAGAATTTCTAATTTCTTAATTTATGAATTAAGCTATGCTGAAATGTACTTCCCAAAAGTATATTTCCCTGACTTTAATAAAAAAGAGTTTGAAAAAGCTATAGATATTTATAATCAAAGAGATAGAAGATTCGGAGGAAATACGAAGAAATGAAAAAAAGAGTAATTAGTGCAGCAATTGTAATTGCTATATTTATTCCTCTATTTCTAATTGGAGGAATACCATTTGGTGCAGCTGTTGGTATAGTTGCTGCAATGGGGTTAAAAGAAGCATTAGATTTAAAAGATAAAAAATATCCTCAATTAATTATGATTATTGGGATGGTATGTTTAGAATTACTAATTATAGTTGGTAGATCAGTAGATGAGTTATATACCGGTTTATCTTATGGATTACTTGGTATAACAATACTTCTTCTAACTATTCCAGCTATCTTTGATAAAAAAGATAAATATACTACTAAAGAAGCTTTATATTTTATTGGCTTTATAGTATTCCTAGCATTCTTCTTTAAACAAATGATTTTATTAGAAAATGCTAATAAATGGGTATTACTATATTTAATATTAGTAGCTACCATTACTGATACATTTGCCATGGTAATTGGATCACTAATTGGTAAACATAAACTAATGCCTACTGTATCTCCTAAAAAATCAATTGAAGGAAGTATTGGTGGATCATTAGTAGGTACAATTGTCTGTACAATTTTCCATTACAATATTATTGGTAATTTAATTAATTTACCTGTATTAATAATTGTTACTTTAGTTTTAACAATCTTAGGACAACTAGGAGATTTATTCTTCAGTAAAATTAAAAGAGAAACAGGAGTTAAAGATTTCTCTAATATAATGCCTGGACATGGTGGGGTATTAGATAGATTAGATAGTATGACTTTTGTAATTATTGGTTATGCTATAATTGTTAACTTATTAAAATTACATTTATAAAAGAAAGGTGATTTAATGAATACAATAATAAATATAATCTTATTTATATTTATTTTAGGTATCTTGGTATTTGTTCATGAATTTGGTCATTTTATCACTGCTAAAAAAAGTGGTGTTCATATTTATGAATTTTCCATTGGTATGGGACCTGCTATCAAAACCATAAAAGGTAAAGATGGAATCAATTATTCTATAAGAGCTTTACCAATTGGTGGTTTCGTTCAAATGGCTGGTGAAATATACGAAGATGACGATACTAAGAAAATACCTAAAGATAAATTTATGTGTAATCGTCCTTGGTGGCAAAGATTAATTATCTTGGCAGCCGGAGTATTCAATAACTTCTTACTAGCCGTAATTCTTTTAATTGTAATTGGTTTTATATGGGGAGGAGTATCTAATAAACCAGTCATTTATGACGTAATTCCTAATAAACCAATGTCTAAGGCTGGAATAGTAGCTGGCGATGAAATAATTTCCGTTAATGGTAAAAAGACTAAATCATGGGATAGAGCACAACTATTACTATTACTAAAATCAAAAGATAATAAATATGAAATAGGTATTAAACACCAAGATGGTTCAAAAGATACTTATACAATTACTCCATTATCAGAAGTAACTAAATTTATTGACCATGATAAAGATGGAATATATAGTATTGCAACAACTATTGAAGTAGATGTTGATAAAGATGGAAAAGCTGATAAAGAAGTACCAGCAGTTCTAACTGATAAAGAAAAACTAATCTATGTAGATAGATATGGAACTAAATATTATGATGAAGATAAAGACTGGATTTATACTTACGATTTAATTGTCTATAATGAAGCTATGATCGAAAAAGTAGATGAACCAGAAGAAGAGAAAAAAGAAGAGTTAACTACTATTAAAGTAGATCAAGACAATGATGGAAAAGAAGATCTTGAAATCGAAGTAGAATATGATGACGATGACTATATTGTTCAAAAAGGTGCTCCTGAATCAAGAGAATTTGGTATCCAAATAAAAGCTGAAGAAATGAAAGGCAATCGTATTGCTGTTGCATT
>JAEEGF010384427.1_pt1 | contig 17667 bp, 20 predicted proteins | sample 9134171 | NCBI WGS metagenome assembly JAEEGF01 (sample SAMN16246542, study PRJNA631951) | gut metagenome | biome: gut microbiome; feature: rumen; material: AP-attached | host: Bos | place: Iran: Karaj | collected 2018-10 | reverse complement strand
GTCCTCGACCTGCGAGAGTTTCGTACATGCCTTGATCTGCTGCTTCAGCTCCTCGGTCAGTTTCCCCTGCGTCTCGATCAAATTGAGTACGGCTTCTTTCCTTTCCGCCAGATTCAGTTCGTATTTATAGGTCTTTTCGATGGTAAGGATCTGCTCCTCGTCCAGAGCCCCGGTCGCTTCCTTGCGGTAACGGGCAATAAAAGGAACGGTATCCCCTTCCTCCAGCATTTTCAGTACAGTTTCCACCTGGGCAGTTCGGACACCGAGCTGTCCGGCGATCGATTTGATAATCACAGCATCCATATTCTTAAAACCTCACAAAGACCATTGTATCGCATTTGCGTATCTTTTTAACAAGCTTTCTCGAAAATGATAGAATAAGAACAGGAAACAAGAGGTAACACACATGATCATCATAGCTACAGATTCCGCTGCCGATTTCGAACTGGACGAACTGCAGAAAATGAACGTCGAATATCTGCCGATGTCCGTCAGTTTCGGCGATGACAGCTATCTGGAAAACATCACCATCACCAAGGACCAGTTCTTTGAGCGTCTGCAGACCGACAGCAGTTTTCCCAAGACATCGCAGCCTGCGCCATCGCTGTTTGAAGAACTGTTCGAGAAAGCCAAAACGAACGGCGACGATGTCATCTATATCCCGCTGTCGAAAGAACTCTCCGGAGACTATCAGACCGCGATGTCCGTCAAGGAAATGGTCGCTTACGACCGGGTCCATATCATCGATACGATGAGCTGCACCGGAGGACAGAGACTGATTGTTGAAAAAGCGGTAGCCTTGCGAAACGAAGGAAAGACCGCCGCAGAAATTGTCGATTTTCTCAACGAACTCAGAGACCGGGTGGAAATCCTGACCATCATGGATACCCTGGAGTATCTCTACAAGAACGGACGCATCTCCAATGTCAGCTACTACATCGCTCAGCTGGGTCACATCAAACCGATCATGCACAACGGAGCAAGCTGCCAGGGAAAGGCCGACATTCCTGCCAAGCACATCGGCATCCGGAAAGCGATACAGTATATCGTCGACCAGATGGACAATAAAACAGACCAGGATTACCCGGTCTATGTGATGTATACGTATGTGAAGGACAATGCCTACAAACTGAGAGACAAACTTCTGGAAGCAGGCTACGACATTCCGGAAGAACACATCATTCCGGTCGGCGCGACCGTCGGTGCGCATATCGGCCCGAACGCCTGCGCCGTCGCCTACATCCGCAAATAGCTATTTCTCTAATTCATCGATCAGATACAGGATTCTCTTCCAATGGATCTGATCTTTTTCTTTCTTCATTCTTTCCTGATAGACAGGATCCTCCGGATGCATCTGCGCCATGATATGGGCATAATAGTAGCGTCCGAACGCTTCATACTCGCTGGTATCGACTTTGATCTCTTCCCGCGAGTATTTGTTTTTGAGGGAAAGTTCGTAGATGTCGTAGTATTCGCCATTCTCAAAATGATCATTCATGACGCTGAGGCCGTATGATCGGTTGAAGTAGCTGATATCCCTTCTGATCTCCATGAAGGCGCCCAAGGCGTTGGCGAACAGGATGACCGTAAACAGGATGATCAGAAAACGCGCTAAAGAGACCCATCTATTCTTCATTGTTCAACCTCTCATTGACCAGAACCACGATCGCACTGGAGTTCATTCCCACAAGACCGGCGACATCTTCGTCCGTCAGATGCAGGAACGTCTTGAGGAACAGTTCGTATTCTTCTCTGATCTCATTTATGTATTGCAGCACGAAAGGATCATCTTCCCAGCGGGTCAAAGATACATAGTCATCCTCGAAATCTTTGACGAACTGGCACATCTTGACCAGCGGATCGTTATAATAGTCTTCTTTGACATAGAGATGATTCGAGAAGCTCCGGATGATCTGACAGTAGTCATAGGCAAGACCGCTGATCCTGGCATATTCGCGGTAATCGTTGTAGTTGATTTCGTTTCGGTCGTAGCATGCGACAAAAGCCGGATAATCGCGGTCTTCCAGCAGACGGTTGAGTTCTTCCTTGACATCGCTGATAGGCCGATCGGAAACGGCGATCTTTTCGGCGATATCGTAGCTGGCGCCCCACACCGGGATCATCAGCATATTGGCGATCAGCAGCATGACCAGAATGACCAGCAGGTTGTAGCCTTTCTTGGTCTTCTTGACCTCGGTCATGACCTCCTGCTTGGTTTTCTTGTAGTCTTTGTCCAGCTTGGCCAGTTTCTCAAGATGTTCCCTGGCCTCTTCGTTGATCTCGCCGCAGTAAGGACACTTGACCTGGTCCAGAGACAATGGCGCTCCGCATTTCTTACAGTTGACCATCAGTTGCCCTCCTTGAGATACTTATCCAGCTTCGAAGACGAGAGATAGCCGTATTCATCGGCGTTCGTTTGATAGATCTCCGAAAGCTCCTGCTCGCTGTAGTCTTTTTCCTGCATCAGCCGAAGGATCTCCTGACGGTCTTCTTCGTATTCGTTCCAGTCGTCCTGCGTCCAGCGCAGCGGATTGCAGAAATACTGGGGGTTATACAAGAAATAAAGAACATCGGTCAGCTGATATGAACTGAAATAAGAGTAATCGAAATCCTTCAGGACATCCTGATACTCCTTGCGCATGCAGAAAGCATCATAATGAGGCCACTTGCTGACGACATGCGTATTCTGATAGTAAAGCTTGTTGACGGTTTCGAAGTCGTTGTTTTCAAAGGCTTCGTTCAGTTTGTCGAGATTCTCTTCTTCCCACAGGATATCTTCAAGGGCTTCCTGATCGTATTCCGGGTCGTTGTAGTAGTTTACTTTCATGAAACGGCTGAATGTAAACGCAAGACCGATCACGATCGCGATCATGACCAGTCCCCTCAGGATCGACATCAGAATGAGCTTGCTGATGGAATTGTATGCTTCCGCTTTCAAACCGAAAACACGATCAATGATATCCCTGATCTTCTGACGGTATTTCTTATAGGCGCCTCTCTTGTTCATCGTGCCGCAGTATGGGCACTTTTCCAGTTCGTCCGAGAAGACGCCGCCGCAATTCTTACATTTCATCTTATATATCTTAACACTAAACGCAATAAGAAAGAAATGGCTTACGCCATCTCTTTCAGGAAAATCTTGTATGCCTGATAGGCCTCGTAGATATCGCCTTTGGATGCGACTTCGTAAGGGGCATGCATGTTCTGTACCGCAATACCCGCGTCGATGACGTCCATATTCTTGTTGGCGAGGATATAGGCGATGGTACCGCCTCCGCCCTGGTCGACTCTGCCCAGCTCCGAGAACTGGTAGACGATCTTGTTCTTATCCAGGATCCTGCGGATCTTGGCGATATATTCCGGCGTCGCGTCGCTGGAACCGCCTTTGCCTCCGGAGCCGGTGAATTTATTGAAGGAAATGCCTTTTCCAAGATACGCGGCATTCTTCGGCTCGTTGACGGAAGGATAATTCGGATCGAATCCCGCGGAGACATCGCTCGACAGCATGCAGGACCGTTCCAGACAGTGCCGCAGTTTCAACCCATCAAGCGAATCCGTTTTCGCCAGCAGTTCGGCGACACAATTCTCAAAGAAAGCAGACTGTGCGCCGGTCGCGCCTACGGAGCCGATCTCTTCCTTATCCGTCAGAATGCAGGCGGAAGTCCTTTCGGGTTCCTTCGACTCCAGGATCGCCCTCAATGAAGTATAGGCGCAGATCCTGTCGTCATGGCCATACGCCATGACCAGGCTGCGATCCAATCCGAGATCCCTTGCTTTGCCGGCAGGAACCAGTTCCAGTTCCGCGGAGATGAAATCTTCTTCTTCGATATCGTATTCTTCTTTAAGGATCTTCAGGATGTTTTTCTTGACCGGTTCTTCCTTTTCGTCCTTTTCTTTCACCGGAATGGAACCCACCAGGGCATTCAGGTCTTCGCCTTCCACGACTTTCGCCCCGGTCTTTGCCATCTGATCACGCGAAAGATGGATCAGCAGATCCGAGATCTCCACGACCGGATCCTTCTCGTCCTCGCCGATGGCAACTTTGATGGTCTTGCCGTCTTTCTTGCAGACGACGCCATGCATGGCCAGAGGAAGCGCGACCCACTGGTATTTCTTGATCCCGCCATAGTAGTGCGTATCCATCAGGACCAGTCCGTTGTCTTCATACAGAGGATTCTGTTTCAGATCGATACGCGGAGAATCGATGTGCGCGCCCAGGATATTCAGGCCGTCCTCCATCGGTTTCTTTCCGATCACGAACAAGGCGATCGATTTGCCGCGGTTGTTGAAGTAGATCTTGTCTCCCGCTTTGACTTTCCTGACTTCCTTGAATTCTTTGAATCCTTCTTTTCTGGCAAGGCGGATCGTTTCATCTACGGCTTCCCGTTCCGTCTTGGCGGCATTCAGGAAGCTCTTGTAGTCTTCCGATACAGCCATCACATCCTTCATTGCTTTTGCGTTGTATTTTTCCCAAACTGTTTTCATAACCCCTCTTTTCTAGTATGTTCTGTAGATATCCTTGATCAGACCCGCGAAACGCGTGCGGTCCACATCCAGGAAGATATGGCAGTGACGGTCCTCGAACTTGAAATCGGTCCACAGATCCGTGACTGTTTTCCCTATCGTGAGCTTTCCCTGCGTCTCGACATAGATGCCGCATTCCTGACCGCTGAACCAGTCAGGATGCGCCGTATAAATCACCGGACAGGAATCATGCTCGCAAAGACCGCTCCAGTCGAGCCTCTCCCTGGCCGCATACAGAAGTCCGTTGGAATCCTTGAACAGCTTCGATGCGGCATTCCCATATGAAACGATCTCATCGATGTCGTCATCGTCAAGGAACGCCTTATGCGTCACATCCAAGCCGAAGAGATTGACCGGGATCCCGGATTTCATGACATTTTCCGCGGCATGCGGGTCGACATAGATATTGAATTCCGCACACGGAGTGATATTGCCTCCGTCCGCGGCTCCGCCCATGATATTCAGGACCTTGATATGTTCAATGATATCCGGATGCTTGAAAATGGCGGTCGCGATATTGGTCAATGGACCGACCGCGCATACGACGAGCTCTCCGCTGTATTCTTTCGCTTTCTCATACAGGGCATCCCAGGCTTTCGTCTCTTCGATCGGAGCATCCGATAGCGGGATCTCAGCACCGCCAAGGCCGTTGCTGCCATGGACGTATTCCGCGGTAAACAGTTCCTTGACCAGCGGTCTGTCCGCTCCCGGATAGACTTTTATCTCTTTTCTTCCGGCAAGCGCCAGAACATCCCTGGCATTGCGGAAGGCATTCGGCAACGGGGTATTTCCGGCGACCGCCGATACTCCGACGATCTCCAGCTCTTCCAGTCGGCAGGCGACAAGCAGCGCCACCGCGTCATCCACGCCGATGTCGGTATCGAACCATACAGGTATCTTATTCATCTCAAACCTCCCATCCCTCATATTTCGCACAGGCTTCGTATAGATAATCGACGAACTTTTCCCGATCGAGATCCATGACACAGCGGCAGTTCGGTTCCTTGCCCAGACGTCCGTTGTAGTCGGCGACCGTTGCGCCGCGGCAGTATCTGCCATCGAGTTCGATATCGACATAGTATTCTCTGATATCAAAGATTTCCGGATGGACCAGAGACATGACGGCACATGGATCATGCGTCGTCGCTCCTGCCCAGCCCAGCGATTTGACATGGATGAAGAAGAAATCGAACCAGCCTGCCACGGTTTCCGCGATCGGATTGTGCAAGGAACGGATCCGCTCGAAATCTTCCGGATAGACCAGGGCCTTTTCGGTCACGTCAAGTCCGCACATCTGCAGATCAACGCCGCTGTGATATACCGTATAAGCCGCTTCCGGGTCGACCAGGATATTGAATTCCGCTCCGGCTGTCCAGTTGCCGTTACGCAAGCCTCCTCCCATCGTCGAGATGGTTTCGATCTTGTCCTTCAGTTCCGGATGAGACAGCAGCAGAGCCGCGACATTGGTCTGCGCTCCGGTAGTAATGATCGTCACCTTTTCTTCGGATTCCCGCAATACTTTTTCCATCATTTCAATGGCGGACAGATCGCTTAAAGGCAGATGCGGTTCCGGCAGTTTGGGACCATCCAGTCCCGTTTCCCCATGGAAATTCGGGGCGATGATCAGGTCGGAACAAAGAGGCTTGTTTCTTCCTTTGGCGACCTGCACATCCAGATGAAGCAAAGCCGCGATCCTTCGCGCATTGTAGGTCACTTTCTCCAGGGTCTGATTTCCGGCGACCGTAGTGATCGCCTTGATATCGAAATCGTCGATCGTAGATGCAAGCACCCAGGCAATCGCGTCGTCGTGTCCGGGATCGCCGTCAAGGATCACCGGTCGTTTTTTCTTATTGTCCATTGCTATATCGCCTTTCCAATCTAGTTTTATTTTAGCATATGGTTATAATTAGAATATAAGGATGGTAAAACAATGAAATACAATTTCCCGAAAATCGATCTGCATCTGCATCTGGATGGTTCGTTCCGTCCGGAAACGGTCTGGGAGCTGGTTCAGGAGCAGCATGTCGAGATGCCCGTGAACACCCTCGAAGACTATATCGCCTGGATGGATGAACATGCCCATTCCGGCAGCGTCAATGAATTTCTGGAGATGTTTGCGGCGCCGCTGCAAGTGATGCAGGATGAGAAATCGATCATCCGGATCACCAAGGAACTGGTCGAAGATATCGCAAAACAGGGGCTGGTCTATGCCGAGATCCGTTTCGCTCCGCAGCTGCATACGAATAAAGGCCTGACCCAGAGGCAGGCGATCGAAGCCGTGCTGGAAGGAGCCAGGGTCGGCATGGAAGAAAACCCGACGATCAAGATCGGCATCATCTGCTGCATGATGTGCCAGGGAGCGGAAACCGTGAACTGGGATGCGAATATGGAGACAGCGAAGATCGTGCATGAATATCTCGATAAGGGTGTCGTCTGTATCGACTTGGCAGGAGCAGAAGGTTTCGTACCTCTGTCCAATTTCGCTCCTTTGTTCAAAGTCGCAAAAGACCTGGGCACACCGATCATCTGTCATGCGGGCGATTCCCAGGACTGGACCACGGTGAGGGACGCCATCGAGATGGGCGCGCAGCGAATCGGCCATGGCCATCACGTCTATGAGAACCCTGCTTTATCAAGATACTGCGCCGACCATGAGATCGCTCTGGAAATCTGCCCGACTTCCAATATCCAGTGCCAGACCAGAGAGACCTTTGAACTCCATCCCGCCTACAATCTCTATGCCTTAGGCGTTCCGGTCACGATCAATACCGACAATATGACGATGTCCGACACCTGTCTGGATATCGAATACGACCACTGCCTGAATGAAATGGGCTTCGAATATGAGGACCTGATCCTGATGAACATCAATTCAGCGAAGTATTCCTTCATGCCGAAAGAAGACAAGGAAAGGATCATCAAGGAACTGGAAAAGTGCCTGGACGAGGCTTGCGAGTCATGAAACAGGCACATATCCAGCTGGATGAGAGTGTCCATGCGCCTTGCGCTTTGATGCCCGGAGATCCCAAACGTGTCGATGTGATCGCGCAATGCCTTGACGATGTCGAAGAACTGACCTTCAACCGGGAATACCGTTCCATCGTCGGTACCTATAAAGGCATGAGAGTCATCGGCATTTCTACCGGAATGGGAGGTTCTTCTGTCGCGATCGCCATCGAAGAACTGAAGAATATCGGCGTTCATACTATGATGCGCATCGGTTCCGCCGGCGCGCTTCAGGAAGAGATTGACTTGGGGGATCTGGTGATCTGCGAAGCCGCGGTCCGGGATGAAGGAACTTCCAAATGTTACATCGATCCGATCTATCCGGCTGTCCCGGATTATCGCCTGATCCATCATTGCGTTGAAACTGCCAAGGATCTTGGCTTTGAATATCATGTCGGTGTCGTTCTTTCTCATGAGTCCTTCTATTATGACGAAGATGCCCAAGATACCTTGAAATGGTCAAAGAAAGGCGTACTGGCGACCGATTTCGAGACAGCTGCCTTATATACGGTGGGCCGTCTCAGGAAAGTCTGCACTGCTTCCATCCTCAACAATGTCGTGCTATGGGGACAGAATACCGAAGAATCCGTCGGTTCCTATCAGGAAGGTGCCCAAAAGACCGCAGAAGGAGAACGACGCGAGATCCTCACGGCGCTGGAAGCAATGTATCGCCTGGAACAGGAACTGTAAGAAAAGGTCCATCCGGACCTTTTCATTTCATCGTTTCTTTGTATACTCTTAAGACATTCTTCCAGAAGATCTTTTCGATTTCTTCTTCCGTGAAATACGGCTTCAGCGCCTGATAGAGCAGCTGCATCCCAGAAGCGTCTTTGAATTCAAGTGCGTTGCCGATCCCGTCGAAATCGGAACCCAGTCCGACGCAATCGATGCCTCCGACTTTGGCGATATGACGGACATGATCGACGATCCCCTGGATCGAGGTAAAGGTTTCGTTATGGTCTTCGATGAATTCGGAACAGTAGTTGACGCCTGTCACGCCGCCTTTTTCGGCAAGCAGTCGGATCATATCATCGGAAAGATTCCGGGCGACCCCGCAGACGCTGCGCGCTCCGGAATGGGAAGCGACGAACGGTTTCGTGCTGTATTTTGCGACATCGTAGAATCCCGCGTCGGACAGATGCGAGACATCGACGATGATTCCCAGTTCTTCCATCCTTCGGATATAGCCGATCCCGAAATCCGTCAGACCGTCTTTCTCGTTGAATGTATAAAGCGGATTCCCTTGACTTTCTTTTGCATAAGTGAAATTAGGATAGCCGATCCCGTTAGGATAATTCCAGGTCAGTGTGATCATCCTGACACCCCGGTCATAAAAGGCATTCAGCTGATCGAGGTCGTCATCGATCACGCTCCCCTCTTCCAGCGTCAGCATGGCATTCATACAGCCGTTTCTGTCGTTTTCCAGGATGTCTTCATAGTTCAAAACCCTGCGGATCCTGTCTCGGTGTTTCTGCATCTGAGCCTCATAGAAGTCGATCACCTTCCAGGTGAAAGATGAGTCCTCTCTGGCGATATTGGTGAAAATGGCGAAATTCTGCAAGAGGCATTCGCCTTCTTCCATCTTTTCCAGATCGACGTGCAGATCGTTATGCGACAGGTCTTCATGCTTCCTGTATAAGACGGTCATCGTATCGCAATGCATATCGATATATTTCATGATTGCTCCTTCCTGAAACAAATAAAAAAACGTGATCCCGGGATCACGTTCTATGTATAAAACAGAGGCTCTACATCTCTTCCAGCGATTCCAGGGCGATCCTGATCATGTTGAGAAGGCTGGTCTGTCTTTCCTGTGCCGTCGTTTCCTGATGGTTGACGATGCTGTCGGAGACGGTCAGAAGACAGGCGGCATTCTTGCCCAGCGCTTTCGCCGTCGAGAATAAACCGAAGGATTCCATTTCGACCGCGATGACATCGTTCTCTTTGACGACCTCATTCACATGATCCATGACCGTGTCCTGATAATAGAAGACATCGCTGGACATGATGGTGCCTTCATGCAGTTCGACACCTAGGCGTTCTCCTGCGGCCTTGATTTTCGCATTCAGCGTTTCGCTTGGATACTGGATCTTGTTCGGATCATTGTTCTGTACCATCGCATAGCTGGATTCTGAGAATGCCGCGCTTGCCAGGATCGTATCGAAAAGCTGCAGATCCTCGCTGTAGGCGCCGGCGGAACCGATGCGGATGATGTTTTCGACTCCATAGAACTGATATAATTCATAGGCATACAAGCTGATCGATGGGATGCCCATGCCGGAGCCCATGACCGACACGGCTTTGCCTTTATATGTGCCGGTATAGCCGAACATGTTTCTGACGGTGTTGAACTGTACAGGGTTCTCCAGATAGGTTTCCGCAATGAACTGCGCCCGCAACGGATCGCCCGGCATCAGAACGGTCTTGGCGATCTCGCCCATTTGTGCCTGATTGTGTGGTGTAGACATGATTCGTCCTCCTGATATCTGTTTTTCTAATTATAACCTATTTGCATGTGCAAATCGTGATTTTATATGATCTGACGGTAGGCGTCCATGAATTCTCTCAGTTTTTTCTGATCCAGCCTGCCCGTCATGTTTCCGGTATCTTTCAGACAGGAAGCCACGAATATGCCGTCGAAGTATTCATATGCTTCTTTCAGATTGCCGGCATTCGCGCCGCCTCCCAGATAGAGATAGAGCTCCGGAAAAGCGTTCCGAACCGTTCTTGCCATCTCTTTCGATTCCATAAAGTCCTTGCCGGTAAGTACGACGGCTTTCGCCAGACCGAAACTGGTTGCCTGCCCTACAGCTTCTGTCAGAGTCACGGGACCCAGCGGACGGGAAGTGCGGTCGAAGATATCCGGAACGATCTCCAGGTTGCTTTGGAGACCTTTCTTGGCTTTCAGGACATCGCTGATGATTCCCTCGTGAATGCCGTCGTAGCTCACGACCGCACCGACATAGCATTTCGGGCGGATGTAGTCCATGCCCGTCGTTTCAGCGACCGTAACCAGCGCTTCGCCGTCTTCCTTGAGGATGCTCAGACCGAGGATGCAGTCATCCGGCATGGTTTCCCTGATTTTCTGGCAGATGACAGTCATGGCCGAAACCGTCGAAAGGCAATCGCCTTCCGGCAGAGGCACGTCCTTGACGTTCTGCAGCATCAGGTTGCGAATGCCTGCCCCATACAAGATCTTTGCTTCGGCGATCGCTTCTTCGCAGATTCTGCCGATCTCATAAGCCGGAGATGTCCTGACGCCGAGCGAAACGATCAGCTGTTTCGGTATATGGATGGTATCGGGCCTTCCATTTCTTTGCGGTACATCGAAATGCATCTGTTCCGCTTTCGCATAGTTACCTGCCATCTTCTTCCTCCTGCAAGGTGACGATCCTTGAGCCGAAGATCTGCCGGAAATTCTCTTCCCTGACCCAGGGCTTGTTTCCGAAATCGAAGCCAGATCTTCCCAGATGGTCGCTGATATGCATCGCCAGCAGTTCCAGCGGGATCGCATAGACCAGCGGGGAGAGCTCCTCTCTGATGTCTTTCATGCCAATGATCGGAATGAAAATATCTGCGGCTCTGCGTAGATCTTCATCATCCTCTTCGCCGATCACGATCTTCTTGCCATCCTTGACCGTCACTGCGCCAAGGATCTCCAGAGCCCGATCATGGCTGCGTCCTTTCGGGGCGATGACGATCGTATGGACCGAAGGACGGGTCGTAAAGTACTGGGTATGCGCCCATTCTTCGATACCCTGGGCGATCGAATCGAATCCAGCGGCTTCCAGCAGCTTCATCACCGCGAACTGAGCCGTTCCCCAATTGGGTCCTTCCCCCAGCACATGGTACATTCCGACCCTGAAAGGATTGTCTTCGGAAAAGTAACATTCGATATATTTTCTTATCAGATCGGAATCCGCTTCCGCAGTCTTTCTCATCGATTCGCTGATTTCCGATATATAAGAGAAAATACCTTTTACTTCTTCATCGTTGATCGTTCCGTTGAGATATCCAAGAGCGCTTCCCAGACAGTACAGCGACAGCAGCGATACGCAATAGGACTGCGTCCCCGGTGCCAGGCCCAGGTTTTCTGCCAGCTCTATGAACAGCAGATCGGGAGCGGCTTCCGCCAGCCTTCCTTTCGGATTCGTCGTGATGCCGATACTGACGGCACCTTTTTCGCCGGCCCTGATCGCGCATTCCGCGGTCCTTGCGACAGCTCCGGAAGCGGAAATGGAAACGACGAGGCTGTTCTCATCGACCTCATAAGGCAGGATATAGCGCGATAGTTCCATAGCTTGTCTCGCTTCGGTATGAACGCCGGCATATTTTAGAAAGAAATCACGGACGCAGATCCCGGCATAAAACGAATCGCCGCAGCCGGTGATATAGACCTTCCTCACCCGATTCTTTGCGTCATGCTTTTCCAGTATCGCCAGGCATTTCTGGTACAGTCCTTCCGCATATCGGTCGAACATCTCTGCCTGGGCAGAAATGTGTTTTGCCATGATTTCCACATTCGTTTCCATCGTCGTACTCCTTCTTTTACTTCTGTTTCTTCTTTTCAATCATCTCTTCATATTCGTCCAGAACCCGGTCGATGATCTCGTCCCAGGCCACGGGAATCGTGGTTCTCGCCTTCTCTCCGATGCGCCTGGTCTTTTCCGGATCGGCTAAAGCCTCCTTCATGACCTCTGCGATGCTTTCCGGATCATCCTTGCAATAGAAACCGTTTGTCCTATCTTCAATGATCTCAGCCGAACTGGAACCTTCCACCACCACGGACGGAGTGCCCGCATTGGCCGCTTCCCTGACGACCATCGGCGCATTGTCATAGAGCGACGGGAAAACAAACAGATCCGCCAGCTGATACAGCCCGAACAGCTTGTCCTCATCCGTGATATGTCCAACGACATAGGTATCGTTTTCGATCTCCAGTTTCCTGATCTTTTCTTTGATCTCTTCCACATGCGGTCCCTTGCCTGCCAGGATCAGGTTGAACGGAATGCCTTCTTTCTTCAGCAGCGAAGCCGCTTCCAGGATATGGGCGATATTCTTTTTCCAGTTCATCTGTCCCACAAACAGGAGGCACGGGTCGTCATCGATATGGAAGTACTCCTTCGCCCGGATGCTCAAATAGGGATCCAGCTGTTTCACATCCATCCCGTTCGGCATCACTTTGAGCGGTCCTTCATAACCGTAGGAGCGCAAGGTATCTGCGGAATTTTCCGAGACGGCCCATACTTCATCGCAGTGGTTATAGAAATTCACGATGATATCGGTTCCCAGTTCCGCCATGTGCTTTGAACCGGTAATCTGCAGGAAATCATCATAATACTTCGAGTGGAACGTTCCAATGATCGGGACTTTATGTTCCTTGGCATAACGGATGCCTTCGATCCCCGCGATAAACGGCGTATGAACGTGGACCAGATCGAGATCGGTCATATCCAGACGGGCCTTGAAATGCTGGTCGAAGATTGGCAGTCCCACATCATACTGCGGCATGATTTTCAGGGATTTCGAATAGTAGTCGACGATATCGAAAGGATATCTCCCGCGGTAGCCGAATTTGTCCAGAGGCACGATGGCGTAACATTCATGTCCCTTGCGTGCGATCGTTTCGCAATAGTTGTATACGACTCTTCCAACACCATCCACCACAGGTATAAAAGAATCCGAAAACTGTCCGATTTTCATAAGCTTATCTGCACCTTTCTATCTACAGAACGGATCGATGATCCGTCTAACTGTATCATATCAAAAATCGCTGCCTTTGGCTCAGAGACAAAGATTCATTTCCCTCAACATGTCCGTTTATTTCTGTTAGAATACTGTTTGGAGGTCGAAATATGACAAACTGTAATCATGACTGCAGTTCTTGCGGAGAGAACTGCGCAGAGCGAATAGAAATCAAGCCGACCGAAGACACCAGGATCAGGAAGATCATCGGCGTACTGTCGGGCAAGGGCGGTGTCGGCAAATCGATGGTATCATCTCTGCTGGCGATCGAGCTGAAAGAAAAAGGCTACAATGTCGGCATCATGGATGCGGACATCACCGGTCCGAGCATTCCGAAGATGTTCGGTCTGACCAGCCAGCTTTATGGCGACGAAGCGGGAATCTTCCCGGCGGTTTCCACTTTGGGAATCAAAGTCGTTTCCATCAACATGATGCTGGAGAACGAGGAAGATCCGGTCTTATGGAGAGGTCCTATTTTGGGCAACATCATCCGTCAGTTCTATACCGAAGTCCATTGGGGCGAACTGGATTATCTGATCATCGACATGCCTCCGGGGACATCCGATGTGGCGATTTCCGTCATTCAGGAAATTCCGGTAGATGAATTCGTAATGGTAACCACGCCTTCCAAGCTGGTATCCATGGTCGTGGCGAAAGCCATCAACATGGCAAAGGAAGTCAGCAAGCCGATCACCGGCCTGGTAGAGAACATGGCTTATGTGCAGTGCGACGGCTGCGGCAAGCAGATCGCGATCTATCGCAACGACGAGACAGAGAATGTCGCGGAACGTTACGGTCTGGAAATCCTGGCCAAGCTTCCGCTGGATCCCGAACTGGCAAGTCAGGCGGACGAAGGCCAGATCGAAAACCATCAGAGCGGTTCCTTAAGCGCTCTGGTCAAGAAACTGGAAGAACAGATCCTTTCTTGAATCGAAGTTCATACCCTGATATGAAACAAACATCTTCCTGCGGGAAGATGTTTTTCTTGTGACAAATCCGGATCGCTGATGTGTCAGCTGATATGATAGTGTTCCCTAAGCCTATCGGAGCAGACGACTTTTCCTTTGACATCGATCGAGGAGATCGTTTCCGTGACCAGATCGTCCAGCGCTTCGTTGATATACAGCAAGCCATAGCCGGAAACCGTCTTGGTGTTATTGTTTTTCTTGATCTGCATCAGTTCCTGCGCGTTGAGATTGTAGATACCTAGAAACCAGATGAAATTCATCTTGTCATGACTGTTTCTGACTTCACTGATCCGTTCCTGTTTCTGGTTCAGGCTTTCCCTGACCGCCTGGTTGATGAAATCGCTGCGGTTGGAATAGAAACCCTGATCTACCAGAAGGTCGATCTGCGACAGCGTTCCGATATTCATGTTTACAGATACTTTTTCGGTCTTTTCCATGTATCCTCCTATTATGCTCTATTTGGAGCATATTTATCATATCATGAATCTTTTTTTATTGTCAATCGTATGGAAAAGGATCTTCGCGAAAAGAAAAAGCCCTGATGGGCTTTCTGTTTTCATGGCAGGGGAGGTAGGAGTTGAACCCACACTAGCGGTTTTGGAGACCGATGTACTACCGCTATACTACTCCCCTATGCGCTTTCTTATTTTATCTTAATCATTCCTATTTCGCAAGATATTTGATGTAAGATAAGGATATGAAAATCGCCGTATCTGCCTGTCTGATGGGCGACAATGTCCGCTATGACGGCAGCAATAAAAGAAACAGGGAACTGATCCGTCTTTTGGAAGGTCATGAGATCGTCAGGATCTGCCCGGAAGCCATGGTATTTGCGATCCCGCATCCGCCGATCGAATTGCAGCATGAAAGAGTCATTGATTCGGCCGGATACGATCATACGGAAGAACTGGAAGCCGCCTGCAAGGAATGCCTGATGAAGATCGAAGGCTGCGATCTGGTCATCCTGAAAAGCAGGTCCCCTTCCTGCGGCTTGGGCGAGATCTATGACGGCAGTTTCTCCGGGACATTAATAAAAGGCAACGGTCTTTTCGCTGCCTTGTGTCTGTCCAACGGCTATCCGGTCTATACGGAAAACGATCCGGAAATCATCAGGGATCTTTTAGACCGGTCTCTTTAGCACATACTTATCGATATCATAGGCGCAGCCATCTTGATTGTTGCTGCGTTCACTGACATAGTCCGCGCACTTTTTGGTGTCTTCACTGCCATTGATCATGCAGATACCGGTCCCGGCAGTCAGCAGCAGTTCATTGTCGTTGCTGATATCGCCATAGGCGATCACATCTTTCAGGTCGATCTGATGCGCCTGGCAGAAGCACTTCAAGGCATTGCCCTTGTTGGCTTTCGCATGCACGAATTCCAGCATCGTCGTCTGCGTCTTGGTCGCCCTGTACTCTTCGTTGCAGATGCTCTGGGCGAAAGGCTCGATCCGGCGCATCACTTCTTCGCTCACCCGGAACATCACCTTGAAGCAGGGCTCTTCCCACATTTCGGAAAGATCTTCCACGATCCTGTTCTGCATGTTGTTGCGCTTCCTGGAGTGGACCGCCATCTCGTCCTCGAAACGGAGCAGCCGTACCCCGTTGCGGTAGATCGAAACATTCAGATCCGGAAAACGATCCAGCATCACCGTGATGATCTCGCGGATCATGTCGGTAGACAAAGAATAAAGGACATGGTTTTCCTGAAGGATGCCGTCATAGTATTCCGAACCGTTGCCGCCGATCAGCAGTTCCGGCTGGAAACTCAGTCCCCATTCGCCGATCACATGAAGCAGATCGTCGGTTCCTCTGCCCGAAGCCAATCCGAAGGCGATCTTCCGGCGATGCAGTTCCTCGATGACATCCAGCGCATAAAAAGAAGGATGGACCGTGCCATCCTGCGTCAATGTGCCATCGATATCGCACGCCACCAGCGCGGGATCATTCGAATAGGTTCTCATTCTCGTCCTTCTTGCTGTATTCCGGCAGATCAGGGAGTTCGTTCAGGGTATAGAGCTTGAACGCATCCATGAATTCTTCGGTGACTTCATACAGGATCGGGCGTCCGACCGCTTCAGATCTTCCCGCCTCCCGGATCAGGTTCCTGGCCTGCAGCTTCCTGAGCATCACATCGGCGCTCACGCCTCGCAGTTCTTCGATCTCTACGCGGGTGATCGGCTGCTTGTAGGCGATGATCGCCAGAGTCTCCAGCGCCGCTGCGGAAAGATTGTTCGGTTTCGTTTCGCCGAAAAGCTTCTGCGCATAAGGATAGATGTCTTTTTTGGTGACGAACTTGTAGACCGAACCGTAGCCGACCAGTTCGATGCCATAGAGTTCGCTGCCGTATTTGCGCTGTATGTTTTCCAGAATGATCAGCGTATCTTCCATCGATTTCTCGATCGCCAATGCAAGCTGTTCCACCCTGACGCCATCCTCACCCACCAGGAAAAGCAGTCCTTCCACGACAGCTTCGATATTGCCCGGCTGGGCAACCGTTTCCTTGTTGAGGACCTCTACTTTCCTGACCAGGCTTTCCGTATTCAACCAGGCTTTCTTTTCAGCCTGTGTCATTTCTCTTCCGACAATGTATGTATTATTCATGATTGTTCCCTCTGCTGAACCAGATGTTCTCCTTCTCATCGATCGTAAATACCAGATAATGATCCTTTGCCATATCCAGGATGGCGATAAAGGTCACCACATATTCTCTCAGACTGTCGCAGTCTTCGATCAGCGTCTCGAAACTGAAAGTTTCCGGCAGATCCTTCAGCCTTGCCTTGATCTGCAGGATGCGGTCTTCCGGAGAGATCTCCTTCTGCGTGAATTTGATATCCAGAGGCCGGGACAGCTGCAGCCGTCTCAGGACCTTGTTCATGGCTTTCAGCAGATCGTAGGGATCTCCTTCGATCTTCTGGCTCTCGATCTCGCTCTGATGTTTCGCGATCTCGTCGATCGACAGCGGCTTCGAGAGCTGGTCCTGCCGTTCCAGGAAGGAATCATACAGAGTCTTGGATACTTCCTTGTATTTCTGGTATTCCAGCAGCCTTCTGACCAGACGGTCTTTCGGATCTTCATAGTCGTCATCCGGTTCATCGCTTTTCTTCGGAAGCAGTTTCTTGGATTTGTATTCGATCAACGTCGCCAGTTCCACCAGATACTCGCTTTCGATCTCCAGATGCAGTTCTTCCATGCCGTGGAGATAAGCGAGATACTGGTCGGTCAGGATCTCCATGTCCAAATCAAAAATATCCAGTTGCTGTTCATGGATCAGATGTAGCATGAGGTCCAGAGGACCCTCGAATTTCAGCGTTTCGACTTCGAAGCCCATACACCTCATTATAGCATTAATTATGTTATTATTGATTTGAGGTAAACGAAAAATGAAAATCGGAATCACAAATGATCATGCAGCTGCTCAACTG
>JAEEGF012484688.1_pt1 | contig 17670 bp, 11 predicted proteins | sample 9134171 | NCBI WGS metagenome assembly JAEEGF01 (sample SAMN16246542, study PRJNA631951) | gut metagenome | biome: gut microbiome; feature: rumen; material: AP-attached | host: Bos | place: Iran: Karaj | collected 2018-10 | reverse complement strand
CTGATGACAACTATGGGTAAGTTAAAACTTAAGAAGGACGACGTCTGGGTCGACATGACTCCTATGTCGGACGTGATGGTGCTGCTGCTCACCTTCTTCATGCTGAGTGCAAACTTCGTGAAGAATGAGGTGGTGAAAGTGGTGACACCTAAGAGCCGCACGGAGACAAAGGTCCCGACCTCGGCGACGCTCGATATCATGATAAAACCCGACACCATCAACAAGGGTCAGGCCAACGAGGAAGTCGTTGGAAGGGTTTTCCTCGGTACCGACAAAGTCGCCACTATGGACAGCGCGCTGAACATCATGCTCAAGAACGAGCTGTTCAAGAAGTATGCTGACGCACTCTTGAAAGAGGACGTCAAGAAGAACTTCCTTGCCGAGACACAGATAGGTATCGACATGAAAGACATGGCCGAATACCTCGCCCTGCCACATGAGCAGAAAACGGCAGTGCTGAAGAGCCACGGTGTGTCGCTCGACAGTATCAACGGCGAAGCCAGCGAGTTCCAATTGTGGATTAAGGCCTTGAAACAAGGCTACAAACAGTGGTACGAGGACTTCACCAAGGACATGCCCGAAGGCGACAAGGCAGCTGTGGCCAACAAGCTCGACATCTGCATCAAGGCCGACAAGGAAACGCCCTACATCACCTTCAAGAAGGTGATTGCTGAACTTCAGGACATCATGGAGAGCCGCTATAAGCTACTTACTGAGTACAAGAAAGAGAAAGAAGGAGGAAAGTAATTATGGCAAAGAAAAAAGAAAGCAAGCAGAAAAAAATGAATGTCCGAGTCGACTTCACGCCGATGGTGGACATGATGATGCTTCTGATCACGTTCTTCATGTTGTGTACCTCGCTTGCAAAGCCGCAGGCCATGCAGCTCACCATGCCGTCGAAGGATAAGGCTACCGACGAACAGAAGGATAAGGCCAAGACCGACCGACTGGTGACCATCTACCTGGCTCCGGACAACAAGATCTACACCTATATCATCGACAAGAAGGAACTCTTCGGCGACGAGACCTACCTCGAAGAGGTGAGCTACGGACTGGGCGACGAGACAGGCAAGGAAGGACTGCGCAGCGTGCGCGAAGTGCTCCGCACCTATCGTCCCGCCGATGCCACTGAACCTCCCGTGCAGGCCATCATCAATGCCAAGGAGAATCTCGACAAATGGAAGAAAGCACAGCCAAAGAACAGCGAGGTGGTGACCGACTCCATCTATGAAAAGGCCCTGAACATGATCAGCAAGGGATATCTCGACGTGGTAGACGCTAACGGCGTGAGGGAAGCCCGCTACAAGGAGATTCTTGAACGTCAGCTCAACAAGACCGAGAATCCTGAGGAACTGGCCATCACATTGGCCGTGAACATCAAGCCCATGGACGACTGCACCTACAACAACCTGGTGACAGTGCTCGACGAAATGGCCATCAACTGCATCGGTTCCTACCGTATCAGTGAAGTCAACGACCAGGACTTGTTACTACTCTCGAAGATTGGACTCGTAGAGGCACCGGCATCGGCTGCTGAACCCGCTGCACCGTAAGTATCAATATGTCTAACGAAAAACAGAAAGAACTATGGCAAAAATAGATCTATTTGACCAGAAATGGATTGATCTTGTCTTTGAAGGCAAGAACGAGGCATACGGTGCTTACAAGATGCGTCAGGACACGAACAACCGTAACCTGATGGCTATGCTCGCACTCATCGCAGGCATTGCCGCCATTGTAGGTATCTTCCTGCTGTGGGGCTTCGCCAAGGACAACGTGTTCAGCGGAGGCGAAGATGAAATCCTCCAGACAGAGGTGCAACTCGCCGGCGAAGAAGAAGAGGAAGAACCTGAAGAGGAGGAAGAGCCCGTGATCGACCTGACCGAGCCCGAGCCTGAAAAGGAAGAGGTGCTGCAGGAAGAGCTGGTGAACACCGAGAAGTATACCGACCTGGCCATGGACGACGATAAGCCCGTGGAGCCTATCAAGACCGCTCAGGAAGCCAGTGAGGGTACTGCCACAACGGGTAACGAGACCTTCCTCGAAGGCTCTGCCGAAGGTGAGAAACGTAAGACTGAGGAGATGACGATTGTGGAGGAGAAGCACGAGGAGGTGAACACCGTCTTCGAGGTGGTGGAGCAGATGCCCCAGTATCCTGGCGGCGACGCAGCCCTCATGCAGTATCTCAGCTCACACATCAAGTATCCTCCACAGGCCGAGGAGAACGGCATCCAGGGCCGCGTGGTCTGCACCTTCGTGGTGGAGCGCGACGGCTCGGTGACCAACGTCCAGGTGGCCCGTGGCTGCGACCCCGCACTCGACCGCGAGGCTAAGCGAGTCATCGCTTCCATGCCGAAGTGGATTCCCGGCAAGCAGAACGGCTCAGCCGTGCGTGTGAAGTACACCGTACCTGTAACATTCAGACTGCAGTAAAAAATGAAACGAACATTCAACGCGCTCACGCTTGTTGGATTAACACTCATCTTAGGCTTGCTCCCATCGTGTGGTGGTGGGGGCAAGCCTAACCCTAATTATGATGAGGCGGCACGCTGCTATGCGGCCGACGAGAGCTTGAGCCCCATCATGGACGAAGAGCTGAACGCCTTCTACCAAAAGACCCACAAAGGGCCACTCTATGCACTGTACATCAGTGAGACGGAAGCCATAGAAAAGCTTCTGAACCAAGACGTCTTCCTGGCTTTCACCACGCGAAGACTCACCCAAGCTGAAGAAAACGTCATTAAAAACAAACAATACAACCCGCGCACCTTCCCCTTGGCCTACGACGCCATGGCGCTTATCGTGAACAACGAAAACACCGACACCATCATGCTGGTAGAGAACTTCAAGAAGATTCTCACTGGCGAGGTCACCACATGGAAGGAGCTTTACCCCGACTCACCCTTCGACACCATACGCGTGGCCTTCGACAACCCGAAATCGGCTACCGTACGCTTCTGCGTCGACTCCATCCTGCGCGGCGAGCAGATGAAGACCAGCGGCAACATTCGTGCCGTGGAGACCTCGAAGCAGGTCATGGACTATGTGGAGAGGCATAAAGACGCTATAGGCATCATCGGTTCCAACTGGCTCGACGACAAGCGCGACGAGACAAACACCATCTTCAACCGTAACGTCACTGTAATGCGTGTGGGCAAGACACCGCTCAATGCCGTGCAGCCCTATCAGTACTACATCGCTACGGGCGAATACCCCTTCATACGCACCATATACGCCCTCTGCACCGACCCGCGCTCAACGGGCGTGCCACGCGCCTTTGCCAATTTCTGTTGGTTGCCGGAGCCAGGGCAGCGCATCTTCTTCCGCGCTGGATTCTTTCCTGCCAGAGCTGAATATGAACTGCGCGATGTGGTAATAAGATGAGGCAAAAGAAGCTGACAAATTGTGAATAAGGAGTAAAAAAGAAACCGCTGTTTAAACCAATATTTGAAAGAACCGTCAATAAAGCGAAAGAACTATTAATATATAGAGTTATTAAATCATCATTAATTAGAAACAAATTTTTATCACAATGAAGAATCTCAAATACCTTATCATGAGCGCCCTGCTGATGGGTTTCGGCATTGGCGCTGCAGCACAGGACGGCTCCAAAGCCGATGTTGAAACCTTCAAGGCCATGTACAACAGCAAGCCTGCCGACCTGGCCAAGCAGATGAAGAACTACTACAACAAGAACAAAAAGAACCCCGAGAACCTCGTGGCCTTCGGACGCTTCCTGTTCGAGCAGAAAGACACTGCCAACGCACGCCAGGCTGCCGACAAGGCCATTGCTGCTGCCAAGCAAACGGCTGCCGCCGCACCGGCTTACGTGCTGAAGGGCGACATCGCAGCATTGGGTGAAGACGGCGGCGCTGCTGCTGCCATGTACGATCAGGCCATCTACTGGAATCCCAAGGATCCGGAGGCCTACCGTAAGTATGCCATCATCTATCGCCGCGTCAGCCTGCAAGGCTCCATCAGCAAGCTCGAGGAACTGCGCTCACAGGTGCCCGACTATCCCGTCGACGCCATCATGGCACACATCTACTATCTGTCGCTGCAGTATGCCAGCGCAGCACAAACCTATGCCAAGATTCCTGAGAGCAAGCTCAGCCGCCTTGACTGGATTGAGTATGCTTACAGCACCTTCTCCAGCAAGAAGTATGAGGAAGCCTTCAACATCTGCCAGCGTGGTTTGGCTGCTGTGCCCAACAATGCAACACTCACACGTATAGCCATGTTCAGTGCCGTAGAAGTGAAGAAGAACGCAGAGGCCAGACAGCTGGCTGAAACCATGTTCAACAAGATTGACAAGGACAGCATCAAGATTACCGACAAGGACTACATGTACTATGGACGCGCACTGGCTGCCGACAGTCTGTTCCAGGAAGCACTAGAGCAGTACAGCAAGGGTCTCACCGTAAACGGCGAGGCTGAGACAAACAACCACGCCGACATTCACGAGTATATGGCCGACGCTTACGAGGGCATGAAAGACTATCCCAATGCCATTACCGAGCACCTGCGCAGCATGGAACTGCTGCCAGAGGTCACCGCACTCGACTACTCCGGCACTGGCCGTCTCTACATGCAGTATGCACGCACACTCGAGGGCGAACAGCAGATAGAGGCCTACAAGAAAGCCGAGCAGGTGTATATGGAGACCATACAGAAGTTCCCCGGACAGGACGACGAGTACTGCTACTATCAGATGGCCCGCCTCAACGTTAACCTCGACCCTGAGATGCAGGACACCAAGGCCAAGGAATACTTTGAGAAGGTGATTGAACTGGTATCGGCACATGAGACACCGCGCGCCTCTGACAAGAGCCGCTTGGAGAGCAGCTACCGCTTCCTCCTGGGCTACTATGGTGCCCAAAAGGACAAGGAGAACCAGCTCATCTACGCCAAGAAGATTCAGGAGATAGCTCCCAGCGAGACCATCGACCAGCTCGTAGAATCGCTCGAGAAGTCACTCGCACAATAAAAACTGCACACATACTTATAGCTTCAACAGCAATGGCCCCACCAAACATTGGTGGGGCTTTTTGTTTGGTGGTTTGAAATGTATATGACACAGTGAAAGTATAACCGTAATGGTTTACTCCTTACATGTAAAAGAGAAATGATTCCTCACCTATCGCACTTGGCAGTTCACTCACTGATAGGCAGTGGGGATGTTGGATGTGAGATAACTTATCATCCTACACCCGATGCCACACCCAGCCTATGCGCAACACCTAACCGTATATGTATGCAGGAAGGTGCATACATATACACAACGGATAGGCGAAATACGCTGGAAGAGCACTTTTTGAAAAAGGACGGCTCTACTGAGTGTCAGCATGTTAACCGTTGGGTGAGGGAGGTGTGACCTCTTTTCCGTTTATATATAGGCGTGTAGGTCAGTTGTTAGTTCATCGCCATAGTCATTGTTTACGGTTTTGTGGTGGCGAAGAAAAAATGCGTTCAGTTTCTTAGAATTTGTAGCGCAAGCCTATGAGGCCGATACCCTGCTCACCTGCGCCCAACTCAACAAAGCCGCGCAGCGTGGGGCTTCCGGCCTCGATGCCAAGCAGAGACACCTGCCAGTTGACGTGCACTTCCGACTCGTCAAAGTCATCATTGTCAGCAGAGTTGTAGTCTATCTTTTCGTGGCGCATGGTGGCGCCAACGGCCAGCTTCGAGTACATGCCGAAATACTTCTTGCGCAACCAATCGAACTTCACGGCGGGCATCAGCGTGATGTAACTGTTCTTTACCTCGCCGTCCTTGCCGCCTCTCTTGCCACCTAAAAACAAATCCTCCTTCATTGAACCGTATGCTAAGATACCGCCCACGCCAAACCAAGGCTTGACATGATAGAAATACTCTACTGACATAGGACCCGTGAATTTTTCATCATCGTAAGTTGCTACCATTACGGTGGTCAGTTCCTCAAAGGCATCGATAATCTGCGAGTTAGAGCCGGCACCAAAGCTGATGGCCACCTCATGCTTCGTGTCGTCATAACCATTCTGCGCATTCACGCTCACTGTAGCCATCATGGCGGCTACTACCATCAAATAAAGCTTTTTCATAGTGTAAAAAATATGGGTTATTCATCTGTTGTTGCTATCATCTTACTATCAGTTTCCGTCTAAGCCCCCGCCTGGCTGGCCAAGCATAAGCGTGCAAGCATTAGCAGTAATTTCTTTTTCATGCTTATCACTAGATGAACTTACGTAGTGCGGCTAGATTATCGTACGTCAATGACCACTGTCTGGCTCAAGCCGCGTTGCGCATCGTTCACAGTGAGTGTCAGCTTGCCGGGCTGGCGCCCTGCCTGCACCACAGCGACGAGTTGTCCGCTGAAAAGCCTCATGGTGGGCTGGGTGAAAGGCTCTAAGCTAGTGGCATCACCGTTGCACACCGCACGAAACTGTCCGGCTCCTTTCACAGTAAAGGTCAGCTGGTCGTCAGCATCGGGAATCATCGTACCGTTTTTGTCTGTCAGTGAGACAGTGACGAAAGCCAAATCCTCACCGTCGGCTTTAAGCGCTGATGGGGTTTGCGTCCATACATCGAGCTTCAGTCGAGCTGGCTTGCCGGCAGTACGTACTGTCTGCTCACCTGCTGCGTTGCCATTATCGTCATAGACAACCACCTTCAGTTCGCCCGGCTGATACTTCACGTTGTTCCAGCGCAGGCGGTAACGGTCGAGCCGCTCCTTCGCGTTCTTCTTGATGCGCCCTTGGCTCTTGCCATTGACAAACAGTTCTGCCTCCGAGTAGTCAGTATAGCAGTAGACGGGAGTCACCATCCCATTACGAGCGCCATACTTTTTCTGTGCTTTGTTTGTACCGCTCCCTTTTCCCCAACTCCAGTGAGGCAACAGGTGGATGGTATGCTCATTCTTCTGCCACTTCGAACGGTATAGATAGTAGCGGTCCTTGGGCAGTCCGGCCAGGTCGCAGATACCGAAATAGCTGCTGCGCGAGGGCCAGTACTCATCGTATGGGGTAGGCTCGCCAAGATAGTCGAAGCCCGTCCACACGAACTCGCCGATAACCCATGGATAGTCGTCCTGCCACACCCAGTCATCGTCGGGCAGGTTCGACCACGAGCAGTACTCCACGTCGTAGCTTGAGCACTGTCCGTCGGCCGTCTTGATGGCGTTAGGGTCATAGCTCGGTGCCCAAGAGGAATATTGCGAATTGTCGGTCACCTCGACGGGAAACTTATACACACCACGGCTGCTGACAGTGCTGGCTGTCTCTGAGCCAAGAAGGAAACCCTGCGGCAGCTGCTCCATATTCTTCTGATACTTATGAACGCGATAGTTGAAGCCCGGCACGTCCATCACCTGCGCCATGCCGCTGCTGAGTGCGGCCTCAGCCTTGTCCATGCCCTGCGTCACGGGACGCGTGGGGTCGAGCGAGTGGCAGAGTCCTTGCAGTCGGATGCTAATCTGCCGTCCCACCTCGCTGCCCTGCTCGGGAATCTCGTTGCCAATACTCCACATGACGATGCTGGGGTGGTTGCGGTTAGCCTTCACCAGATTAGTGATGTCGCGGTCGGCCCACTCGTCGAAGAAGCGGGCGTAGCCGTTCTTACACTTGGGATATCGCCACATGTCGAAGCTCTCGGCCATGACCATCATACCCAGCGAGTCGCACACATCCATCTGCATCTGGCTTGGCATGTTGTGGGCTGTGCGTATGGCATCGCAGCCCATATCCTTCAGAATTTTCACCTGGCGAATCAGCGCAGCCTTGTTGACGGCAGCCCCGAGAGGGCCAAGGTCGTGGTGCAGACATACGCCACGCAGCTTGCGCGTCACGCCGTTCAGCTGGAAGCCGTGCTCTTTGGACACGCGTACAGTGCGGATGCCCACGTTCACGGTCATCTCGTCGACCACCTTCTCGCCTATGGTAAGCCTCGCCACCAGCTTATATAAATAAGGTGTCTCTGGCGACCATAGCTTAGGAGCTTTCACAGTGAGCTTTGTGTGGGCGCTCCACTTGCCTCCGACGCTCCCGCTGTTAGCCACCTCATGCCCTTCGGCATCTAAGAGCAGGAAGCTGAAGTTGTGCCGGTTCGGCAGCTCTACACCTGAGAGCCGGGCTGCCTCGCCAGGTCCCGCCTCCATGTCTACTTCCAGCTCTGCCTTGTCACTTCTAATGGCAATGGTGCGCACGAAGAGGCTCCAGTCATCAAGGTACACCTTAGGCTTAAGCACCAGCTTGACGGGGCGGTACAGACCGGCACCGGGATACCATCGCGAGCTCTCTTCCATGTTTGTCAAGTTGACCTCCAGCTCGTTGTCACCGAGCTTCACGAACTGGGTAACGTCAACGCGAAAGGCATTGTAGCCGTTAGCCCAGTAGCCGGCTTCACGACCGTTCACTAACACCTGGGGCTGCGACATCGCGCCGTCGAACACCAGCTCGGCATGACCGTCGAAGTGCTGCGGAATAGTGAAGCTGCGCTTATAATGCCCCTCGCCTATCCAGGGCAGGGCGCCGCTACGCCCGCTCTTCTCGGTGGCTTCCGTCTCGCCGTTCTGCTCAATGGCCACACGCTGCAGGTCCCATTTCTTATCGAAGGGGCCGCTGATGGCCCAGTCGTGGGGCACGCTCACCGTCTGCCACGACTGCTGGTCGCGTGTAAACTGCCAGTCATCGCTAAGTGTTATCTCTTGTCGGGGTTGGCTCCATGCCACAGCACAGAACAGTGTCAATAGGAAAATGGAATGTAGACGTTTCATTCAGCGTTATTGTTACAAAGTGAGGTTGCAAAAGTACGCATTTTTCTGCATTCTGCCAAATAATTGGAGGTTTTCTTTCGTTTTTCTGCCCGCTAATTCGTACCTTTGCGGCACGAAACGAATAACAAAGACAAATGACAACAATGGTATTCCTGATTGTTCTGATTTTCGTGTTGGGCTACGCCTGCATAGCCCTTGAGGCCTTCACCAAAGTGAACAAGGCTGCCGTGGCGCTACTCATGTGCGTGCTCTGCTGGACGGTTTACGTGCTTATACCCGGCCACGACCTGGGCGGTCTGCCCGAGGGTCTGGGCGAGACGGCCGAGACGCTTTTCTTCCTGATGGGCGCCATGACCATCGTAGAGATAGTCGATGCCAATGGCGGCTTCAACTTTGTACGCGACACCATGAAGACGCGCTCCAAGCGCAAGCTGCTGTGGCGTGTGGCATTCATGACGTTCTTCCTGTCGGCCATCCTCGACAACCTCACCACGTCTATCGTGATGATTATGGTGCTGCGCAAGCTCATACAGGATCGGCAGGAGCGCCTCATATACGCATCACTGGTCATCATTGCGGCCAACAGTGGCGGTGCCTTCTCGCCTATTGGCGACGTGACCACCATCATGCTCTGGATAAAAGGCATGGTGACCACGCAGGGCGTTATTACCGAGATATTCCTCCCCTCGCTGGTATCGATGATTATCCCCACCTTCCTGCTCTCACTCACGCTGAAGGGAAAGTTCGACAAAGCGCAGAACCTACAGGTGGCCGACATATCGAACTTCACCAAGCGGCAGCGACAGGTGGTGTTCTGCTTCGGCGTGGGCGGTCTCATCTTCGTGCCCATCTTCAAGACGCTCACCCACCTGCCGCCCTACATGGGCATACTCTTAGTGCTGGGCTTGCTGTGGACCATCACCGAGGTGTTCAACCGCAAGTATGAGGAGAGCGACCCCATGGCAAAGCGCGTCACTCATCTGCTCACCCGCATCGACATGTCTACCATACTCTTCTTCCTCGGCATACTCATGGCCGTGCTCTGCCTGAAGCAGGTAGGCGTGCTCAATGCCATGGGCGACGGGCTGAACACGGCTTTCAACGGCAACAGCTATCTCATCACCGGCATCATCGGCGTGCTGTCGAGCATTGTCGACAACGTGCCCCTGGTGGCTGCTTGCATGAATATGTACGACGTGGTGCCCGCCACGGTCTATGCCGTCGACGGTGAGTTCTGGCAGCTGCTGGCCTACTGCGCCGGTGTGGGCGGCTCGATGCTCATCATAGGCAGCGCCGCCGGCGTGGTGGTGATGGGACTGGAGAAGATTACCTTCGGCTGGTACATGAAGAAAATATCATGGATAGTGTTCGTGGGCTACATCAGCGGCATGATTGTCTACTGGCTCGAGAAAACGCTCTTTTTCTAACCATCAAACAGCGGACTTATTCAGACAGCAGACTAATTCAGACTAAGCAGCGGACAACAACGGACTGTTCCGTAACATGATTTAAGCAGCGGACAACAACGGACAGATTTAGACTGCGGACGGCTTTGACTAAGCAGCGGACAACAGCGGACTTGTTTAGACAGCGGACTGATTTAGACTAAGCAGCGGAGAATTACGGACTTTTTTAATGAATTAGTGTGAGTGGTGATTGATAAGAAATCAGTGGTATTCCTGGTGAAGAGCTACGCCGTCACAGTGTTGCTGTTTCTGGCAGCTAAGGTGGTGTTCATGCTCTTCAACGGCAGCGGACACGATGCGGGTGTAGGCGATGCACTCGCCGTGCTGCATCACGGTCTGTCACTCGACCTCTCCACCGCCCTCTACTTTCTCGTCGTTCCCCTGCTGGCATGTATCGCAGCAATATGGGTGCGGGTGCCGAAACTGATGCTGAAGGTCTACTTTGCTGTAGTAGCCACAGCGTTTGCCCTCGCCTTCGTGGCCGATACCAGCCTCTATGCCTTCTGGGGCTTCAAACTCGACGCCTCGTGCCTGCAGTATCTCGACCAGCCCGAAGGCATCACCCAAAGCGTCAGCGTGGGATATTTGCTGCTGCGCCTGCTGGCACTCATAGCCTGTGTGCTGCTCATCTTCTTCCTCTATAAGAAAACGATGAACGGCCACCCGTTCTCGCCTACTCAGGGAGAGCCGCTGAAGCGAAAGGCACTGCGCACCACCGTAGGCGTCTTACTCATGCCTCTTATGGTGGTGGGTATTCGTGGCGGCTTCAGCGAGTCGACCACCAACATCGGCCAGGTGTACTTCTCGCAGAACCAGTTTCTCAACCACGCCGCCGTGAACCCCGTGTTCAGCTTCCTCTACTCATTGAGCCATCAGCTGGGCGACCTCTCGCAGTACGACTTCATGGACAACGAGCAGTGCCGCCAACTCACCAGCGGTGTCTACACCACTGAGAGCATCGACGCCGACACACTGCTCACCACCCAACGGCCCAACGTCGTCATCATACTCTTAGAGAGCGCCGGCGAGCAGTTTGCCAACGTCATGCCCCGCCTGCAACAGCTCAAACAGCAGGGCATCAGCTTCAGCCGCTGCTATGCCAACAGCTGGCGTACCGATCGAGGCACACTGTGCACACTGAGCGGATACCCCTCATTCCCCACCCTATCGGTCATGAAGATGCCGCAGAAGAGCCGCACACTGCCCGCCATTGCCCGCACACTGCAGCAGCAGGGCTACGCCACTACCTACATCTATGGCGGCGACATCAACTTTACAAACATGCGCTCCTACCTCATCGCCACGGGCTGGCAGCGGCTCGTCAGCATGGACGACTACAGCGCAGCAGAGCGTGGCAGTGCACAGTGGGGTGTGCGCGACGACATCACCTTCCAGACGCTCTACCACATGCTCACCGACCACACGCCAACAACCCAGCAACTCATAGGCTACAGCACGCTCTCCAGCCACGAGCCATGGGACGTGCCCACACACACCTTAGCCGACGAGGTGCAGAATGCCTTCGCCTATTTAGACAACTGCCTGGCCGACTTCGTAGAGCAGCTACGCACCACGCCCGCCTGGGACAACCTGCTCATCATCATCACCGCCGACCATGGCATCAACTACAAGGACATAGACCAGAGCCGCCCCCTGCAGAAGAACCACATACCCATGCTGTGGATAGGAGGTGCCGTCAAGGAGCCACGATCCATCGATGCCATCTGCAACCAGAGCGACCTCGCTGCCACCCTCTTAGGGCAGATGGGGCTGCCCCACTCCGACTTCGCCTTCAGCCGCGACGTGCTCTCAGCCACCTATACCCACCCCGTGGCTGTGCACAACTACAACAATGCCCAGTGGATAACCGATTCCACCGGACACCTGCTCTACGACTTCGACGCGCGCCGCTTCGTGGTGAACCAGAGCCACAGTGCCGACAGCCTGCTCAGCGTGAGTAAAGCCATGCTACAACTCACCACACACGATGTGAAACAGCGCTAAACGGCCCCAGCCATTGAAATGGCTGGCTACCAATGTCTGATGCTACGGCATCGGCTATGCAGAACTTACGCAGAAACTTGAATTACCAAGGCAATCATATAGTAGTTGACCTGCCCTGAGGATGCCCGTAGGCACTCCCCGCCCCTATAAGGGGAGGGGCAGGGGTGGGGTGTTGACTGCCCAGAGTGTAATGTTGACTCCTGCCCTTGGGTGAGCGGTTGGGATATTACTGACCCCACCCCTGCCCCTCCCCTACAAGGGAGGGGAGTGCCTACGGAGTCCAGGTCAACTCCTATATCATTGCCTAAAAAAAGGAGGTCACTTATGTGGCCTCCTGCTATGTTATTCTTCTTCTTCCTCTTCTTCCTCTTCTTCTTCTTCGTCGATGTCATCCTCGTCTTCGTCATCGGTTCTTTTCTTCAGAGCCTTGCGAACACGCTTCTCGGCTTTGTCTATCTTCTTGGTCAAGCTCTTGAACTCCTTGTTCTTCTCGAGCTTTTTCCCTGCTTTCTCAAGGGCTTTCTGTGCTTTCTTTCCCTTGGCGGCCTTTTCCAAGCCCTTAGAAAGCTGCTTCTCTATCTTGTCATACTCCTTCACATCTTCTTTTGAAGGGTCTGACTCCCAAAAGTCCAACGTAGTTTCAGCTGCGTCGAGGAAGAAGTTTTCCCATTCCTCGGCTGTCCAACTCTTGCCGTTTTCCTTAAGGTCGTCTGCCAGGCTCTGTAGCTTGTCCAACTTGTTGCACGAAGTGAACAGAATGCACAACATGAGTGCGCTGAAACCGTATAAGATTTTCTTCATCATGGTTGGTAATGGTTTTAAATTTTTGTGATTGATGTAATATTTGGTGCAAAGATAAGCATTTATTTTTCTCTATCCAAATTTTTGGCAAGAAAAAACACTACTTCTTCACAATCTTATGCCCATTAATAACGTATACGCCTGCGGGCAGCTGCTGCAGGGTGGCCGCTGTGCCCACCTTCAGGCCGCTGAGGTTGAACACGTCGTAGTTGTTTACCGTCTGCTGGGGCTGCTCTGCTATGTCGGAGGGCAGCGAGCCTATGTCGAATCGCACATTGTCGAGGTAGTTCATGCGGCGTGTGAACCAGTCGGTGAGATATTCCATCTCTGTGTCGAAGTTCAGGTTCAGGTAGTTTATGTCCTTATCGCCGTTCCATCGGTTGTACTCACGCTGTGCGGCTCCGCAGGTGTTGAATTCGTCGAGTTGTGTGCGGAATCGGTTGAGTATGCTCTCGGTGGCGAGGTACGTCTGTCGCAGGTCGCGGTAGCGTGTGCGCACCTTCATGTTGAAGTCGCCTGCATTGGTGTCGCGCAGTCGGCGGAACAGGTTGTAGTCGCCATGCTCCTGTGTGGCTATGTACGAGGCGTAGTCCTGTTCGGGCTGCATGCCGTTCCAGTGGTAGTACTGGTCGCTCCAGCGCTGTCCGCTGGTGGCATCCATGTCCCATACGGCGAAGGTAATCTTTCTCGACTTTTTCTTGTCGTATATGCCGAAGAACATATTCTTTCCGTGGTTGTCGGTGGCAAGTATGGTCTCCATGAGTATGTAGTAGTCGATGACCAGCGGCAGGTCGAAGTAGTCGGCCACGTAACGTTTGAAGTTGTCGTTAGTAGAGTGGCACACCATGTCCACGGCGTCGTAGAGCATCTGCCAGTCGGTGGGGCTTACATCCTCTATGTCGGGATACTTCACGTTGTACTGGTCCCACATGTCGCTGTATTCGTTGGGGGTAGTGAGATAGTCTTTGGGGTAGTATCCGCCGTCGGGCCTGGTGCCCATGAGTGTAGCGTAGGTCCAGTCTTTCGACTTCCACAGCTGTCCGTGCACGGTGCCGGTCTCCTCGTCATATTTCTTCAGCTTCATCTGCTTGCGGTCTACATTCTCCGTCATGCAGTATATGCCTCTGTACTCGTCGTTGAGTATGAGCTCTACGAATCGCCCTCGTGAGCCGGTGAGCGCCTTGGGCTCCTGTGCGGCGTAGTAGGGGCGCACGCTGAAGTCGTTCCACAGGTCGGTGAGCATGCGGTTGCGTATGCGGCTCATGTCCACCTGGCACGACTCCAGTATCCATGAGTTGTCGTTGCGCAGCCCGAAGAACTTCTGCTCCAGCTTCTCGCCTGCCTCGTCGAGCAGTTTCACGTGGTAGTTGCGCTTGTGCTTGTCCGATCCGTTGGTGATGCCTCCGCGCCATTTGGCTTTCATGTTGAGCATCTCTGGCTGTCCCTTGTCGGGCTCGCTCACGCTGATGCTTCCCGGCAGGTAGTTGTAGTTGAAGTCGCCATACATCTTTACGATGGGCAGCGAGGTGAAGGTGAGCGGTTTGCTGATGCTGGTGCCGTCGGGCATGTTGATGCTGAGCATGTACTCCTTGCCTCCGCTTATGGCGCTAAACTTATAGTTGCTGCCAGCCTCAGCAGCCTTGGCATCGATGGCAACGCTGGCGTTGGCTGCGTTCTTTGGCGTATAGTCTATGTGTGCTTCGTAGTCGTTGCCGAAGTTGGCTAGCGGCATGGTGCAGAGATAGAGGTCGAGCGACCCCACGTACACCGGTGCCCTGCCGTCGATGGCAAAGTGGTCGAAGTATCGGGTCAGCGGGTCGCTAACAGGCTGTTTGCGCAGTGCCTCCAGCGCCTCGAAGTCGTTGCCAGCCTTGGCTATCAGGGCGTCAATCTCGTTGGCGGTGTAGTACTCCTGCAGTTCACGGCGCACCTTCTCCTTCTCCCCTTCTATCAGCTCCTCATAGGTGCCGTGAAACAGCAGTACGAAGTTGTCTACGGCCACCCAGTTGGCGTTGGTCTGCTCTATGCTCACTCCAAAGGTGAGTGTGCCGTCGCTGCCCACGTTTGTCTCTACGTCATATTTCTCGGGCTGTTCGTTCATGGAGCCTGCCTCGGTGCGCTGCTGGTTGGCATATAGCCACACGTCGTGTCCGCGCTCCTCGCTCTGCCCCCACCAGCCGCCCGACTGCTGTCTCACGGCAATGATGTCGGCCTCTACTGTATAGCTGTTGGCAGGCAGGTTTTTCAGTTGCTGGAACATGCGTCCGTTGGGTAGCGGTCCGTTGTTGGTGTCGTTCCATCGCTCCAAGAACGGCGTCACCACGCTGGCTTTATCGTTTATGTATTCGCCAAAGCCGGGGTCGCTCCAGGCGATGCCTTCAAACTGCCATCCGCTGGTCGAGGCTGTTGTGGCGTCAATCCACGACGACACGTCAAAGCCGTTGTCTGTCTCGTTGGCCGATTTCTCCGGCACCCTGTTGCCCTGCTCGTCAACGAAGTAGAATTGCTGGTTCAGGTTGCCGTTGCCACTGTTAGAGTAGGTGCCCACGCAGTAGGAGTCGACTCTGACGTCCCAGATGTGGTCGTTCTGGTACACATTGCGCAGGGTGTATATGCCGTTGCTCTGTTGGTTGATGATCCATGCCGACTTGTCGCCGTCGGTCTGTTCGGTCAGGTTCACATAGCGCAGCAGTTGTGGTGTGTCCTGCCTCACGCCGTCGTAGGTGATGTACTGCCCCGTCTGTGCGTTCTTGATGGTGAAGGCTTCGGAGCCGTATTTCTCTATGAGCCACCATGTCTCGTTGCTTGTGGTGGCGCTTGTCAAGTAGTACACCGGTGTGTTCATGCCTGTATAGGTGCCGTTGGTCACGCATCCCTGCGTGAACTGCTGGCATACTATGTGGTAGCGTTTCCCTGCTTCAAAGCGCGGCGAGGCATACGCCGAGACTATCATAAACAGCGACAGTAATATGGTGTGTAGTCTTCTCATAAGTATTCAGTATTTAAGCAGTTGCCTGTGTTATGGTAAAGAAAAAGTATATCCGGGCTTTCTGTGCCTCTGCACTGCCCGGATATACTGTCAACCCTATTTAGTAGGCAAAGATAGGATATTCCTTCATCTTCTCGTTTACGCGCTGGCGCACTGAGGCAATCACCTCCTCGTTGGTGGGGTCGTTGAGCACTTCCTCTATCCAGGCAGCTATCTGCACCATGAGGTCTTCCTTTGCGCCGCGTGTGGTGATGGCGGGTGTGCCCAGTCGGATGCCGCTGGTTTGGAAAGCCGAGCGCGAGTCGAAGGGCACCATGTTCTTGTTCACTGTAATGTCGGCGGCCACGAGTGCATTCTCAGCCACCTTGCCTGTGAGGTCGGGGTATTTCGTGCGCAGGTCAACGAGCATCGAGTGGTTGTCGGTGCCGCCGCTCACGATGCCGAAGCCGCGCTTCACCAGCTCTTCGGCCAGCACCTTGGCGTTTTTCTGCACCTGCTGTGCCCACTCCTTGAACTCTGGCTGCAGTGCTTCGCCAAAGGCCACTGCCTTGGCAGCGATGACGTGCTCCAGCGGACCGCCCTGCTGTCCGGGGAAGACGGCGCTGTTGAGCAGGGCCGACATCATCTTCACCTCGCCCTTTGGTGTCTTCAGGCCCCAGGGGTTCTCAAAGTCCTTGCCCATCAGTATGATGCCGCCACGCGGGCCGCGCAGGGTCTTGTGTGTGGTAGAGGTCACGATGTGAGCCCACTTCACAGGGTTCTCCAGAAGACCGGCTGCAATGAGTCCGGCGGGGTGCGCCATGTCAATCATCAGCAGTGCGCCCACCTTGTCGGCTATCTCGCGCATGCGCTTATAGTCCCACTCACGGCTGTAGGCCGAGCCGCCGCCAATGATGAGCTTCGGCTTGTGCTCCAGTGCCAGTGCTTCCATTTCGTCGTAGTCCACGCGGCCCGTCTCCTTGTTCAGGTTGTAGCCCACGGGCTTGTAGAGAATGCCGCTGGTGTTCACCAACGATCCGTGCGAGAGGTGTCCGCCATGAGCCAGGTTCAGTCCCATGAACGTGTCGCCGGGGCGCAGCACAGCCAGTAGCACGGCGGCATTGGCCTGTGCGCCGCTATGGGGCTGCACGTTGGCATACTCAGCGTCAAAGAGCTTGCACACGCGCTCAATGGCCAGGCGCTCCACTTCATCCACCACTTGGCAGCCGCCGTAGTAGCGCTTGCCGGGGTAGCCCTCGGCATACTTGTTGGTGAGGCACGACCCCATGGCCTGCATCACTTGATCGCTGACGAAGTTCTCGCTGGCAATCAGTTCAATACCCTTCAGCTGGCGCTGATGTTCACGCTCAATCATCTCGAAGATGGCGTTGTCTTTTTTCATTTTTCTTTTGTTTTTATAGTGAGTCCTTTCTAATTGCTTGCAAAGGTAGTGCTTTTTCTTTAATCCTGCAAGTTATTCGGCAGAAATCCTTTCAATCCCATTGCATTTAGCCTTTTCAGCACCATATACTTAGGAAATGATATAACAGTTTGACTCCATCATTCCCGCACAGAGGCACAGAGGCGCAGAGAGGAAGGTGTGTAGGAGAAGCACCTGCAGGGTGTAGCAGGTGTAGCAGGGTGTCTAAGGGGGTGTATTGCAGGGGGGGATAACACTAACT
>JAEEGF010413580.1_pt1 | contig 17674 bp, 13 predicted proteins | sample 9134171 | NCBI WGS metagenome assembly JAEEGF01 (sample SAMN16246542, study PRJNA631951) | gut metagenome | biome: gut microbiome; feature: rumen; material: AP-attached | host: Bos | place: Iran: Karaj | collected 2018-10 | reverse complement strand
TACCAGAAACTGGAGACGCTCGGGTACACCGCGATGGAAGCGGCCGGATTCAGCATGGGCCACCCGATTATCGCCTCGGCCACGTGCCTTGCCTACAAGAAGGAGCTGTTCTTCGCGGCAGGAGGGTTCGGCGAGCTCATCAACCTTTCGAGCGGCGACGACGACATGCTCATCCACAAGATGATGAAGATCCCGGGTACCAAGGTCTGCTACAACCTGGACAAGGATGCCGTCATAGAGACCGCACCGGTCAACACGTGGAAGCAACTATTCAACCAGCGCGCACGCTGGAGCAGCAACGGCACGAACTACGAGAGCAAGGCTTACGTCCTGCTGCTGACATTAATTTATACATACTACATCTGGATGTTCATCAGCCCCTGGTGCGTGGCTTTCCTGGATTGTCCGTGGCAGTGGTGCGCATTCAGCATCGCACCGAAAATCGTCGTGGATTTCGTGTTCCTGATGACCGCCTCGTGGAAACTGCATACCAAGCGTCGCATGATCGCGTTTATCCCGACCGAGTTCATCCAGATTCCGCTGATCGTGTTCGCCGTGCCGGCTGGTATCGCCGGAATGTTCCGGTGGAAATAGCGTAGGCTAGATAATGCCTCGCGCCCAGGCGATTGCCTCTTCGGCGTTCGTAATCTTCCCGTCAAGTTGCAGTTCAAAACTCGCCTTGATAATCTCGCCCAGCTGCTTGCCGGGTTTCAATCCCAGGTCCAGGAGCATCTTGCCCGTGAGGTAGGGCTGCGGGGCAGATTCGAGCAGGCCGTATTCGCGGGCCTTCGCATCCAGGGCAGCCGCAAAATCCGTGCCACCGGTACTTTCGCAGGCGTAAAACCCGCGCGGGGCGCACTTTACCAGCAGGCAGAGCAGCTTGAGGCCGCCGAGTTTCACGGCGAGGCGGCGAAGTGCGGGGGCATCGTGCACGATAGCCGGGTCAAGCGTGCGGAACGTTTCCAGGAGCGGCGGCACGACCTTCAGCAGGTGAACCTCGTTCGTGATGCGTTCCAGGAACTTGAGTGAATTCCCTGCACTGCCGGCCAGGAGCGCGGCAAACGCGAATTCCATTTTCTGGGCATCGGTAAGCGGTGCGGAGCCACCCTCATTCGAGTCCCGCAGTTCCGCCATCTTGTCGAGAATGCCGCCCAGCGCATCCCAGGAGCCCTCGAACGGGCGGATTTCGGGGAAGTATTCATGAAGCCTTATGTCCAGGAAGGCGCGGAGCCCGAGCGAAGGCCTGCCCGGTTTGAGGAGCCACTTCTTGAATTCCTCGAACAGGCGTTCCACGCTCAGGTCGTCGAGCGAGAGCGTGCGGCAGAGTTCAACAGTCTCGGGCGCGAGCGTGCACTCGAAGCGGCTCGCGAACTGCACCCCGCGCAATATGCGCAGGGAATCTTCCGCAAACGCCGGGCCCACATGGCGCAGCGTATGCGTTTTCAGGTCGCCGATGCCGTCATACGGGTCGCAGAGCGTGAGTTCGGGCAGCTCCATGCCCATCGCGTTGATGGTGAAGTCGCGCCGGAGCGCCGCCTCCCTGAAACTGAGCTTCTCGTCTGTATGCACCACGAAACCGCGGTGCCCGTAACCCACCTTGCTCTCGGTGCGCGGGAACGAGAAATCGAGCGACAGCCCCTTCATGGCGAGGTGAATCACCCCGAACGCTTTCCCGACCAAATTGGTGCGGCCATACTTCGAAAGAATCGGCACCAGAGCGTCCTGCGCCATGTCGTAGACCTCGATATCGTAGTCCCTGCAGGCCTTGCCCAGGAGGGCATCGCGGACCCAACCGCCTACCAGGAAGGCACGGCCACCCGCGTCGCGGATATCGCCCGCGATTTTCAATAAACGGTTCGGCAGTTCCGGCTCGAACCACTCCCCCGCTAGCGTCTGGATGCGTGCCATCTACGGGACCGCCTTACTGGAAACTGCCCGCATCGGCAGCGGATGTGTCCGCAGTAGAATCCACCGCCTTGTAGCGGTCGTATATGCTCACCGTCTCCTGGCCCGAGGAATCCTTCAGCGCCTCCGAAACGGAAATGTTATCCCTCGCAGAATCGGCAGAAGCGCTGTCCGCCTGCCCGCTCGCCGCATAGCGTTCGTAGATGCCCTGCCTTGTCTGCGCATCGGCACCGCGCTTCTTCGCTTCTTCCTCGCGGCAAACCCGCAGTTCCTCTTCGATATAGGCGCGCTGGTCGGGGGAATACGTCTGCGTATCGAGCCTGTACTGGATTTCGGAACACACGAGCCCCTGACGCTCGCCCGCGCAGGCATACAGGCACAATGCGACAAGAGCCATCCCGCAAACTACAGACAAATTAAATGCAACCGACTTCATACATTCTCCGTCAGCGAATCACGAGGAACTTTCCCCGCTCCTTTTTCGACGAGGTCCTGACCACGTAGTAGTACACGCCGGGAGCGACATACCTGCCATTTTTCCCTTGCCCTGTCCACTCGACTTTCCCGCCAGCGACCTCTTCACCGACAAAGGAGCGAATCAGCGAGCCGCCCCGGTTATAGATATCCACGCGTGCATTCTCGGCAATATTGTCAATGGTCAGGAACACGTGCTGCCCCGGGCGGAACGGGACCGGGTAAGCCTTCACCTTGGCCACTGCGGAATCCGTCATGAACGTCGTTGTTTCGCGCAAGTCGTTACGCCTATAGCGGGTAATTCCGTTCTCGTGACCGAACCACGCCATTCCCAGGCCCTTGTCTATAGCCACGTCGAGAATCCCGTCCGAAAGGAGGCCGTTCTTTGTCGTGTAGTGAGTTACGGACAAAGTATCAAAAGATTCACCCTTACGCTCTAGGCGGTACGCACCTTGGTTGGTGGAGCCTACCCAGACATTCCCATGCGGGTCAACGTCTATGGCGGAATACTCCGCGCCCGACAGCCCGTTCGTAGAGCTGGGCTTGCGTATCGTATCCTGGTCAAGTTCCATGTAGCCGATATCCGTCGTCGAAACCATCCAGAGCACGTTGTTCTTTTCGTCCAGCGCAAAATCGACCGGAGTCCTCTGCTCGATATTCTGAATCGTCTTGAGCGTGGCCCCGACAATGCGCCCGCCGTTCATCGACGGCGAGGGGAAGCGGATTACATCGAGCGCGCCGGTAGAGAACGCGTCGAAGGATTCACGTGCCGACACGTACACTACCCAGTCCGAACCTTCCTGCCTTGCCACGAGCGGCCCGACATGGTGCGAGCTGCCTATCCCGGTAGCGCAACTGACATCGCCTTCCTTGGTCACGTAGATAAGGCTGTACGTGCCATCGCGCCTTGCCGTCGCCGAAAGGAACCCGGACTTGTCCGGAGCAACGGCAGTCCCGACCGCAACCGTGTAATTCTCGACATACTGGTCCATGCACGTCTCTTTCCAGGGAGCAAGGAAGTAATAAGGGAGACGGCCCAGTTCCTTAAGAATCATCATCCCCTGCCCCCAGGCATGGTACATCATCAGGTCCGCGTCCAGGATGGAGAGCGCCTTCATGCGGTAGCTGAACGCCTCGGAATGGTTCCCGAAGCCGCTAAAGAGGAGCATCGCGTCGGTCCAGAAAGTTCCCTCGCTTATGGCGCCAAAGCCCTCGGGAGTAACGGCATACACGCCACCGCCAGGAATCGCCTGGATTTCGTAAACAGTCCCGAGCTTATAGAGCGAATAGTTCGTGACATCTTCCAGCGCTCCGTTTTCGTACCGGAGTATGATATCGGAACCGACCAGGTACGTGAAGTTCGCTCCCTCGAGAATCCAGTTGATGCGGCTTTCCCCGGACTTGAACAGGAGCGTATCCGTAAGGGACACTCCCCCGACAATCACGTGCTTCGAATCCCTCGCGAACACATCGGATTCGACATGCACCCAGGTGGACGGATCCACCAGGCGGAAATCCCGAGAGAGGTCACTCCAGTCCATCTTGCGGGCGTATGTCCCGTGTATGGTCTGGATGAACAGGGAATCGTTACGGCCCGCAATATCCTGCGGCGGGTAAATAGAGAGGGAAACATCGCCCACGCGGTCGACCAGGAGGAGCGACGAGCCGGATTCCGTATCGAAAAAGGCGAGCCCGTCCTCGAACAGTATCGCGATGTACTTGTTTGCAGAAAAGACCTTGCCGGGAACGACGCGGGCCTTGCGCGAAAGGTAGGAACGGTTGACGACTTTCCAGCGTTCACCCTCGTAACGCGCGACAAGCCCGTATTCCGAAACGGCAAACAGGCTACCCTTCACGTTGGCCACTGCAGAAAAGGCCGATGTTTCCAGCCCCTTCTCGGAAGTATAGAGCACATCGACTTGCGGGCCCTTGAGACGCATGCCGCCATCGGTAGCGAGCATCAGGTCGTCGCCGATGCGGACCACATGCCTAATGGGGAAAGGCTCCGAAAAGCCCTGCCATTCCTCGTTGGCAAAAACGGGAAACAGGCACCCGACAAGGGCAAGGATTGCAAGGAAATTCTTCACAGTACAAAATTACGAATTTATCGCCCGCAAAAAAAGTCCAGAGACCGTTTATTCCGCAATTTTTGTCAAGATGTCGTTTTCCGTGTAGAATCTGCGGAGCTTGGTAAACGCGTAGAGGCGCCTTTTGCGGATGGCGTTTTCGGACAGGCCCAGGATGCAGCTCAGTTCGTGAATCGAAAATCCGCCGAGGTAGCGCATCTCCAGAATCATCCGCTCGAGCGGGCCCAGCAACCCGAGCGTCTTGTAGAGGAACATGCGCTGCTCCACCGTCGCCGGTCGAGAATAAAACGCGGCGTCCTCCTCGCTGAACGGCATGTATTCCGGAGAATCCTCGAATACCGCCGACATGGTCCTTGTGCGGTAGTGCTCCCACGCCTCGTCCAGATGCGAATTCTTCAGGACGGTGATAATCCAGGGCATGACGTCTTCCCGTTCCAGGAGTCGCCCCAGATTTTCGCAAAACTTGAGCGCCACCGTCTGGAAAAGGTCCCTCGCCTCCTCCGCGGTAGCGCATTTTTGCTCACATAAAGTGTAGATTTCTTCCGAATGCCGGTTCCAGAGCTTTTCTGCCGTTTCGCGAAATTCTATTTTTTCCTGTAAGTGATTAACCATATGACCAAACCCATAACTGAAAGCAGCAAATTTATGAATATCGATACTTTTTTCAAGGCAAAAAAAAATTATGCATCAATCCGTTGCTTTTTTGCCATCATTTTCGGGGTTTTGTCAACAGCTGTTACCAAAACGCAGGCTCAAGAGTTCAACATGAACGCGATGGAGCCCCCAGAAGCGTCGATGGCGTTCTCCGCGGGCAAGCTTTCTGAAAAGTCAGAAGTCACCGTCGACATCGTAGTTCCCGACAACTGGCACGTAAACGCGAACGTCGCGGCCGACGAATTCCTGAAGCCCTCGTCCATCGAGATCGCTGCACGCGGGATTGAATTTGGCGAACCCAAGTGGCCCGAGCCCATCAAGGAATACAACGAAGTGCTCGAGTTCGAGAACCTCGTGTTCAAGGGACACTTCCAGATAAAGATTCCCGTGAAGGCGGTAGCGGACGGCTACGACAGCCTCACCACCAATGCCACCTTCCACTACCAAGCATGCGACAACTCCATCTGTCTTGCACCCGCGAGTGTGGACATTCGCATCGGAAGGAATGCAGGCGGTTTAAAAAAAAACGATAAAGGGAACGGGGCGGGATTAAACGGCTCCGCGGGGGACGCGCAGGCGTTAAACAACGCCGCGGGTAACGACGGCTCTGCGGGTCAGGGCGGCCTTGCGAGCAAGGAAGGTGCCGCCGCCGTGGCGCTCCTGCTGTTCTTCGCGTTCATTGGCGGTATAATCCTGAACCTCATGCCGTGCGTGTTGCCGGTGCTCTCGCTCAAGCTGTTCAGCCTTATAAAGCAGGCAGGGCAATCACGAAGCAGGCTCGTCGCCCTCGGGATTTCGACGACCGCAGGCATCCTCGCGAGTTTCTGGGCGCTCGCCGGAATCGTAGCCGCCATCAAGGCCGGCGGCGGCGCCGCGGGTTGGGGAATGCAGTTCCAGAGCGCAGGGTTTATCGCCTTCATGGTAGTCATCCTCACCGCATTCGCGATGAGCTTCTTCGGGGTGTTCGAAATCTGGCTCCCGGGTAGCGCCACCACGAAGATGGATGCCGCAGGCCACAAGGCCGGGCTTGTCGGCGCGTTCTTTACCGGAGCGCTACTCGTGCTGCTGAGCACGCCGTGCTCGGCACCCTTCCTCGGGACAGCGATGGGGTTTGCGTTTACCGCATCGACACCCGTACTCTTCTTGTTCTTTACTGCCGCAGGGCTCGGGCTTGCGCTCCCCTACCTGGTGGTGTGTGCCTTCCCCGCCGTGCTGAAGGTTTTCCCGAAACCGGGCCCGTGGATGGTCAAGCTCCAGAAGGCGATGGGCGTGCTGCTGCTCGCGACTGTCGCTTGGCTCCTGTGGATTGTGAACCAGCAGGCCGGCAACACGGGTGTAGTACTATTCCTGGGCATTGTCCTCGTGAGCGGAGTATTCAGTTTCATCATCGGGAAGTTCGCGCCGCCGGGGGTCGCGTTCTGGCGCGAAGCGGTCTTGTTTGCTGCGGCGGCCATCGCCCTTGCCACAGGCTGGTTCGCCTTCGCCGCACCGCAATACGAAAAAGTCCTGAGCGACCGCTTCAATGCCCGCATGGCACAGCAGGTTCTCGAAGACGGGTGGTACCGCTACTCGCCCGAAGCTGTCGCCGAATTTGCGAAGGCCGGAAGGACCATCTTCATAGATGCGACTGCCGACTGGTGCCTTACCTGCAAGGCGAACGAGGCCGCAGTACTCAGCGACCCGGCGCTGTTGCAGAAGCTGGACAGCGCGGGAGTCGTGCGCATGAAGGCGGACTGGACCCGCGAAACGCCCGAAGTGAACGAACTGCTCTACAGCATGGGAAAGTCGGGCGTGCCCGCATACGCCATTTACCCGAAGGGAGACAAGGGCAAGCAGGTCGTGCTGCCGGAACTCTTGACCACCGGGCTGATACTGGAAGCAATTGTTCAATAAGACAAGGGAGGGGCTCGTTCGACGGCCCCTTTCGGCGCATACAACTCGAATCGATATCAGCGGGCTTTATTTTTTTAGAACCTTCGCGCCGTTCAACTTGTAACGCTTTTCGCCGTCACGGACAATCACGCTGTTGCGTTCCCTCTGAACGAAGGGGGTGTTCTGCTTTTGGATGTCACCTGTCGGCAAGACGCGCGGAACAGCCGTTGTCTTCACACGGCTATCCATGACAAACCTTCCGATGTAATTTTTTTCAAGTCCATATGCGGAATCCATTGGCGTAAAGTCATTTGCAAAATGGATGCAGTCATCAGGCATCTTCTCACTACAAACCTTCAAGTAGACATCCAGGAGTTTTCCATCCCAGTCCTTATACGTTCCTAGATTAACCTCGAATGCAATTTCATTGTTTCCGTCAAAGGTCATCACCGTATCGGCATCCTTGATCTCGATTTTACGGCTATATACCTTCATGAAATCAACGGAGTCCAGCGACTTATCGATATTGAGCATAGCGATTGTATCTAGCGGTCCGAAATCAGCCATTCCATGAATGTAAATCGAGGCCTTCATCTTTCTCGTCAAGTTGCCAAAGCCCACGTTCTGGATTCGCAATTTCGCACGCAAAATTCCATCGGCGCCCACCGTATCGCTCAGCCACGATTCACGCAGCACAAAGCGGTAACCCAAATGGTCGTTGATATACTTGAATCCCGAAAGCGAATCGACACGCGCCGGGTCGTAATCGAAATCCTTCTGCTTGAAGGGAGTCTTCTTCCAACTGTCAATCAGGTTGTTGTTCCACTGGATGTTCAGGTAGCTCGTATGCGTGCGGAAGCCCTCGTACGCAAGAAACTCCGGCGTGTTGATGACCTGATAGCCATCTGCCGTCGTAAGCGCCTCGCCACCATAGGGCGTGTTGATGCTGTACTTTTCAAGCCAGGCCACTCCTTCTTCGCGACAAATGGAAGTCTTGCAGTCGGCGCCCCAGGTACCATAATCGTACTGCGTTCCCAAATAGCCGTCGTTGAACATTCCCACGCGATACATCGTATCACCCTTCGCCTTCGCGATCTCCGCAAACTTCTCGCCGTCAATGTGGAAGTCTACACCCCAGTTGTCAAAGCCCAGCACCTTCGCCGAATAGTTCCCTGTGCGCGTGAGGATTTTCAATTCGGGAGGCGTGCTACGCAGCATCAAGTTCACTGCTTCGGCTACGCGGTCGTAGGTAATGCTTGTATCTGAATGCATCTCACCGTAGGCGCCGTGCATGCCCATCTCGAGCGCCACGATTACGTCGGTATTCTTCGAGAGCACGGGAGCGAGCTGTTCCACATGACGCATCACCCACTTGTGTTCGGGAGTCACGTTGCTACGGCCATTGTACCACGGGTCGTAACAGATGCGCACAATCACACGCCCGCCAAAGTCGCGAATGTTGTCGAAGGTCTGTTGCAAAACATTCAGGGCGTCTTCGGTCAAGTCCTGGCTCACGCCGCGAATCGTATCGCGCTTCCCGCCCGTCGTGTCAATCGAGAGCCATGCGTTACTGCTGAATTCTGAAATCTCGGCACGCAAGTGCAACAGCTTGCCATACGGTTTTTCAATCGGCTTGCCGCCCGAAGGTTTTAAATGCAACACCTGCGGCGTATAGAACCCGCGGTCAAAATTTTCGAGCGTTGCCATCGCATCGGTAGTATCGATAGACTGCTTCACGAGGCCAGCCGCAAAGAGCGGTGCCGTCGCAAACAAGAATATGCCGAGCACGGCAATCTGCACGACATTCCGCGTAATCTCAGAAATCTTCTTCATCGATACCCCCTAATAAAAAAAACGGGCATGAGGCGAACTCATACCCGTAATATACCTCTTTTTTCTCTAAATAGAAGATGCCCGGTCAAGTCGGGCATGACAATCTTCTAAGTTCTACCCGCTAAATAGATCCTGCTCCTTCGAACCTAATTCAACTAACGCTCTAAAGAGCGAAGTTTCATATATCGATCCCGTATTTAGCACTTCTCTCAGGATGACACGGAGCCTGCCCTGAGCATAGCGAATGGGTGTCACTTGTTATAAATCGCCTCGAGCGCGGCGGCCAGGTACGCAAGCGGCGCGTTCCAGTTGATGGCCACCTCGTTGGTCGCATAGCTGCAGCGGTCATCGATGTAGGCAAGCGCAGGCTTGTCGGCGGCGGCATAGTTCGGGCACTTCCAAGGTTCCTTGCCATCCAGATTAATGTCCTGCTTACCCAGGTGCGGGCCACCCACGAGCATTCCCGGCACGGGGTCGTCCACAAAATCCGATTCGCTCGGGCGGTGGTGCGGGTTGCGCGGGCTCCTGTAGCCGAATCCTGTCACGTAGGTAATGTCCATCGGGTTCTTGCCCAGCAGGTAGTCGAGGCACTGCTGCGCGCCATCCAGATAGCTCTTGTCGCCCGTCAGCAGGTAGGCATGCACCAGCACCATGCCGTTGTTCGCCATCGCGCTATTGCTACCCCAGTTCCAGCTCCACGGGAAGGCGGGAAGGCGGTAGGCGCTCGTGTCGCCCACGGCACGCAGGTTGTTCGCCTCGTTCATCACGGTCTTCTTCGCAGCGGCAACCACGTCCTTGTCGAATACTGCGGAATCGAGCGCCACGCGGAACGCGGCAATCATGTTCATGTCGCCCCACCAGGCACCGTTCGCCGTAAACGCGTTGCCCTTCAGGTCCTTCAGGTAACCGGCGGCAGCCTTGTCGCCCTTCGCACCCGCAACAGCCTTCGCGCGGTAAAGTTCGGCAGCGGCCCAGCGGAACTCGTCCTTGCCGTCCTCGTTACCGGGCGCATAGCTACCCGTGTTCACGTCGGAAGGTTGCTTGTAGAACGCCTTCGGGTTCTTCTTCGCCCAGGCGTATGCGCTTTCTGCCGCCTTGAGCATCTTGTCGGCATACGCCTTGTCGAACTTGCGGTACACCACGCTCGCCTGCGCCATCACGCCCGCAAAGTCGAGCGACGCGGTCACGTTCTTGATAATCGCATAGCGCGGGGCCGTATCATCTTCGGGCTGCACGCTCCCGCCGAACTTGAGGGTCGTCACCTTGTGGTAAACGCCGCCGTCCTTGTCTTGCATGGTAAGCATCCAGTCCAGGTTATAGCGCACCTCTTCCAGCAGCAGCGGAAGATTGCCGAATTCCCGCGGAATATTCCAGGAGAGCGAATCCGCATACTTCGGGAAGTTCTCGTATATCTCGAGCAGGGTCCACACGGTAATGCCCGAGTTCACGATGTACTTGCCGTAGTCGCCCGCATCGTACCAGCCGCGTGCGGAATTGAATACGGCCGCCTTCGGGTTCTTCGCCACATTCTTCGCGCCGGTCGCCTCGGCAAACGTCTTCGCCGTCGCCGCATCGCTCCCGTAAACAATCACCTTGTCATCCATGTGGCCCGCAGCGCGCACCCACTTGCCCGCGTACTGCGGTTCGAGCGGCATGCTTGCACGCTGGTAGTAAAACCACTTGAGGGTAGCCTTCACGAGGTCGCCGTAAACATCCTTCCCCACCGCAATCGGGTTGCCCACGTAGGCGCCGGCACGGAACAGGCGGTAGGTTCCCGGAGTCTTGATGGCAGAGATATCGAAGGTCTGCACCTCCTCGCCGCTGTAATCCCAGTCATACACGTCGGGAGCGTCGAGGGTCAGCACCGTCTTCCCGTTCATGTCGCGCACCTCGAGGCCGCTCGCGTCGTTACCCGGATACACGACCGTCTTCTCGGCTTCGGGGTAAAACCCGAGCTGGTTCACGAGAGGGCCCGCGAAGGCAGAAACCGCAGACAACGAAAGCGCGGCAACAGCGACCGCGCGCACACCAAATACATTCTTGTATACACTCATACCCAGAATATACCTAAAAATACCAGGCACCGGAACCGTTTCAAGGGCATTTCCCGTTTTCAAGTGAAAACATCTCCCCAAACAAAAGAAACCCGGCTCAAGCGAGTCGGGTTTTCTTAATTGCCTGGATCCTTCGGCTTCCCCTATCGCTACGCTCCAGGGTCCGCTCAGGATGACATCCGTCTATTACTTCTTAGAACGGTGGCTGTTCTTGATCCATTCGGTCTTGTGGACTTCCGGGATATCGTCGAGCAGGCGGAGCGTATGCGGTTCGGTCGTGTTGTCGAGCACTTCTGCCGGAGTACCCTGGTTCACGATCTTACCGTCGTGCATGATGAAGATACGGTCGCTAACGTAGTTCGCAAGGCCGATATCGTGGGTCACGAACACCACGGTCATCTTCAGCTCGTCTTTCAACTTGCGGAGGTAATCGAGGATGTTTGCACGCACGCAGGCGTCCACCATGGAGGTAGCTTCGTCGGCAATCAGCACCTTCGGGCGGAGCGCGAAGATACGGGCCAAAAGCATACGCTGCATCTGGCCACCGGAAAGCTCGAACGGGTACTTGCCTTCGATATCGGCAGGCATCACGTTCACGGCCATCAGGCCTTCGTCCACGCGGCGGCGGATTTCGTCCTTGGAGGGCTTGTCCTTCAAGATGTTCAGGGCGTCTTCCAGCTGGCTACGGATAGTAAAGAACTGGTTGAAGCATCCGAACGGGTCCTGGAACACGGACTGGACTTCGTTCCAGTGGTCCCTCAGGTTCTTGATGGGCTTGTCGCGGTAAAGGAACTGGCCACGCGTCGGCTTGTAGAGGCCGAGCATGATCTTTGCGAGCACGGACTTGCCGCAGCCCGAACCACCCACGATAGAAATGAATTCTTCATCGTAGATGTCAAAAGAAACGTCCTTAACGGCGGTCTTCAGGCTTCTGCCCGCACCAAAGTCCTTACTGATGCGCTTGGCAGAAAATACAACGGGCTTATCACTTAGCATAATCGCACCTCACGTCACGATCGCCGACAACGCGGAGATTCTGAGTGTTCTTCTTAAACTGGCAATCCTTGGCCTTGCTGCAACGCGGGGCGAAGCGGCAACCCTCAATCTTGTTCTTGAGGCTGGGGGGAGCGCCTTCGATAGCCACCGGGTGGCGGCCACGCTGGCTTGCCTCGGTACTGAGCATGGCGCCCATGAGTGCCTGCGTGTACGGATGGCGCGGGTCCTTCACGACCTGTTCCGCAGTGCCCTTTTCCACGAATTCGCCGGCGTACATGATTGCAATGTTGTCTGCAACGTGGTACAGGAGCGGGAGTTCGTGGGTAATGAAGATCATCGTGCTGAAGATGCCCTTGTCAAGAAGATCGAAAATCATCTTGATCACTTCCTTCTGGGTCGAAACGTCCAGGGCGGAAGTCGGTTCGTCGGCAATCACCATCTGCGGGTTGAGCAGGGTGGAAATACCGATCACGGAACGCTGGCGTTCACCGGCGGTCAGCTGGATGGGGTAAGAATCGAGCACGCGCTTCGTGTCCATTCCGAACAGGTCGAAACGTTCACAGAGGCGGTCGTAAATTTCCTTGTGGTCGAGCTTCTTGCCGGGCTGCTGGTGAGCGGCAATCACGTCGGCGGCGATGTCCTTAATCTTGCGGACCGGGTTCAGGGCGTTGAACGCACCCTGCGGAATCATCGAGACCTTCTGGGCCAAGACGTTCGCACGGACGTCTTCCACCTTGCGGTTCATGAGCGATTCCATCTTAGTGCCGTTCCACACGCGCACGTCGCTCTTGCCTTCGGGGTAGAGCGGCGGGATGCACATGCCCATAAGGCCAGACACGAGAGTCGACTTACCGCATCCGGATTCGCCCGCGATGCCGAGGATTTCGCCCTGCTTCATGGAGAAGCTCACGTTCGTCACGGCATGGGTCTTATCGCCGAAGCGGCCCAAGTAATACAGGCTGAGGTTATCTACTTCAAAAACATTTTCTGCCATTTCGTTACCTCTTACTTGCGGAGCCTGGGGTTAAACACGCCTTCCATCGAAGTATTGATGAGGTAGAGCGCGAAAACCGTGAGAGTAATAATGATGGTCGCCGGGAGGAACGCAATCCAGATACCGCCGGAAAGCGCACCGTTGTCCTTCGCCTGGTTCAGGATGATACCGAGGGAAGTGGAATCCAGAGGACCGAGGCCAATCATGGAGATGGAGGCTTCGGAAAGGATACCCGAGGACACCTGCATGATGAACACCATGAACACGTACGAAAGCAGGTACGGGAGCACATGCTTCAGCACAATGGTGAGCGTCGATGCACCGTTGATGCGGGCGAGCGCGATGTGGTCGCGGCTACGCAGGGAGGATGCCTGCGCACGCACGGCACGGGCAGACCAGCTCCAGGCGGTAAGGCCGATGATAAGGCCAATCAGCGTGAGCGAACGGCCATCCTTCACGGCAGAGCTGATGAGCACGAGAATCACGAACTGCGGAATCACGATAAAGATATTCGTGAGCATGTTCAGGACTTCGTCAATCCAGCCGCCACGGAAACCGCCGAACAGGCCGACAAGCACACCAATAGTCGTAGCGATGACACCGGCAACCAGGCCCACATAGAGCGAGGAGCGGAGACCCGCAATCAGGAGCGACACGTAGTCACGGCCGAGGTGGTCGGTACCGAGCAGGTGGTCTGCGCTGGAACCGGCGTAGGGGCCAGCCATCATGTCGCGAGCGTTGATGTCAACGTGATAGAAGAGAGGTCCAAAGAGCGCAATCAAAAGAGACAGCACAAAGATGGACACGCCGATCACGAACATCGGGGACTTGAGAAGATTTCTAAGAAGTTTACCCATGATTACTTACCTCCCATCTGGAGACCGGCCTTGACGCGCGGGTCAAAGATTGCAATCAAAACGTCGACCGCGAAGTTAGCGACGAGCACGCAGGTCGAAATCATGAGCGTGCAGCCCTGAATCGTGGCGTAGTCGTTCTGCTGGATGGCGGTGAGCATCGCCATACCGAGGCCGGGGTAAGAGAAGATCATTTCGGTAATGAGGGCGCCGCCCACCATCGCACCGAGGCTCTGGGCAAGGCCGGTGAGCTGCGGGAGCATGGCGTTACGGAACACGTAGCTGATAATCTTGCCTTCACGGAGACCCAGCCACTTCGCGTACTTCATGTAGTCGGTACCGAGTTCGTAGATGGACATGGAACGCATACCCGTTGCCTGGCCCGAAAGAAGAATCGGGAACACAGAGAAGAACGGGAGCACGTAGTAGTACCCGACGCTCTTGATGTTGTTCCAGGTGAAGGTAAGTTCCGGAATATCCGGGCTGTAGGCGCCCATGGCCGGGAACCAGCCGAGCGTAATGGAGAAGAGCGCCACCAGGAGCATACCGAACACGAAGAACGGCACGCCGTTGAGGAACATGGCGCACGGGAAGAACACCTTGTCGAAGATGCCGCGCTTGTATGCAGCGAAGGCACCGAGGAGGTTACCGACAATCCAGCCGAGGATAATGGTCGGGGCCTGGATAGCGAGGGTCCACGGGAGGGATTCCTTGATAATATCGGTAACCGGCTTCGGGTACTGGCTGTAAGAAAGGCCGAGGTCACCCTTGAAGACATTCTTGATATAGACCAGGAATTGGGAAATGCCCGAGGCGAGTTTCGGGTCGGTCTTGAGAACGACCTGATCAACCATGACCGTATCCTGATGCTCGGCCTGGACCTGCTCCATGACGGCGACAGTCTCGACCTTCGCGACCTTCTTCTTGGTCTTCGGGTCCTTCTCCATCACGGGCTTGCCCTTCGCGTCGAGAACCGGCTTCTCTTCGAATACCGGATTGCCCTGTTCGTCAACCTTCTGGCGTTCGACCATGACCGGGTTGCCCTCGGCATCGACGTCCTTGACCACCCTGAACACGGGCTTGCCACTTTCATCGAGCTTGGGGACCTTCACTGTCTTGACCTGGCCGTTCTCGTCGACCTCAGGTTCATAGACAACGTTGCCTTGATCGTCAAGTTCGGCCATGCCGAATGCCTTGAGCAAGGTTTCCTTCTTGAGCTTGGCCTGCTCCGGAGAGAGCCCCTGGGCGGCCTTACCCATGATGATATCGACGGGGTTGTTTTCACCCATGCGCGGCAGGGTGAAGTTGATTGCAACCGCTACGACAAACGTCAGAAGGTACCAGAACGCCTTCTGCAGGACATAGCGTAGCATAGGATACTGTTTAAGCATTTATAGTCCTTTTATTCCTTTGAATTACTTGAGCTTCAGGTTCCAGAGGACCTTCGTGCCAGAAGCGATCCACGGCAGCTGGGCCGGGGCGTAGGCGTTTTCTGCAGAGGGCCAGTTGGTCCAGACCTTGTCGCTGAACTCGTAGTACTGTTCCGGGAGGTAAGCGAGCGGAATCGCCGGCTGGTCTTCCATGAAGATCTTGTTGAGTTCGCGGTAGGCTTCAGCCTTCTTGGCTTCGTCGGTCATGAGCGGGATTTCGGCAAGGAGCTTGTCCACTTCGGGGCGGAATTCCTTGGTGCCCGGCTGGTTGTAACGGCCGATGTTGGTGCCGGCCCAGTCGCCGAGCTTCTGCCAGTCGCGGCTAGACATGACTTCGTTGAAGCGGCTCCACGGGAGAGACGGAGACACGTCGGCAGTCGGCTTGTGCATGATGAGGTCGAAGTTGCCGGTGCCCATGGCAGGCCAGTACTGACCGCCATCCACGAAGCCTTCACGAACGTCGATACCGGCCTTGCGCATGCCTTCGACAGCGATGTTCACGATGGATTCCCAGTCGGTCCAGCCGGCCGGAGAGGTAATGAAGAGGGTCGGGATCTTTTCGCCCTTGGCGTTTTCCATGTGGTCGAGAGAACCGTCATCCTTGAACACGGACTTGTAGCCGGCTTCGGTAAGCATGGCCTTCACAGTCTTGAGACGTTCGGCTTCGTCAACGATGTCGAGCTTCACACCGACCTTCTGGTCTTCGGCGTTGATGTACTTGCCTTCGAGGTTCGTCGGCATGATGAGGCCCGGCTGCAGCTGAGAGGTGTAACCGGAAAGGGCGAACTGACGGATAGCGTTGTAGTCGATAGCCGTAGCGAGGGCACGACGGAAGCGCTTGTCGTTGAGGGGTTCCTTCATGGTGTTGATCATGAGCATCGGCATAGCGCCCGGAGTGAAGAACGGAGCGTCGTTCAACCAGGTGTGCACGCCAGCGCTCTTGAGGTCGCCAATACGCGGAATGAAGGACATGGAAGCATCGAGTTCGCCCTTGCGGAGAGCGATGGTATTGTGTTCGTTGCTCTTGTAGATCGGGTGAACGATGTACTTCGGAGCCGGGAGCTTGCCTTCGTGGAGGGCAGCGTTGCCCCAGTAGTCGTCACGACGTTCGAGGATAATCTTGTTCGCAGAGTAGTCCTTGATGGTGTACGGACCGGAAACGACCGGGTTCTTGTCGAACATCATCTTCTTGACTTCGTCGAGGCCCTTTTCGGCAACGAGCGGTTCAAACACGTGGGCCGGCACAATGCGGATGGCCTGGAGGAGGTCCATCACGGAAAGCGGGTTGTTGCGCTTGTCCTTAGCCACGATGAAGGAGATGCGTTCAGCAACGGGAGCGTCCTCTGCTGCCGGTTCGGCCTTGAGGGTATCCACATGGATTGCAGAAATCTGTTCGGTAGTATTGATAGAGCCGTTCGTGAAGATGAACTTAACGTCGTTGGAGTTCACCTGCTTGCCGTCGCTCCACTTGGCGGCGGGGTTCAAGTCGACCACGATGCTGTCGTTGTTGGACAGTTCCGGAACGAGCGTGCCAAGAAGGGCTTCCACCTGGCCGTTCAGGGTATTATAGGTAACGAGCGGTTCGTAAACGAGGTTGAAGCGACCGCCAATCGGCCATGCGGCCATCCAGCTTTCGGCGAGCGGGTTGAACGTAGCGGGAGCACCCCACTGCTGGCCGGAGAGGTAGAGAGTTTCCTGACGCGGAAGAGCGCCTTCGGCGGCCTGTTGCTGTTCGCCACCACCGCACCCAAACAGGGCGCCCGTTGCCGAAACGACGACGGCAGTCTTGACAATAGATTTCATTCCAATCATGTGTATCCTCTTATTGTAAGCCTATTTACGACTTTTGATGAAAATCGGAATCTAATATAGATTTAATTGGGAATTTTGTTTCCCGCTTTTTGGAAAATAGCGTTTACAAAGCAAAACAAGCACTTGCAGGTTTACGAAAGTTTACAAACGTAAGACAAACGCAGTTTCCCTTACTACAATAACACCAAGCCGGGAGTAGATAAAAAAGAGACGTGATCGCTCACGTCTACTTCGTACACCTATAATATAGGAACGGGAGGGAAAGCCTCCCTCCGCTTTACTTCGAGGCCTTCGCCTGGGCGAGTTCCTCTTCCAGCTTCTTGTTGCAGTTGTTCTGGACGTCGCAAACGTTCTTGAGGTTCTCGATTTCGACCGACTGCTTTGCGACCTGGTCCTTGAGTTCCTCGCACTGGGCGGCGAAGGTCTGCTCGGATTCAATGCGCTTGCTCAGTTCGCTGCGGAGGCTTTCCACGGAACTGCGGAGGCTCTCGACGGCGTCGCCTTCCCCGGAACCGGATTCACCGCATACCGGGCACTTCCCGCCAAAGAACTTCTTGCTGATGGCAACAGCGGCAACGGCGCCGATAACCGCACCGGCGACAAAACTTTCAGTCTTCATATACAACTCCTTGCATTCTACTCTACTAATATACCTACAAACTCGCTCCCGGACCAACCTCACCGCCACCACAACCAAAAAGTCCCCCGG
>JAEEGF011634309.1_pt1 | contig 17675 bp, 13 predicted proteins | sample 9134171 | NCBI WGS metagenome assembly JAEEGF01 (sample SAMN16246542, study PRJNA631951) | gut metagenome | biome: gut microbiome; feature: rumen; material: AP-attached | host: Bos | place: Iran: Karaj | collected 2018-10 | reverse complement strand
TGTTCAACCGATTGAAAAGATAGTTCTCGCTGTCAATACTGAATGCCTCAGCTGTGATGGAAAGTGCCACGACCTCCAAGTCGGAGAACGTGGGGACAACACCACAACGGGGGACATTTCCTTTCTCGTTTACTTGATTTCCTGCAAATTGTTTGCATATCTCAAGGATTTTTCTGAAATTTGTAACGAAGTTGCGCATATCTACGATAATAGTACTTAATAGTTTAGAGACCACTAAGTTACTAAAAATCAACGACATGTGCAACTTTTTCATAAAAATATTTTACAAATTTAATTCAACCAACGGGTTAGATCTATAGTTTTCGACATTCAGTCGAACATTTTCACCTTCCTTTTTCCCATATTATATTAGCTTTTTCAGTTACAAAGATACCACACTTTCAAATGATTGATATATTATTGGCATGGTTGTGTATGAACACCCTAATTAAATGTATGAAACCATAATCAAAATGGATAAAAAAACAATTGCATTTACCGACATAAAAGTTAAACACCTGCTATATCAAGAACGTTGCCCGGCAACTGACAGAGGTGGCAGCAAAGGGTTTCCTATTGCTGCCATTTTCTTAGTCAGGCATACCCTCAGGTAGGGGCAAAAGTGCAAATAATACTTTGCTACACAGTTGTAGAAACGGCATCTACAAGCAATTTCATCAGTTTTAGGTATAGTGTAATTCAGAAAAGCGCCGTACCTTTGCACCGTGAATTTGAAATTGAATAAATCATGGTAATAAATAGCAGGCAACAGAATGTTTTGGCAAAGACCCAGAGGACTCACGTTAGCGTGAGTCCTCTTTTTTTTGTGAACAAATTGGAATATTGTTCGTTTTTGAAAGGAGGCCGAAAATGCAGATAAAAAAGGATTATACGCGCGAGCAGATTATGTCGGTTGCCAAGCGGGTGTTCCTGCGGAAGGGCTTTGACAAGGCTTCTATGCGCGACATTGCCAAAGGCGCTGCCATCGGATTGAGCAACATCTACAATTACTTCCACAGCAAGGACGAGATTTTCCGTCATATCGTGGCACCGCTGATAGCGAAGATGGAAGAGATGCTGAAAGAGCATCACGACGTGAGGTATCATGAGGAGTTCCTGAGCTATGCCAATGGCGAGAGCGACGAGATGATGACAGAACATGTGCAGAAGTACATGCAACTTATCAGCCATTACCGCGATGAGCTGGAACTGATTCTATTCAAGGCGCAAGGTTCGTCGCTCGAAAACTTCATCGACGACTATACCGATGTATGTACGAATCAAGTCTTGGAGTTTATGGACAACTTCAAGCAAAAGTACCCTGATTACAGTACGGTCAATACTACATTCACCTATCATGTGCATACAGTGTGGATGTTCAGTTTCATGTCAGAGGTCATCAAGCATAGACTAAGCGCCAAGGAGATTGAAAAAGCCATCAACGACTATATCTTATTTGAATATACAGGTTGGCGAGCATTAATGAATCATCATAAAAAATAGAAAAATGAAGATTGAAAGGATTAACGAGCTGTTCGCGCGATATGCCGAACAGTTGCTGAGGGTCCGCTGGTGGACGCTCGGCGCATTTGCTGTCGTGATTATTCTCTCTGTCATCGGCATGAACCGCATGGTGAAGGAAACCTCGTTCGACGATTATTTCATCGAGGACGACCCCATGCTGGTGAAGACAGAGGAGTTTAAGTCGCATTTCGGCAATGACTATTACGTGGGTGTACTCACCCAGTGCGGGAACCATTTTACAAAAGAGAACCTTACGACGCTCAGGGCCTTGTCCAACGAACTGCTTGACAGTCTCTCGTATGTCGACAAGGTGACCTCGCTGACGGATATTGAGTTTATGGTAGGCAGCGAAGACGGCATGACCATCGAACAGATTGTACCCGACGAGATTCCAGAAGACGGCAGTCCTGAGATGGATAGTATCAAGGCTCGCGCCTATAGCAAGCCCCATGTGGCCCGCAAACTCATCTCAGAGAAGGGTGACCTCTCGTGGATCATGGTGAAACTGCGCACCTTCCCCAAAGACAGCGTGTGGAAGAAGACCGGCACCATGGCCCCCGACATCATCACGGGGCAGGAGGTGGAGCACATTATCAAGAAGCCCGAGTATGCCTCGTTGCATCCACGTGGAACGGGCATGCCTTACGTGACCAACTGCAAGACCGTGTATATCGGCAAGGAGATGAGTCGCCTGATGATGATTGCCACGCTGATCTGCATGGTGGTGATGCTCTGCATGACACGTTCGCTTCGAGGTGTCATTGCACCTATCATTTCTGTCATCGGCGGACTGTTTATCACCTACGGCATTGCCGGTTATACACAGATGTATGTCGACTCGACGGTGCTGATGATTCCCACCATCCTGTCGTTTGCTGTCGCCATTGCCTACAACATCCACATCTTCTCTTATTTCCGAGGACGCATGCGCATCCACGGCAAACGCCGCAAGGCCGTTGTCGAGACCATCAAGGAGATAGGCTGGTCGGTGTTCTTCTGCGGCTTCACCACACTGGTATCACTATTGTCGTTTCTGGTCATCCCCATCCGTCCGATGCATTGCGTGGGCATCATCAGTTCCATGAGCGTCCTGTTTGTGCTGCTCACCTCGCTTATCGTCACCCCCGTGCTGCTGTCGTTTGGCAAGAACCAACGCCCCATCGATGGCTTTACGGAGAATAGTGATACACACTGGACGAAGGCGATGGTGACGCTGAGCGACAAAGTGCTGCGTAACCCCAGGAAGATTGGCTACTCCTTCCTCGTTATCTGTATCTTGCTGTGCATTGGCTTGTGGAAGATTGAGGCCGCCTTTGACATCGAACGTACGATGGGCACCAAGGTGGATTATGTGAAGGAGGTGATGGAAGTGGGGCGCTCAGAACTGGGTTCGCTCTATTCCTACGACCTGATTGTGGAACTACCCAACGACGACGAGGCGAAGGAACCCCAGAACCTGCTGCAGTTGGACAAACTGCAGCAGAAGGTAAATGGTTATGACCTGACCAAGCGCACAACTTCAATTCTCGATATCCTAAAAGACCTGAACCAGACACTCAACGACGGTGATACCGCCTTCTATCGCATCCCCGACACAGAGGAAGAGGTGGCGCAGATGATTCTGCTCTACGAGAACGCCGGCGGCACAGAGTCGGAGTACTGGGTAGATTACGACTATCGACGTCTGCGCCTGATGGTAGAGATCTCCGACTTCAATTCTGCACAGGTGGAGCAAGAGATGGCCCGTATTCAGGCAGATGCAGAACAATTGTTCCCTGGTGCCAAGATCACCACTGTAGGAAACATCCCGCAGTATGTCACCATGATGCAGTACCTGGTGCGCGGTCAGATGCTCTCGTTCGTCATTTCCATCCTCATCATCGGCATCATCCTGATGATTGCCTTCCAGAGCATCCGCGTGGGCTTGATAGGATTGATTCCCAACATGATGCCTGCCGTATTCGTGGGTGGCTACATGGGATGGATGGGCATCCCGCTCGACATGATGACGGCCACACTACTGCCCATGATGCTGGGTATGGCGGTGGACGACACCATCCACTTCATCAACCACTCGAAACTGGAATACGATCGCACCTGCGACTACCCGACTGCCATCCGCCGCACGTTCCGCGTCGTAGGTGTCGCCATCGTCATCACGTCGATTATCACCTCAGCGGTTTTCGCCAGCTTCTGCTCATCGGCATGCACCATGTGTCTCAACTTCGGTCTCATGGCTATCATCGGCATCCTCTCGGCCCTCGCTGCCGACCTGCTCGTGACGCCGATTCTCGTGAATAAATGCAAAGTATTTGGTAAAGTAAAAAAGTAAAACGATATGAAAAAAGTATTATTGATGTTGGCTGTCTGCCTGATGGGCACAACAGCTGTGAGTGCTCAGAAATTAACTGGCCGCGATGTGATTCAGAAAGTAAAGAACCGCCCTGACGGAGACACTCGCTACGGTGAGATGGAACTGACGCTCCGCAAGAAGAACGGCAGTACCCGACAACGCAAGGTCACTTCATGGGCCATGGATGAGGGTAAGGACACCAAAAAGATGATGTTCTTCACCTATCCGGGCGACGTGAAAGGCACGGGCTTCCTCACCTGGGACTACGACCAGATAGGCAAGGAGGATGCCAAATGGCTCTATCTGCCCGCCATGAAGAAGACACGCCGCATCAGTGGCTCGTCATCGAAGACCGACTACTTCATGGGTACCGACTTTACCTACGACGATATGGGTACGCGCCACGTCGACGAGGATACCCACAAACTGCTGCGCGAGGAGACAAAGGACGGGCACAAGTGCTGGGTGGTGGAGTCAAAACCCGTCGATAAGCACGAGATCTATAGCCGCAAGGTGTCATGGATTCGTCAGGACTGCCTCATTGCCGCCCATGTGGAGTACTACGACAAGCTCAACAAGCTCCACCGTGTGCTCACCATCGGCGATGTGAAGCAGGTGCAGGGCTTCTGGACCATTCTGAAGATGGAGATGAAGAACGTGCAGACGGAGCACAGCACGGTAATTGTTGTCAAGAACCCGCAATACAACGTGAAGGTGGACAAGTCGCTCTTCACGGTGGCGAAACTCGAAAAAGGCTTATGAAAACTCTCTCACTCTTCGCACTTTTGTTGTGCATAGCTCCTCGTCCTGCCTCAGCGCAGGACGAGGATTCCCTGCGCGTCGGTGTCAAAGGCTTCGTCGATACCTATCACGCCCTGCGCACTGAGTCGCCCAATGACTGGATGTCGTCCAGAACGCGCGTGCGAGGCGAGGTGACACTGGAGAAGGGTCATGGAGGTGCCTTCGTCTCGGCCAACCTCGTGTATAACGCCATTCTGAAAGACCGCTCCGGTTTCCAACTGCGCGAGGCCTACGCCTACTATTCCGACAGTCATTGGGATCTGCGGGCCGGTCGGCAGATCATCACCTGGGGCGTGGCCGACGGACTTCGTCTGACAGACATCATCTCGTCGATGGACTATACCGAATTCCTCGCTCAGGACTACGACGACATCCGCATCCCCGTGGGTGGCCTGCGCCTGCGCTACTCCCGCGAGAAATGGGGCTTCGAGGCATTTGCCATCCCCGTCAGCAGTTTTTTTGAGTTGCCTACTGACGACGCGAATCCGTGGTCGGTAGGACCGTTGCCCATCGGCGACAAGCCCAGCCATCGGCTCTGCAATATGGAATATGGCGGCAGATTGTCGTTCTTCCTCAGCGGCATCGACTTCTCCCTCTCTGCCCTCCACACCTGGAACAAACAGCCCGTCTTCTGCGACGGTGTCGGCCAGTATCGCCGCATGACCATGCTGGGTGCCGACTGTTCCGTGCCCCTCGGTCAGTTCGTCGTCAGAGGGGAGGTGGCCGAGTACCTCGACGAAGCGCAGGCCTTTGGCCGTGCGTCATCAACTAACGCCCTGTTGGGCCTTGACTGGTATGCAGGCAACGACTGGTCTCTCTCGGCCCAATATGCCCATAAATACGTGTCAATCGGTAAACACAGAAATTCTGGTTTAGCCACCTTTCGCATCTCCAAAGACCTGCTCCACAACACCCTTGCCCTGCAGAGTTTCGCCTATATCGACGTCACCAACGGCAGCATCTACAACCGTCTCAGTGCCGACTATGCCCTCAACGATCAGTTGCACGCCATCCTCGGTTACGACTTCTTTAATGCCGATCGCGGCACCTTCGCCATCTACGACAACAACTCCGAGGCGTTCGTGAAACTCAAATACAGTTTCTGAATAGTCATCGATAAATCTGAATGAGTTTGAGAAAAATGAGCAAGACAAGCCATTCTTAATGGCAATCTGGCATTTTTCAGAATCGACATGTGCAACTTTTTCATAAAAATATTTTACGAATTTAATTCAACCAACGGGTTCACTATGATTTTTTCTATTTATAACCATGATCTACTTTCTCACGAAATATTTCGTAGCGGATAATCAAATCTCAATCATCCTGACATGGCTGAACCAATTATGCAAGTGTTCTTGTTGGAACACATAGCCCAGTTGGTTGCATACGATTTTCGTGCCACCAATCTGAGTGTCGAAATTGGTGTGTGAGTGCCCGTATATCCAGCAGTCGATGCGGATTCGTTTCTTCCTTCAATTCTCCATCGCCACGCATTGACTTTTTGAAAGATTTTCGCATTTTTTCTTATCATTTTGACAGACATATGTGATAATTTCGTAACTTTGCAGCCGTGAAAGCAAAAACGAAGAGACATATCGCTTCTTGGGTGCTGTTGGCTGTATTCCTGCCAATGTACCTTTTTGCGTCACTCCATGTCCATCCTGCGAATTATTATGGTGATGAAGCCTGTACCGAATGTGTTCATCATCAGTGTGGGGGGCATGTCGCTCAGCAGGCGGCATCATTTCATGCATGTGTGCTATGCCAGTTCCTCACCCTTCCCATGTTGGCCGTAGCGGTTGCCACGCTCTTGATTTATGGCAAGGAGCGTCGGGCAGACCTTCCTGAGAGGCTTGGCCATGCATGTCTCTTGCATAACACCATTGTCGGCTTGCGCGCCCCTCCTGTATTCTCCATTTAGTCCTTTTTTTTCGGTGCCAGCTCCACTGGTTGTGGATAGTTGGCCCATTATGGATTTATTGGAGAATGATCATACATGATGCTTTTCGAACATAAGCGTACGCTCGCTGCACGCATACTGTTGTCGGTTTTCATTCCGATGCTGGTGTGTCTATCGCTTCACATTCATCAGACGGCTGATGTGGGTGAGGACGAGTGCTACGACTGTGTCCACCATCTGCCTCACTCCGGACATGCAAGCGCAGCAAAGGCAGCGCTGCACGATTGCCTGCTATGCCAACTGAGTCATGTGCCTTTTGTCATCCCGCAGGTGATAACCATCATCGACACATGGAATTTACTCCCCACCCTGCATTTGAACTTTTCCCAGCCGATTAAGGAGGGCGTGCAGGGGGGCATCCTTCCGCGTGCGCCACCCCAAACAGATATCTTTTGGTGTGCAATCTCTTTTTTCAAGTAAATTCCAATTCACAATTACATGATGACAAGCATACTGGCTGCCGCACTCCTGTCGTGTGCAGTGGGCGACACCATTGTAAAATTGGACGAGGTCACCGTTTCTGGCCGGCGGCATCGTGATTTCCAAATGCGATCGTCGCAGACGGCTGTTCAGGTCGGCCACGACTACCTGAGCCAGCATTTCTCCGGCAGCCTGATGCAGACCCTTGAAGGCATTCCCGGTGTGAAGGCCATGTCCATCGGGTCGGGCCAGTCAAAACCCACCATCCGTGGGCTTGGCTTCAACCGTCTCGCAGTGAGCGAAGATGGCATCAAGCACGAAGGCCAGCAGTGGGGCGATGACCATGGTCTGGAGATAGACCAGTTCGCCATCGACCGCGCCGAGGTCATAAAGGGCCCCGCGGCACTTCTCTACGGCAGTGATGCCATCGGTGGCGTGCTCAGCCTCCACACCAACCACCTGCCGACCAAGCCTCTTGAGGGTGCCGTGCAGTTGTTCGGCCGTTCCAACAACGAACAGGTCGGCATGTCGGCACTTGTAGGAGGACGCAGCGGAAAGTTCTTCTTCCGCGCCAATGCCACGCTGATAGACTATGCCGACTACCACGTTCCGACCGACAGCATCCAGTATTACTCCTACTGGATTAAACTGAAGGACCAGCGACTGCGAAACACAGCCGGACTGGAGCGTGACGGCAGCCTGATGCTGGGCTATGCCGGCTATAACTTCCATACGGATGTGCGTGTCTCCGACAGTTACTCCAAGAGCGGCTTCTTCGCCAACGCACACGGTCTGGAAGTGCGGCTGAGCGGCATCGACTACGACCATTCGCGGCGCGATATCGACCTGCCACATCAATGGGTGAACCACCTGAAGGTTCTCAGCCACACGACATGGCAGTCAGAGGCGGTGAACCTGGACCTGCACCTGGCGTATCAGAACAACCTTCGTGAGGAGCGGTCGGAGCCCATCAGCCACGGCTACATGCCGCAGCCGGATGGCTCGCTGGAGCGGCGCTTCAACAAGGACACCTATACGGCTACATTCTCACTGCGCCGGGAGTTGGGAAGCCATGCGCTGCAAGGTAGCGTCAACGGTGAACTCCAGCACAACCGCCGTGACGGTTGGGGATTCATCATTCCCGACTTCGATGCGGGCACCGTTGGCGCCTATGTCTTCGACCGCTTTACGCTTCGGGAGCATCTGATATTGAATGCCGGTGTGCGCTACGACTTTGCGCAGACCCACATCCGCAGTTATCATGATTGGTATGAGACACCCGTGGATGGTGTCCCCACCTATCTGCAACGTTCCGCTGACATGCGGCACCACTTCAACAGCCTGACATGGTCGGCTGGAGTGAACTACGCCACGGGTCAATGGCTCATGAAAGCCAATGTGGGCAAGAGTTTCCGTGTTCCCATCCCAAAGGAGCTGGGAGCCGACGGCATCAACTACCACATCTTCCGATACGAGCGCGGAAATGCCAGCCTTGACCCCGAAGAGTCCTATCAGTTGGATGCCACCCTCAGTTGGACCAGCGACAAATTGGAGATGCAAGTGGAGCCCTACCTGAACTATTTCCCCAACTATATCTACCTGAACCCTACCGCGCAATACGTAGAGGGCCTGCAACTCTATCACTACACGCAGGCAAGAGTGTTGCGCTATGGTCTGGAGGCAGAGCTGACATGGCACATCGACCGGCACTGGCAGGTCAACACGCAAGGCGAATACCTTTATGCCCGTCAGAAGTCGGGCGAGAAAAAAGGATATACCCTGCCGTTCTCCACGCCCTGGTCGGTCGACGTCGGCGGCAGATACAGTTTCGACCGTCTCGGTCAGGGTTTTGTAGGCTTGAACGCGCACATCGTAGGCAGCCAGCATGAGATTGTACCACCAGAGAAACCTACAGACGGCTACTGGACATTGAACCTCTCTGCCGGGAAATATTTCCAGTTGGGAGACATGACGCTCAACGTGGCGATTCACGCAGACAACCTGCTGAACCGTCGCTACTACGACCACACCAGTTACTACAGGCTGATAGACGTGCCAGAACCAGGGCGCAACGTCAGTGTCAAGGTGGAACTGGAGTTATAATATATCATCCATTAACAATTTAAGCATATTTACGACAATGAAAACAAATAATAAATATACGTCTTTCGTTACTTTACTCCTCTTAGTTCTCTCACTTGGTTTCACCGCTTGTGGAAGCGATGACGACGATCCGCAAGTGCCCGCCCCAACCATCAAGTTGGAAGAAGCAAACATCGAGGGTGACGAACTTTGTGTCGAGGCCGACATCGTGGCACAAGGACGTACGGCCCTTATCATCATCAACATCTGCGATGCCACGGGCAAGACCGTCAAAGTCTCACAGCCCGTTTCCGGAAGCAAGTACATCGGCGTGCTCAACATCGACGGATTCCATGTCCATGTGCCCATCGCAGGCAAGAATGTGGTTGAGGGAGACCTGCTGAAGCTGACTGTCAACGATGCCAATGGACTCTCCACCACTGCCCAGAAGAGCATCACTGAGGAAGAGGATCAGGACGAGGAACACGACCATGACTAATCATGATGAACCATATGAAACAAAGCATTTTATCACTTATATTGCTGTGCGCACTCTGTGCGTGCAGCAGTTCCGATGACGAGGATGTCAAGGACATGACCTATCCAGAGATTTCAGGAGTTGGCATCACGGCCAATCCCACTGACTGCCAAGTGTACCATCGTGGTGAAGTCATTCCTTTCAGTTATGTCTTCACCGACGATACCGAACTGGGGGCATACAACATTGAGATTCATCACAATTTTGACCATCACACCCACAGCACGTCATCGGTGGAGTGTCCTATGGAGGCGCTGAAACAGCCTGTCAGCCCTTGGGTGTTCAATCAGGACTATCCCATCCCGTCAGGTCTGCGCACGTACAAGTCACGTGTTGACATACCCATCCCCGAGGGGATAGACACAGGTGACTATCATTTTATGATTCGCCTTACCGATCGTGCAGGTTGGCAACAATTACGTGCTTTGGCCGTCAAGATTGAATAAGAACTGATGTGAGCATGTATGATTTGAAATGAGCCCGCGGTGAGGAGAAGCAAGGCTGGTGGTAAGTCAGCATTTTTCATCGTTTGTGTTCGGCACAAAAAAAGTGGTTGGAAAGCATTGCGACTCTCCAACCACTTTTATTCTCATGTGTTATCAGCTTCAGTTAGACGGACGGAACCGGTCGTTCCATCCTCGTGCCGACATGGGGAGTCCAAGTCCTTTTGTGCGCGGGCTACGTGTGGATGCAATGCTTGACAATAGCATATAACTATCGCATTCAAGGCACCGTGCGCCCAGAATGTTCCATCCTGCTAATATGTCGAATTTTTGTCTCTGCATTGCTGCTGTTATTAGATTGTCATTTTGAAATCGGCTGCGAAGATATACAATTTTCACGAACCGACAATGGCTTTTTGCCATTATATTTCAAGCAGTTATTCATTATACATTTTGTGTATAAAATATAAAAGAAAGATGCGAATCTTATGATATTCGGAGAAAAGTTTTAAATTTGCAACCAAATAAACAGCATGTTATTGCAATATGACAGAGATTCATAAAAAGTACCGTTTGACATCGGAGGAGGAGCCTACGGACGAAATGCTGCGGGCTCTGATGGAAGATTTCGCAAAAACAGCTCGAGAGTCAAGCAAAAGGGCTGAAGCCGAGAAGAAAAGACGCCTGCAACTCGTGGCTACCGAGATTGACAACTGGCGGAAAGGCATCAACCAATGATGGAAAGAAAGCCAACTTTATGTGTCGTAGCTGGCCCAAACGGTTCGGGTAAGACAACAACGACAATACAGCTGCTCAACAATGAGTGGGCTGAAGACAGTTTGTATATCAATCCGGACAACATCGCTTTGGAAATTTTCGGCGATTGGAATTCCGCTGAGGCCGTATTGAGGGCAGCCGAACATGCCACACGGTTGCGATATCAATATCTTGAAGAGAGGCAGGATTTCGTGTTTGAAACAGTTTTCTCTGCTGCTGAAAAGCTCGAGTTCCTTCAGAAAGCCAAGAAAGCAGTATTCAGTCCTATCAAATACAGATAAAGGCAGGAGAGAGCATCCTGCCTTTATCTGTATCATCTTGCCACAAACGTCCATTCCTTCCTCTGACATCAATCATCCTGACATAGCAGAATCAATTATGCAAGTGTTCTTGATGGAAAACTTAGCCCAGTTGGTTGCTCACGATTTTCGTGCCACCAATCTGCGTGTCGATATTGGTGAGTGAGTGCCCGTATTTCCAGCAGTCGATGTGGCTCAAGCCCTAAGTTCCTTGTCAAATATTCAAGTCACACATTAGGCAGTTCAACTTCGAAAAACACCGTTTCACAACGTTTCTTCTTTTATACAATAAGGCAAGGTCGTACCTTTACACTCAAAAAGTGAAGAGACGACATGAAAAAGTTCATATTATTATTGATTGCTGTATTGTTGTTGGCAGGCTGCCGACAACAAGAGGCAGAAGACACAGCCCCTGCTGATTTCGAGACAATGACAGTAACGAAGTCAGACTTGGTGTTGGAGCAGAGTTATCCGGCATCCATCGAGGGACGTCAAAGCGTCAAAATCATCCCACGTGTGGAAGGTTATCTACGTGAGGTCAGGGTAAAGGAAGGCCAGCAGGTAAGATGCGGACAGGTGTTGTTCGTCATCGACCAGTCAGCGTATCAGGCCGAGGTCAAGGCTGCTTCCGCCAATGTCGAGGTGGCGAGAGCCAACCTGACAAAGGAGCAACTCAATTATGACGGCAGCCGCGGGCTGAATGCGCACAACGTCGTTTCCGACCATGAACTGCGCACTGCGGCGTCAAGTCTGGCTATGGCAAAAGCCCAACTGCGACAGAGCGAGGCACAGTTGGAGACTGCCCGCGCCAATCTCTCTTATACTGTTCTGCGCAGTCCTTCCGACGGCGTGGTGGGCAGCCTGCCTTTCCGGGTGGGCGACTATGTGGGGCCTTCCCATGGCAGCCTTACCACGGTGGCCGACAGCCACGAGATGTTCGTGTATTTCTCCTTGACAGAGCGTGACGTGATGGACCGCATCGCCCGACATGGGTCGTTGGGGAAAGCCGTTTCAGCCTTCCCGCCTGTCGCCCTCCTGTCCGCCAATGGCGACACCTGTGTGGTCAGAGGCCGTGTGGAAAGCATCAGCGGCGTGGTGGAAAGTTCGACCGGTTCCGTATCGGCACGTGCCGTCTTCCCCAATGGTGACGGTCGGCTGCTCAGCGGCAGTACCGGTCGCCTTGTCGTCCCTTACAAAATGCATCAGGCCATTGTCATCCCACAGGCAGCCACCTATGAGATCCAGGACAAGAAGTATGTCTTCCGCGTGGTGGAAGGGAAGGCATCATCTACCATCATCACTGTCCTCCCTATGACAGATGGCCAAAACTACGTCGTCGCCAACGGCCTCGAAGTTGGTGACATCATTGTTGCCAAAGGTGCGGGTTATGTGAAAGAGGGACAGGAAATCCAGACTAAACAATAAAGGAATGAACGAACAGGAGTTTGCCACGACGCCGATTCCCAGGCTGTTTGTCCGCTGCACCCTTCCGGCAATGGTCGGCATGGGCTTTTCCGCCATCTATTCCATCACCGACGGCATCTTCGTCGGCCATTTCATCGGCCAGGAGGCGCTGGCGGCGGTCAACCTTGTCATGCCGCTCATCATGATCATCACGGCACTGGCCGACATGGTGGCGACGGGTTCGTCGGTGCGTATCTCCATCCTCCTCGGACGTGGTGACCATGGTGAGGGCAGTCGTGTCTTCACCGTTTGCCTGGGATTGATAGCGGCTGTGTCCACCATCTTCGGACTGGCGGGATTCCTGCTCGCCCGTCCGATTATCGGCCTGATGGGTGCCGACGGCCTGACGGCTGACCATGCCGTGGAGTATCTGCAAGTGTTCTCGCTGTTCATGCCCCTCTGCTGTGTCTATTTCTCCACCGACAATTACCTGCGGGTCTGCGGACGGGTTCAAATGAGTATGACCATCAACATCGTCTGTTCCCTGCTGAACATCCTCTTGGACGTGCTGCTGATTGTCGTTCTGGAACAGGGACTCTGGGCGGCAGCGATGGCTTCGTGCCTTTCCATGTCGCTAGGTGCGGCATGGTCTTTGGTGCCCTTCATCCGCAAGAGGTTGCCACTCGTGTTCACAAGGGGCACCATCTCCCTGCGCCAGATGCTGCGAATCCTCACCAACGGCTCTTCGGAGTTTTTCATCAGCATAGCGGGGTCGGCATTTGCCGTCATCATGAATGTCGTGCTGCTGCGTCTCGGCGGGTCTATGGCAGTGGCCGCCATCTCGATTGTGGAATACGTCGACAGTCTCATGGGCATGGTCATCCATAGCATGGTCGATGCCTTGCAGCCCGCTATCAGTTATTGCTTCGGTGCCGGACTGACAAGGCGTATGAAGCGCATCCAGAAGGCCGTCATGGCATCCTCGGCGGCGCTTTCCCTGATGGCCATGCTGTTCCTGCTGTTCGGCGGACAATTCCTGTTGCCCTTCTTCATCAAGGATGGCGACACCGCCCTTTATGACATGAGTCTGCGCGCCATGCGGCTTTTCGCCCTCAGTTACCTTGTCAGTTGGATTGAGCGCACTCTATCCGGTTACATGACCGCCGTCGAGCGCCCATGGCACTCTCTGGCCATCTCATTGCTCGGCACATTCCTGTTCCCGCTGCTGAGCATGGCGGTTCTCGTGCCCCTCTGGCAACTCGATGGCATTTGGATTCTCCAGTTTGTCGCTGGCGTGTTTGGCGCCTTGGCCGCCATTGTCATCGTCCGTCGCGTACGGATACAGCCACCGCCGGTGTCAACGCCCTCCACGTTGTTCCAACCTACACCTTCCGTCAATCATCGCAGGAAAAGAATCTGACAGATATGAAAATCAAGACTTTCATCGACCGCCCCTTGCTGAGCATCGTCATCAACGTGATGGTGGTGGCGGTCGGCGTCATTGCGCTGACGAGACTGCCGATAGAGAAGTACCCCGACATCGCACCGCCCACGGTCTATCTTTGGGCAAGTTATCCGGGGGCAAGTGCAGAGGCGGTGCAGAAGAGCGTCCTAGCGCCGCTGGAACAAGCCATCAACGGGGTGGACAACATGACCTACATGAAGTCGTCGGCCTCCAACGGGTCGGCTTCCATCAGCATCTTCTTCAAGCAAGGCACCAATGCCGACATGGCGGCGGTGAACGTGCAGAACCGAGTGGTGCAGGCCCAGGCGATGCTGCCCTCCGAAGTGGTGAAAATGGGAGTGGCGGTCGAAAAGCAACAGCCGGGGCAACTGCGCATCCTCGCATTGGAGAGTCCCGACGGCACATACGACGAGAACTTCCTCAGCAACTATTTTTATAACAACCTGCGACCCGCCATCCTGCGCATACAGGGCGTGGGCAAGGTGGAGGTGTGGGGCGGCCAATATGCGCTGCGCATCTGGCTGCGGCCTGATGCGATGGCCCGTCACGGCATCGTTCCCAGCGACATCACGACGGTCTTGGAGGAGCAGAACGTGGAGGCCAGCATAGGCTCCATAGGTGAAAACACGAAGAATACTTTCCAATATACGCTGCGCTACACGGGCCGCAAGCAGGATGTGGCGGAGTTTGAGAACCTTGTCATTTCCTCCAAATCGACCGGCGAGGAACTACGTTTGAAAGATGTGGCCGATTTGGAACTGGGACAGTCGGACTATGCCTACACCAACCGCATCAACGGCCATCCTGGCGTGATGGGCAGCGTCAGTCAGGTGGCCGGCTCCAACGCCACACGAATCAACCAAGATATTGACAAACTAATCAAGGAGGTGGAACAGCAGTTGCCGAAAGACGTCCGCATCGTGACGTTCGACAATACCAACGACTTCCTCTTCGCCTCCATCCGCGAAGTGGTCTTCACGCTCGTGCTTGCCATCTTTTTGGTGCTCGTCGTGGTGTATCTCTTCGTGCAGGATTTCCGTGCCACGCTCATCCCCGCATTGGGCATCGTCGTGTCGCTTGTCGGAACGTTCGCCTTCATGATGGCAGCAGGTTTCTCCATCAACATGCTGACACTCTTCGCATTGGTGCTGGTCATCGGCACCGTGGTCGATGACTCCATCGTGGTGGTCGAGGCGGTGCAGGCCCGGTTCGATGCAGGCTACCGCTCTTCCTATCAAGCCGCCGTCGATGCGATGGGCGGACTGACATCGGCTCTCCTCACCACCACGCTCGTATTCATGGTCATCTTCATCCCCATGTCGTTCGTAAGCGGCACTTCGGGCATTTTCTACAAACAGTTCGGCCTGACGATGGCGGTGGCTGTCGGCATCTCGCTCCTTGTGGCGATGACGCTCGCCCCGGCACTCAGCGCATTGATGCTGAAGCCACGCGAAGGAGAACGGAAGACCTTCTCTGCAAAGGTGCGCACAGCATACGAGGTGACTTTCAAGGCTCTTCTCGGCCGTTATACAGGTGTGGCGATGACGCTCATCCGCCGCAAATGGCTGGCGGCAGGAGCCATCGCCATGGCGGTGCTGCTATTGGCGGTGCTGATGAGGGTGGTGCCCACGGGTTTCGTCCCCGACGAGGACATGGGTTCGCTGACGGTTGACCTGAGCACGCCGCCGGGATACACGATGGACAAGACGGAGGAGGTGATGGTTCGCCTGACCGACAAGATGCAGCAGTTGCCCGAGGTGGAATCGGTTGGCGGGGTGGTCGGCTTCGGGGGTGCCAACAAGGGCATGGTCCAGATACAGCTGAAGCCATGGGACAAACGCAAGGGCAGCGGCCATACGTCGTGGAGCGTGGCCGAGCGTATCGACGCCATCCTGGCAGATGAGCGCGAGGCGGAGAGTTTCGCGATGGCGCCGGGCATGATCGACGGCTATGGCCGTGGCGGCGGCTTCGAACTGAGTGTCACCAACAGGAACGGCGCCGACCTGAGGACGGCTTTCGATGTGAGCCGCCACTTCATCGATGCCCTGAACCGGCGGCCTGAGATCAGCGACGCATACTGGGGCTACGCCATCGACTACCCGCAGTATCGGGTCGATGTGGATGCCTCGCGCTGCAAGAAGTTCGGACTGTCGCCCTCTGCAGTGCTCAACGAGTTGGGTGCGTTCCTCGGCAGCAGTTACGTCTCCAATTTCAACAAGTACAACCAGGTGTACCAGGTGACCATGCAACTGCATCCCAGCGACCGAGCCGACATCCAGTCGCTCGACCGTCTTTTCCTGCGTTCTTCCTCGGGGGCGATGCTCCCGGCAAGCCAGTTTGTCACCCTGAAGAAGGAATACATGCCCCAGTCGCTCGACCGATTCAACATGGTGGGCTGCATCGACGTGAGCGGCAGCGTGGCCAAGGGCAGAAGCACGGGCGAGGCCATCCGTGCCATCCGCGAGGTGGCGGCAAAGGAACTGCCGGTGGGCTATGGCATTGAGTTCGGCGGCATCACCCGTGAGGAGAGCGAGTCGTCGGGCAACGTCGCGGTGATATTCATCATCTGCATCCTCTTCGTCTATCTCATCATGGTCGCACTCTACGAAAGTTTGTTCATCCCCCTGGCTGTCATCCTCAGCGTGCCTTTCGGACTGGCAGGCTCGTTCCTCTTCGCATGGCTCTTCGGTGTGGAGAACAACATCTACCTGCAGGTGGGTCTCATCATGCTCATCGGCCTGCTGTCGAAGACCGCCATCCTGCTCACCGAGTACGCCACGCAGTGCCGGCATGCGGGAATGTCACTGAAGCAGTCGGCCTTTTTCGCTGCGAAGATGCGCCTGCGCCCCATTCTGATGACCTCGCTGACGATGGTTTTCGGCATGCTGCCCCTGATGTTTGCCACGGGTGCAGGAGCCAATGGCAGCCGCACCGTAGGGGTCGGCACGGTCGGCGGCATGCTCCTCGGCACTATCGGCCTGCTCTTCATCGTCCCAGCCTTGTTCGTCATCTTCCAGACCTTGCAGGAACGGTTCAAGCCAGTCGCTTTCGAGCCGTCTGACGACCCGCTGATTCTTGAAGAAATGAAGAAGCAGCGAGAGCAAAGCTAAGCTTGCTTAAGCTTTGCCGAGTAGTGACTGAGTTCGACCAAAGGTCAATTAAAGGAAATAGAAGAATACACTCAAAAGAAAAGTTACACTAAGGTATGAAGAAAAGAGTATTGTTGATGGCCGTGATGGTTCTGTCATGTGCCACGATTTTTGCACAAGGCACGTTCGACATAAGCGGCACGGTGGTGGAGAAAGCCACTGGTGAGGCCGTTGTCGCTGCCACCATCCAGTTGCTCGCCCTGCCCGACAGTTCGTTCGTGGAAGGAACGACAACCAGGGAAAACGGCGGGTTCCGCTTCAAGGATGTCAGGAAGGGAGAGTACGCCCTGAAGGTCTCTTACATAGGCTTTGTCACGAAGTGTGTCGCTGTGGACCTTCAAAATCAGAAGAACAGGCAGGTTGACATCGGCTACATCACGATGTCGCCCGATGCCATCCAACTGAAGGGGGTAGAGGTGACCTCGCATGCCGCCAAAGTGGCGGTGTCGGGCGACTC
>JAEEGF011603427.1_pt1 | contig 17676 bp, 10 predicted proteins | sample 9134171 | NCBI WGS metagenome assembly JAEEGF01 (sample SAMN16246542, study PRJNA631951) | gut metagenome | biome: gut microbiome; feature: rumen; material: AP-attached | host: Bos | place: Iran: Karaj | collected 2018-10 | reverse complement strand
GAACTTGCAGATGTTCGAGGCTTTTCCCTTGATTTTGCATGCCATACACGACATGCAGCCTTTATAGTCCAATTCGTAAAGGCGAACGGTCTTGACTTCTACTTCACCGCTGACGGATTTCGCACCTTCGGCGAATTTTTGCAATAGTTGGGCTGTATTCATCGCCTTACGAGGCCCGCCGTCAATAATCATTATTTTCTTCATCATTTTTCTGTTTAGAGTTTTATTTCTTATAATGAACTGCAAAAATACAAAATCTCAAACAGAAAACAAAAAATAATTGTTCCATAGTCACGGCTACCGCATGAAATTTTTTGTTTAATTATTTTTCCGTGACTTTTCCCCTATTGGGGCAGCGGAAAATGTTCGTTGTGCGACAAGTCTTTTGTGTAGAGCAGAAATCGCTCACCAACACTCCTTGTCTTGGCACTGATGCTCTTCGGTTTCGGGCTCCAGGGTGACGTGGCTGATACCATGATCGGCAAGGGTGTGTTTGATCCGTTCCGAAACCTGCGGCCAGTAGTGGAGGTTGTCGATGACCACATGGGCAGTGAGGGCAGTCTCGGAGGTGCTGATGGCCCACACGTGGATGTGATGGGTTCCTTTCACATGCTCTTCGGAGAGAAGCAGTTGCTCGATTTCCTGTAACTCAACCCCGTCGGGAATTCCGTCCACCGCAAGCCTCAGACTGTCGGAAAGTAGTTTCCAGGTGGAGACGAGAATGACAGCGGTGATAATGAGCGACACAAAGGGGTCGATAATGGTCCAGCCGGTGTAATAAATGATGATGCCGCTGATGACCACACCGATGGATACAAGGGTGTCGGCAGCCATGTGGAGGAAGGCGCCACGCACGTTAAGGTCGCTCTTTTGCCCTCGCATGAGCAACAATGCCGTCGCTCCGTTGATGAGGATGCCCACCCCCGCGGTCCATGATACGGCAATGCCGTTTACCTCGGTGGGTTCGCTGAATTTGTGGATGCTCTCAATCACGATGGCCCCGATTGCCACCAGCAGAATGACGGCATTCAGCAATGAGATGAGAACAGTGGACTTGCGGTATCCGTAGGTAAAACGCTCGTTTCGTTGCGCTTTGGCCAAGCGGAAGGCGATGAGTACAAGCAAGAGGCTGAACACGTCGCTGAGGTTGTGCCCTGCATCGCTGAGGAGCGAGAGTGAGTCTTGCCATAGACCCACACCTGCCTCAATGAGCACAAAAAGTCCGTTGAGGATGATGGACAGGATAAAAATGCCGCTCAGCGACTGCGTTGGCGCGACATGATGATGGTGGTGGTGATGGTGTTCTTGATTTTGATGATGTTCCATATAGATGATGAGTTATGAGTTTACAAAAATACTAAAAAAAAGCCGCAGCCCGAAGACTGCGACTTGAGAGATTATCTGAAAATCACTTTCCGGGTTTGTATTTGCCCGTCGGAAGTCATTCGTAACATATAAATTCCGTCTGGCAGGTTTCTTCGTTCCACCCGAAGCATCGAATTTTCTGCCGTCAACCGCATTGTTTGCAAAACACGTCCACACATATCCACTAACTCCAATGTCATCTCTTTGTGCAAATCCTTTACTGTTACCACCACATAATCATGGGCGGGATTTGGGGCAATGGAGATGTTCATGCCCTTATAATCATATATGCCGGTCATCACCGTCAAATTCAATGTGATAATGCTGTCACAGCCATGGACTGTTGTCAGATATTGCGTGTAGGTGCCTGCCGTACTCTCGTTGAAGCCGTACTGTGTGTAAGTTTCTCCAGAGGTGATACTATCATTAATGTTGATGTTGTACACTGGATTGACGTTCAGGTTCAATGTGAAAACGGTGTCGTTAGCGGTGAACGTGTAGCTACCCGCTTCTGTATAAGAAACACCATTTAAATCCATACTCTCACCTTCACAAATGCTGGCGTCCAGGGTGATGTAAACGGAGTCAATCGCTATCGTGTCGTCAGGTGTGTAGTAGTCTATCGTTATGTGATCCATATAAAGGTTATAGCCGTAATCGGAGGTGGCCTTGAAAATCAGATATGCGTCATTATTTTGGGTTGGAATGACAACTGATACGGAATCCCATCCGCTCAGGGCGGGGTTGTAACCATAAACGGTGGTCAGAAGGGTGGCATTTACCATGTCGGGAGTGGTGTTGAGGTAAACTTCAATCTTGTCATTTGCCGTATATGTGTCCTGCTGGTAGTAGGCAAATGAGAGTGTCATATCCTGCAGAATAGTCATTGCGGGGGAAGTCATTGTGCTCCAGCTGCCCGACGGGAAGCTCCAGCAGTCATATTTCATCATATAATTTCCTGAATATGGTGTGCATGTGGGATAGCTGCCGGAAGAGACCATCAGCCATTCTTGTCCGGCTGAAGAAGCATTCAAAGTCCAACAGCCCAACCCGTTTTCAAAACTTTCGATCCAGGGAAAGTTGGTCACGGTCTCACAAGGGGTTGAAAATGTGTAAATTGGCGAAGGTTCCGATTCACTGCCGTCATCACAAAGAGTGACAATGTAATATTGGTAAACGGTGTTAAAAGGTAAATCGTAAAGGGTGAAGTAGTTGTCCGTATAGACTTCAACGGAGTCGAACAAGGGGTCTGTGGTCATTTTGTAATAGATTCTGGCTCCGTAGGCATTGTTGGTGTATGTCCAGGAAATGGTGGCGTCGAGACTGTCCAAAGGGGCGGAAATTTGCACGGGAGGGGTACAGTCGGGTGTTTCAAAAACGGCTACATTATCAAGGAAGCAACTCGGGAACATGTGGGTGGAATTGGCTTTGCTGAACCAGAAGGTGATGTAACGGCCTGTGCCGGTGTAGGTGGCGAAATTGATTTCCTTGGATTCCCAGCTGCTGGCGCTGCCTTCGCGACACACGCTTTCCACGGGTACAAATGTCAATGTGTCAGTCGGATCCGACATTACGCCAACCACCAAATGTGTAATGTTTTGCTGGGAGGACTTGAAGTTGAACGACATGGAGACATCCTGCATTGTCAAGTTGCTATCCAACGCAGGCATGACAAGATAGGATGAATAAGAGTCCATCAGTATAAACATCACCGACTGGTTAGGGTCGCTTGCGCTGCCGCCGTTGATGACAGGGTAGTAGCTGCCGTAGGCTTGGTTGTATTCCTGCGAGATCTTGGTCCAGCAGGTGGGTATGGAGGAGAAATCTCCCGGATAACTCTCAAATGTTTCCATCATGGGAAGCGTCAGAACACAAGTGGTGTCAGGTGAAGCAGGTTCACCGGAACTGAAAGCGAATACTATGTTCGGACGGTCGTAGTGATTGCCGTGCGTGCCTTCGGGAATGGAGCTCATTGCCGTGGTGAAAGAGATAGGGGTTCCATCCTGCACACGGTTCCAACAGTTGTTGACAGTCCCGTTGTTGACGTAAATCTCTGTCTCACAATCTTCCATGCTGGGATAGGGGTCGCAGGCTTCACCTTCTACCAGCACTATCAGGTTGCCACCGCTGTATGGGAACGGCTGCGAGAAAACAAATTCCTTCCAATAATCATCCCATTGGATGTCGCAGCCGATAGAATCATACACCAAGGATGCATAGGCCACCAAAGAATTCCATGTCTGTGATAAATCTATAGATGGATCAGTTGTCTCCAACAGGTAAATCCGAACCTTTTTGTCCCCGTCATTTACCGGATAGTTCCCGTATGTGATGTGATAGGAAAGTGATTCAATGTTTCCAGCCGAATGGTTGATCTCATTGCCGAGATACAATGCTGCCGACAAGTGATAGCCGTATGCGCCTGGCAATGCCGAATGAATGGAAGTTGTTGTGCCACTGCCAATCGTGTCTGATGTGGTCACTTGTGCACGAAGTGTAAACAAGGGCAGTATGAATGCTACTAAAAACAAGATTTTGAGAAAAGATAGATTTTTTGCCATAACTTTTTTTGATTTTTTTTGATGGCAAAAATACTTTCTTTTGAGGCGTTGGATTATCCTATTTTAAAGGGATTTTCAAGGTAAAAATTCCTCAATTATGATGGTGCGCTGGCACTATATATGAAAAGTCCCCGAAACGACATGTCAGACGATCGGGGACAAAAATAAAAGTAAAGTAAAATGGTTTGATCCTATCTCTTCACAATCTTGCTTATTGAGTTTTCTATACGAAGCAGATACACTCCTGCGGTGAAGTTAGTAAGGTCGATGGTGTTACTGCCTTCAGACAATGTGTAGGTGCCCAGACGACGGCCTGAAAGGTTGTGGAGTTCCGCTTTGGCCTCACGATTCACGCACACATTGACGATAGCGCTGGTCGGGTTAGGCCAAATGCTTTCGATTGTCATGTTTATTTCAGAAATTCCGGTGGTGTTTACTGTAACAGGGGTAACTGTAGTTGTCCATACGAGAATGTCCATGCCCCATTCGTCGGTGCCGATGGAGGTGCCGCTGTTGGGATCTCCCCATTTGACAAAGTCTCCATTGTGGACCTCATGAGCATTGAACATGTCTTGGGCGGCCGTGCCATTGACATTGTACAGCCAGTAGTTGCCCCATGGTGACGCACTTTCTTCGGTAAGCTGGAGGGTGAGACCATCAACAGTATAGATAATATCGCCTAGCATACCGTTGTTTTCTGTGTAAGTGAAACGGGAGTCGTGTGCCATGATGGTATCCATCAAATCCTTGACAGTAGCGGAGCCATTCCACATCACGCCCCAAGCGAGACAGGTGTCGGGGTCAGCCCAGTTGACTGCGATAACGGCTTTGTTAAAACCATTGCCAGTCCAGAAAAGGATGTCGTCTTGACTGATGGTGGCATCAACGGCCGTTACGGTAGTGTCTGTGGAAGAGCTTGTGTCAGGCACGGAAACGGGATAGATGGTATAAGGCCACACATAAGTATAGTTCATATAGGAACCCATGTCGGTGCTGTCGGTGACAACAGCCACACTGAGGTCGCCCCATTTGTAGAAGTCGCCGTCGTGCAACACATCGCTAAGACCCCAGCCACCTACGTGGTTGAGCAGACTCCACCACCAGTTGCCGGGAGTGATGCCAAGGGGTATGGTCATGCCGGCAGCCGTGTCTATGTAGTTAATGTCTGTAATGTAGCCAATGCCTGTGTAGCTGAAGCGCGGGTCGGCAGCGGCAATGGCATCCATCATCTCTTGAGCCGTAGAAGTGGGAGTGCTGAAGCGATAGCCCCAAGCCAGAGCAGTATCTGCCCAGTTGACCGCCATCACCACTTCGTTAGCACCTTCACCCACCCAGAACAAAATGTCGCTGGCAGCGATAGAAGCGTCTTCAGGTGTAGGTTCGGGAATGACAGTGTCAATAGGCGTTGTGGATTCAAGAGCCACAATCAGATTGTCAATTCCACAGTAGCGGTTGCCCGGACCAGTGGAACTTGCCGTGCTGCTGGCAACATTCCACATTAGCGTGAGACGTGCGTTGTCAGGTATGTTGGTGTGTTGATTGAAATGAATGGTATCATGATGCAAAACTTTGTTGTCAGCAGTATAGGTTTCCAGAGCCACAAAGTCGGCAGTGTCAGTTAAAATATAACCCACTGAAAGCTGTGCATTGGCATCTGCTATATTGGTGCGGTGGTCGAAGGTGAGAATAGTCTGTGACAGAGGTGCATCAAAAGCAGGCAGCACTGCATAGCGACGTGTACCGGTAGAAAGCATATTGTTGATATGTTCAGTATTCGTACCAGTGTATATTTGGCTGGCGATAAATGCGAAGAATGCATCATTACTTGCGATAGCACCGAAATTGTTAGTGCTTGTGGAATATCCTACACCGCCAAAATAATCTGAATTTGTGGAAGTGCCGTTCCCACTGTGTTGAACAGTACCGTTGCCAATTACCGTCCAACAATCTGGTATCGGTGCGCCGGCAAAATAAGGGCGAATGTCTTGATTGGTAGTGTAGCTTGCAAAATCTTCGCTATAAGTCAGCGGATGGATTGTCGTGCAAAGTTCAATAGGCTCTACAGGGATTTCTGTGGTATCAATAGGAGTGACCGTGGTATCCGTGGCTACAATAACTGCGATATTGTCAAGATGGAAATCGTTGTCGGTGCCACCGACCGTGCTCTCTCCGTAAAAGGCCAGGCGGACAGTTTGTCCAGTGAAGTCGGAAAGGGAAATGGTGGCGTGAGAGGAGGTGTTGTTTACTGCGGGAAGATAATAGTCATCGCGGTTGATGGTGTCGTTTCCCCATTGGGCAACAGGACTCCAGCTGGTACCATTGTCGGTGGTGGCCAGCACGATGAATCTGTCGTCGTCCAAACCTGTTCCGGTTTCAGGTGCATCGGTCATGTTATATTTGGTCAACATATAGTCGAATGTCAGTTCTGCAGCCTCAGTGAGGTCGATTTCTGGAGTTACCAACCAGTATTTGCATGAAGAGCCATAAAGGTTGACTTTCACATGTGACGATCCCTCAAAAGCAGTGGTGGAGCGTGTCCATCCGCTGGTAGTGGAAGTCAATGTGGCGCTGTGTGTGGAGTCAACATAGCGGCCGCTGTATCTGTTCCAGCAGGATGAAAGCTGATTCATATTGCTGATGTTGTCGAAGTTCATGCTCCAGGGCAGAGGCATAGGAGCACAAGAGGTGGTGAAGCTTAATGTGCGGGCATTGGTGGGCTCGCCCCAGCAGATGCTGCGTATGTCAACCGTGTAGTTGCTGCTCGGTGCAAGATCCGTAAGTTCGTATGACGTTTCGCCCGTGACGGTGACACTGTCGGTGGAAGCGCCATCGCTCCAATGGATAATATACGAATCGGCATTGCTCGGATCTGTCCAAGTAAGGGTGGCTCCGTGAGCTGTAATGTCAGATACTTCGAAAGTGGCGGGACGGTTGCAACTGCTGATGGTATCCACCACCAGACTGTCGATATAGCTTGTGATAGCTGTAGTGCCGATACTGGTTTGCATAATAGTGATGCGGTTGCCAGTGCCTGTGTAAGCGCTGAAATCCACTTCGAATTCATTCCAGCCAATTACGGAAGGTGTCAGGGTGGCCAGACGGGTGAAAGTGGTGGTGTCTGTTACGTTTTCGCTGATACCGACTGCGATACGCACTTTGTTGATATTGGTAGTGGTACCGCCATATTTGTAGAAGAAACGTACTTTCAGACCGGTGACATTTGCTTCAAATTCAGGAAGATAAGCCACGGAGTATTCCTTGATATCACTAGAGGAACCTCTGGAGTACATTTTGAGAGACTTGAAGCCGTTGAGTGCGTAACTTGAGCCAGAAGCACAATAGGGATAGTTGTTGGTAACCAGATTGTTGCTTGAATTGCAGTAGAGTCGGTTCCAGCAACGGTTCATACCCTGTGATTGGGTAGCTGTCCAACTTTCGAAGTCTTCCTCGAAAGGAACTACAGTGACAGGGGCGCAAAGGGTGCTTGCTGAAATGGTATGGGGCAGCGTGAGGGTGCCGTCATCGCAGATGCTGACCACGCTGAGCTCATAGTCAGTGGAGGCAGCCAAGCCCGTGACGGTAACCACGGTGTCGTAAAAATCCAAACTGTCAATGCCTGCTTCTGATGTGATATAATAACGGTAATTATTCACTGAAGTTGGGTCGTCAACATGGAGGGTGAAGCCATCGGTGGTGATGTTGTCCACACTGATGCCGTTGGCGCGGGCACAGGCGGGCATGTCATGAACGTCAAGTTCATCGATATACCATGATTTTGCCGAACCGCCGGTAGGGACAATACGGAGAGCGATGCGGGCATCCATGGGCGCATTGGTGAAGGTGGCAGTCCGCAAATCATAGCCATTGGTGAATTGGCCACAAGGATTGCTGCTTACAGTAACAAAGCTGGCCGTGTCGGTGGGATCTGTCATATAACCTACCTCCATAATTCCACCGAAGCTGCCGGTCTCAGAAGGACGAGCCATAAAACTGATTTCCAAAGTGTTAGTACCCTGGTTCAGTTCGGGAAGCACCAAAATGTCGCGAGAATTGGAGTAGTTTCCGTAGATGCGCAAAGTATAGCCATCATTACCATAGCCGTATGTTGAACTTTGTGACGGTGTGAAAAGTTCCAGGCGATCGAGAGCACGTGCTTTGAAGAAACTCCAGCAGGGCAGGGTGCTGTCAGTCACCGCATAGCCGTAGCCGTTGGCCACATCTACAAACTGGCTGAAGTCTTCATGATAGGGAACTGCAATCGGGCCGCAACCGGTACGGAAGGCCGTCACCGTGGCATTCGTGAGCCCATCAGGGCAAACAGTGCGTACAGCTACCTCATAGCGCATGTTGGGCAGCAGGTCGGTGAGGGTGTAGTTGTCGCTGTAGATTTCCATGCTGTCCTCAGCGACATATATCATATAGTGGTTGGTCGCATTGGGGTCAGTGATGGTGATGTCTGCGGAATAAGTGTCTATATTAGAGATAATTACTTGTGATGGTTTTACGCAAGAAGGAAGCTCGTTAACAGTCACATTATCGAGGTAGCCATAGCTGTTGTCATTACGGCGTAGTGCAATTCGACCTGAGGTGATACCAGCGAAGGTCACTTCGAAGTGGCTCCAGCCGCTACCGGTAGGCAAACAGGTGGCGATGGGGGTGAAGGTGGATATATCGGTAACATCCGTAATGACACCCGCTTCAAAACCATGTCCATAGGTAGATAATACATCGAAACTGAGCTGTAGCTGGTCGGGAGTGTCTTCAAATGGAGGCAACACTAAAATGGTTGGGGAGGAAGGACGGCTGCTCACATAGAGGCATTGTCCGCCGCTGACATTCACTGAAGAAGAGCTGTTGATATAGGGGTCTGAACTACTATAGGGGTTAATCAGGTCCCAGCAGAAAACATGATTGGAGAAGAAAGCTGATGCGGTAGAATATGATGAACCTGTGCCCGATTGGAAGTCCTCGGTCCAAGGAAGACTGGTATGGGCAACGGCTATGCATGGGGTGCGGAAAGAGATTGAACGACTGGCAGTTTGTGTGCCGTCAGAACAGTTGGAGAAGACCTTGACCGTATAAGCTGTATTGTCGGAAAGGGTGGTATAGGAGATGGTCTGGGTAGATATGACAACGCTGTCAACCAATGAGTCGCCAGCATAGAGCATTACAGTATAGTTGTTCACATACGTGGTGTCGGTGATATTTACTGTGACCGTGTTGGCCGTTAAGTCTGTCAATGAGAGAGCTTGTGCTTTGGCACAGGAAAAAGCCGCATTGGGGTCGGTGGCATATACAATGTTGTTTACGCCGGTGAAGGTGTAGTTGTCGCATGTCGATTCGCTGATTCTCAGTGGTGTGCTAGTCAGTACGGTGGAACCATAAACAGAACCATAGCTGTTGCAGTTCCATTCCATCGACGGGGTCAATACAAGCCCATTGTCGGGATCGTTGTAAGAAAGTGTCTGTAGAAAACCGCTACTGCCCATGGTGTAGGAGAAGCGTTCGTCGTATGCCGCGATGGTATCCAGGGCATTGATGAGGTAAATGGTTCCTTCCCAGCGCACTCCCCAGATAACCACAGTGGGGGTGTACGAAGCTGAATTGTCGTCCCAGCCGATGGCGACGACGGTGCTGTTGCTACCACTTCCCGTCCAGAACTGCACGTCGTTCGGGTCGATGGTAACCAACTGGGCTGAGGCACTCAATGTGAGTGTCAGCCCCAAAATCAGTGTCATTAGTTTTTTTACCATAGTTTAATACTTTTAATTGTTGATAATAAAGGTTCATCAATCTCCAGTATCGGCAAAACTGACAAAGGGGGAATACCAGAAGACACACGACATCACACATTACAGCAAGATAGTGCAAAGTCCTATGGGCCGGATTGCCTTTCCTCGAAAGCATTACCGATAAAAATACAATTTGGCAGGTCTTCTGGCTTGCTCGTTTTCCCCCTGTCTTCCCATGCGGCTATGGCGTCGCACAGTGACGTAACAGATTGGGAGTCAACTTGATGAGCTTACAGCAGCGGGACTGCGCCGGACTCTCACCGGCTTCCCTCTTAGCTCCCTCGTCGGGCGACCAAATCGGCGGCAAAGATACAAAAAAGTTTGATTGTTTCGAGGGCAAAAATCGTCTTCTTTTTGCCTTTCTTGAACAACTGTCAGGAGGTGTATAATGGTAAAATGACAATTTCTTTTCTCCCCGGACAGCGGGCGCCGGACATCTCGCTACAGGCGGGCGGGATGTCGGCGCCGATTCCAATAACAACATTAACCAAAAAAACTATTAGGAGGCAGATTCAATGTCATATAGACTCAAATTAAATCCTTTTCATTAATCAAATTGTTGAGCAAAGCATAAACGGTCAGACCGGAGACGGATTTGATGCCCGTTTTCCGGGTGATGTTTTTCCTGTGGGAGATGACCGTATGGACAGAAAGGTTCATCTGGTCGGCTATCTCCTTGTTCATCATGCCTTTGGCTATAGCAATCAGCACATCAGTCTCCCGTTTCGAAAGTTCCACGTCCTCGCTCTTTTTCTGCTTGTCGTTCTTGACGAATTCACTCATCTTGTCGATGATTTTTGAACGGGTGTCATTGATTTCGATGACGCCGCAATAAGGCACCAGCCACGAATGGTCGAGGCTGGTGGTCACCAAAGCGATGAGTGTGACATGCGGGTGTTTTTTTCTGAACTGGAAGACAAAGTCCTTGTTCTGGTAGCCCAATACCGAAGGGTCGATGATGACTATATTAGCATCGGTGGTAAGAATTTTCTCTGATAGGTATTCAGGACTGTCGAGGCATGATACCACGTCAAACTGCGCCAGACTGTCAACAATCTCAGCTAAGCCGATGGAGACCATCTCAAAAGACGAGCAAATGATAACGCGGTTTCTCATGGCTATGCTTTTTCAAGTAATTCGACGTAGGGAATGAGTATGCGGTCCTCGATGAGCGAATGGCGGTTGAGGTCATCGCTCAGATCCATGATGTCAAGTGAAATCTCGATGCGTTCCTTGGGCAGAATGTCTCCGGGAAGGTATTTCAAGAGTATATTCATCATGTCGTCGAGGGTGTCCTGGATATTGGTATGGTTATGCTCAAATTCATTGATTTTGTACGAATCGCTGCGTTGACCGTTGAGCAAGGCCTCGATGTATGGAAACACCACCTCTTCTTCATAATATTGTATGTGCCGCATCACCTCCTGCTTGTATTCATCGTAAAAATGGCTGAGCATGGGACCGTATTTCTGTCCGCAGGCTTCGATGATGTTTTGCAGATGTTCCTCAATGTGCGGGAAACGTTCGTCGAGATAATACTGATGTGAAGCCTTCAAGTAGGAGAGAAGGTCGCCCAGGTCTATTTTCTGGAGTTCTTCCTTTGCCGGTCTGAAATCTCCGTTGGAGTAGATTTCGCAAATCATCAGAAAGAGATTGACATTGACCCGGTTCATCTGGCACACCTGTTCCACATTGCGGTCGCCAAAACCCAGTCCGATGCCGAAACGGGACAAAAGCAGCAACAGCCGACGGTCTTCCGCCATCAGTTCGGCCAGTTTGGTATCTTTTGAGAAAGGTGTTTTCTTAAGGGGCATGATGTAGCTGTTTTGATGTGGCAAAAATAGTAAAAATGTCTTTGGCAAGACATCCTTATTTGTGAGGATTTAGCTTTTCAAAAACCCCAATTATTGAGGATGAAGGGTAGGGGATGCCATTTCTCTTCGTTGCAAATCCACTGATACCCCAACTAAAAAGTCACCATCTTGTCAGCCCATGCGACCATTTCAACACAAGTTACCATATTGGACATAGGGCAGGCATCAGTACCATTCATGTTGCGGCTTCGGAGGCAGGTGCCGCAAGCCAAAACAATTCCTCCCATATCCACAAATTCGTTCAATTTTTCGTCAACATTGTATTTGTCGTGGGTAAGTCCCACACATTCAACGCCTTCTCCCATTAGGAAAACTTTGACTTCATAACCTTGATCCTTGGCAACTATGGCGAATCGGAAGGCGTTCCAAGCTTTTTCGTAATCTTTGGTTTCAATAATAACTCCTATTTTCATTGCTGATATATTTGTGTTGTTTTCGTTTTCTTGTTTGCTTTGGTCGCTGCACTGGGCATAAGTAGTGCTTGTCATTGCGGCTAAAAGAATGAATAGACCAAGGATTGTTGCAAATGTTTTCTTACTTTTCATAGATGCTTTGTTTATAGGGGCTTTCAAAATGGAATGATTCGCAGAGAAGGGAAAGCCCGGTACGCCAACTCTGTTTTTTTTAGTTATTTGTGTCCTTCACAGGTGAGAAGGGACATTTTTTGCCGATGCACTGGTTGTTGATACGGCTGCGTGAGCATTTCACTTCGGTTTTTCCCATCTCCACGCCGAGGTGTTCTTTTACGAAATCCACAGCAGTGAGTATTTTTTGGGGATTCGTTTTCCGTGCAAGCCGTCAGACCTAAAATCAAAATGGCTGTCAGAAAGATATCCGTTATTTTCATTCTGATGAAATTTGCCGCAAAAATACAAAAAAATCGCACACCGATAATCCCTTGTCCTGAAGATTTTGGCAAGGATAAGCAAGATATGACAAAACTTATTTATATTTGCAGCGTAAATATTCAACCCTGTTAAGCACAAATTGATCTGATTGAAATGCGTGATTTTATCAACTATTTGAAAAATCCCTCCGAGGATTTGAAGTTGCCGGCAAAGAAAATATGGTCGGTGTTATTGGTATTTTTGACAATTTATATCATTAAAATCATTGTGGCCATAGTCTCTCATGTGGTTTTCAAAGACAACGCTCCTGATTCAGGTTTAAGGGATTTGCCCACGGTTTTTCCCTTGTGGTTGGTTCTTTTCGTACCCCCTTTGCTTGAGGAGCTGTCATTCAGACTATGGTTGAAAAGAAACACGGCTACCATTCTTATATCCTCAGTAGGTTTTGTCTGGTGTCTGGCGTCGATGTTTCTGGCTGATGCTATATATTCAACAGACCGTCTTGTTTTAAGATGCATTGTCGCGTTAGCAGGTGGGGGAGCGGTTGCTTTGTTGCTTAAGAAACAGATAATCAACGCCAAGTTCCCGATAATTTTTTATCTGTCAGCCATCCTTTTCGGACTGATGCATGCCCGTAATTTCATAGATGTTTCCAGCTTTGCGGGAGCGCTGTTCGTATTGATAAATTTGGTGATGCACATGTTAACCGGACTGTTTTTGGGTTATGTACGCATAGGCTACGGCATTGTTGCTTCAATTTTGTTCCATGTCACCAACAATCTGGTGGTTATTTTTTTGTATTTGTGACAGAGCCTTTTATCAAGTTTTTGAATCAGTTTGTGGCAAAAATATGAAATAAATCGTCAAAATACTGCTGTAACTATTCATCCGCAAAAATTCCCGCTTTATCGCAGTTTTGTGTTTTTCTAATGGAAACATCTTGTATCTTTGCATTCTGATTTTTGAATCTTGTTTCCGATGAAGAAAAAACGTGTCTTTCACAGAATTCTTATCGTGGCTGGCATCTCCATGATGAGCTGGTTGCTTTACTATTTGGTTTGGTTTCTCTTCGATCCGGATCTGAGAATGGAATTCTACAAAGGGTGGCCGTTCCATCCGCTGGAGATGCTGCTTGACTATGCCGTATGCTGTTTCGTCACCTTCATGGCCACCATCTATTACCTGCGCTCCTACGACCGGGCCGAACGCGAGCGCGACCGCTACAAACTGCTGGCATTGGAGAACCAAATCAATCCGCATTTCGTGTTCAACAACTTCAGCACGCTGGCTGAACTGATTGAGGTGGACCCGCGAAAAGCCTCGAAATACCTGATGAATCTCTCCAACGTCTATCGCTATGCTCTCTCTCACCTTGAACACGACAAAGTGAGCCTGCAAGACGAGCTGACCTACTTGCGACAGTATCTGCAGTTGCTTAGCGAGCGTTTTGGCGATACCATTCGTGTGGATATTTCTCCAGAAGTGGCTGACGGACAAGGGAGTGTGCCGCCTGCTGTGTTGCAAATGATGGTGGAGAATGCCATCAAGCACAACGAGCACACCGCCGCACACCCGCTTACCATAGACATTTCCAGTGATGGAAAGAATATTACCGTGAGGAATAACAAACGGCTTGTTTCCGTCCCTGAATCCACCCAAATCGGCATTCACAATATCGAAGAACGCTACCGTCTGCTCACCCGCCAAAAGGTGCGGATTGAAGATGGCATCGACAGCTATGCGATAACGGTACCGGTGATAGTTGAAAACTGAAAATTGAAAACTGAAAACTGAAAATTGAAGGTCTATGAGAATTTTAATTATAGAAGATGAGCAGAACAATGCCGACCGTTTGGTGAGATTGGTGAAAGATATTCGCCCTGATGCTGAAATCATGGCGGTGTTGGCAAGCAATGCCGAAGTGGAGAATTTCTTCAAGCAATCTGAGAATGCCCCGGATGTGATTTTGTCGGACATCCGCTTGGGCGATGGCTTGAGTTTTGTGGGATTGAAGTCCGCCCCGCAGTCAGTGCCCGTGATTTTTACCACCGCCTACGACCAATATGCGCTGCAGGCCTTCAAATACAATGGTCTCGACTACCTGCTGAAACCTGTTGATGCAGAGGAACTTCGGCATGCGTTGGATAAGGTGGTTGTGGAACGCAGCAGTACCACCACAGAAGACATCCGGCAGCTGTTAGCCTCAGCGGGCAGCATCCGTTACCGTGAGCGTTTCCTCATTGCCTTTCGCGACACCTTCCACGTGGTGCCTGTGAGCGAGATGAGCCACGTGGGTATCAGCGACGGCATCGTTCGCCTCTACACCATTGGCGGCAAGTCGCACTCACTGTACATGACGCTGGATGAGTTGGAAAAACAACTTGATCCCGAGCGGTTTATGCGCGTTAACCGGCAGTATATTGTCAGTGCTGCGGCAGTGGAAAAACTCTCGTCCTATTTTCTTGGCAAGATGCGTGTTCACCTCAAAGGCTATCCCGATACAGAGGTCATAGTGAGCCGTGAGAAGGTTTCGGCGGTAAAGCGCTGGCTGGACTTTTGACAAGTTGACAGTTGATAGTTGACAATTGACAATTGAGAGTTGGGAGTTGACAGTTGTTGGACTGATACAGAATGTTTCTTTTAAGCAAATAGTTTTAATGACGGTTCATCATTGATTTTTCCCGCTTCATTCATAATTACATTGATAGTTTGTTTGTAAATCCTCATTTTTGCATCCTAATTTATAAGTATGCACAAAATGAAGAAGATGATATGCTTGTTGCTGCCGGTGCTGATACTTTCGTGCGCATCGCGGCAGCAGAACGAAGGCGACGAGCCCAAGCATTACGATTTGATGACCATCACTGTCGGCGACCATGAGCAGGCCACCGAGTATGCAGCATCGCTCAAAGGGCAGCAGGATATTCGCATTCTTCCCCGCATAGAGGGGTATCTGCAAGGCATTTACGTGAAGGAAGGTGAGCAGGTGAAAGAGGGACAGCTGCTGTTTCGGGTGGAAGCGGCGACCTACAAGGCAGCGGTGGAAGCGGCCGACGCCAATGTGCAACAAATGACGGCGGCAATGGAAAAAGCACAACTGGAGTACGAAGGCAGTCGGAAACTCCATGCAAAGAATGTCATCTCTGACCATGAATTGGCTTTGTCGAAAAGCGAACTTGACATGGCAAAAGCGAATTTGGCAGCAGCGCAAGCGATTCTCACTTCCGCTCGCAACGAACTTAGTTATACGGAATTGCGCAGCCCTTCGGATGGGGTGGTGGGAAGAATTCGCTATCGCAAGGGTGATTTTGTGAGTCCCAGCCTGCAGGATGGCCTCACCGTTGTGGCCGATAACCGTCACATCCGTGCCTACTTCTCGATGAGCGAAACCGTCTTGATGGATTACCTGAGTGAGTGCAAAACGATGGAAGCGGCTGTTAATCAGATGCCTGAGGTGCGGTTGCTCCTCCCGAACGGCCAGTTCTATGGCCAAACGGGGCTGGTGGAGAGCATCAGCGGCATTGTGGATGAAACGACAGGTGCGGTCTCTGTGTGTGCCCTCTTCGATAACCGCGATGGTCTCTTGCTCAGCGGCGGTACAGGTAAAATCGTGATGCCATCTGTGAGGAAAAACGCCGTCGTCATCCCGCAGGAGGCCACCTACAGCATTCAGGACAAGGTGTATGTGATGAAAGTGGTGGATGGCAAGGCAGTCTCCACTATCATTCAGGTGGCTCCGCAAAACAACGGCAAAGAGTATGTGGTGGTCGGTGGTCTCAAGCAGGGAGATGTGATTATCACCAAGGGGGCGGGGTTTGTGGAGGATGGAACAAAAATAGTTAAAAGTTAATAGATAATAGATAATAATTTATAGTTGAAAGTCGTGAATACCCAGACATTTATCCATCGTCCCTTGCTCTCTATCGTCATCAGCGTAATCATCGTTCTGCTGGGTGTGATTTCATTGCTGTCGCTGCCGGTGGAGCGCTACCCTGACATCGCGCCGCCGGCCATCTACGTGTGGGCGAGCTATCCGGGCGCGAGTGCCGAAACAGTGCATAAGAGCGTGGTGATGTCGCGGGAGGAGGCCATCAATGGCGTTGAGGGAATGATGTATATGTCATCAAGGGCTTCCAACACTGGAAACGCCAACATCTCGGTGTTTTTTAGACAGGGGACAGATCCTGATATGGCGATGGTCAATGTGCAGAACAGAGCGGCCACTGTTCAGGGTAGGTTGCCAAGTGATGTGGTGAAGGGGGGACTGACTGTTAGGAAACGACAGTCTACCAACATCAAGCAAATCACCGTCTATAGTCCTGATGATTCTTTCGACCGCACATTCTTGGCCAACTATACGAAAATTAATATCGAACCAAGGTTGAGCCGTATCGCCGGGGTGGGGGAGGTCAATGTTATCGGCGCCGACTATTCCATGCGTATCTGGCTCGACCCTATGAAAATGGCGCAATACGGTCTCTCGCCTGCTGATGTCACCAAGGTGCTCAGTGAACAGAATCTGGAGGTGGCGACAGGTACATTGGGCGCTGACTCTCCCAATACTTTTCAGTATATCCTCAAATATCGGGGTACCTATGAGGAAGAACAGGGCTATGAACAGATGGTCATCAGATCATTGCCCAATGGCGACGTGCTCAGGATCGGTGATATCGCTAAAGTGGAACTGGGGTCACAAAACTACAATTATATTGGCGAGACGAATGGACATCCCAGTGTCAATGTGTCCATCAATCAGGTGTCTGGATCGAATGCCAATGAGATAATCGAACAGGTCGATCGTGAGGTGGCTGAGATAAAGGCTGGATTGCCGGCAGGAATCGCTATCGATGATCTTGAGTCCAAAAAGGACTTTCTGGATGCTTCTATCAAAAGCGTGCTCAAAACATTGCTGGAGGCTTTGCTGTTGGTCATCTTGGTGGTCTATGTGTTCTTGCAGAGTTTCCGTTCCACCATCATACCAGCCGTGGCTATCGGGGTGTCGCTTATAGGTACATTGGCTGTTTTATACCTCATCGGGTTCTCTCTCAATATGCTCACGCTTTTCGCCTTGGTCTTGGTGATCGGTACCGTCGTTGATGATGCGATCGTCGTGGTCGAGGCTGTACAGGCCAAATTCGATGAGGGGGAACGGTCGGCTTACGAGGCGACGACAAAGGCGATGGGGGGCATCACATCGGCACTCGTTACCACCACACTCGTGTTCATGGCTGTCTTC
>JAEEGF011732545.1_pt1 | contig 17682 bp, 8 predicted proteins | sample 9134171 | NCBI WGS metagenome assembly JAEEGF01 (sample SAMN16246542, study PRJNA631951) | gut metagenome | biome: gut microbiome; feature: rumen; material: AP-attached | host: Bos | place: Iran: Karaj | collected 2018-10 | reverse complement strand
TGATTGAGGGCAGAGCCAATGGTCAATGTTCAATGGCCAATGTCCCTTACTTCACATACACTTTCTTGGTGCTTCCGTCACTCATTCGAAGGATGTTCACACCTTTGCTGAGGCTGTTCGTCCGCACACCCGACAGGTTGTAGATGGCAGTCACTGTGGCTTCCTCGCTGCCCATGTCGGCAATACTGTTCTCAAGGTTCGGGTCCTCAACAGTGTTGAGTTTGCACAGCAGAAGCAAGAACTCCTCATAACCACCGCCATTGGCTCCATTGTTCTGGAAACGAAGGATATAATTGCCAGCCTCGGTCACCTCAAAGTTGAGTTCATAGGTTTTGGCTGAAGTCAGGTTGGCACTTGTCGAGCCATTGGCGTTAGGAGCTGAACGATAGACCTCCGACTCTGCCACCAATGTGTTGTCAGCCTTGAGCACCTGAGCCTTGTAGGAAGGATATTCTTTCCAAGCGGCGTTGCAGAACGTCAGTTTGTACCAACCGGGTTGCAGCGCGAGCCTGTAGTTGCTCAGACGACCATACTCGGCATAACCCTCACGCCAATAGAGCGCCTTGCCTTGATAGCCACTGAATCCGACAAAGGTACGGCCTCCACTACTATAGGAGTTTGGATAAGAGTGAGTGTCGTTGTTTTCCTGTACGGTTTGCCAACCTGGGGGAAGGGTACCAGCCAACACTGATGTGAAGTCGAGGCTATAGACACTCGTCACATCTTCGAAGACGGGACGGATGGTCACCGATTGCTCTGGCATCGTGAAACTGCCATTGACGACGCTCACATTGCCTAAGACCACTTCCCATCTCTTGAACACAAAACCCTCTTCGGGCTCGGCATCAAGGGTGATGGTCTCACCTGCCTCTGCCTTCACATGGCTGGCAGTGGCTGTTCCTCCCTCACTGTCAAGGATGGTCACGTTATAGAGGAAACATGGCAGGATAGCGCACTTGCTCAGCACAAAAGAGGACTGGGCATCACCAGTGAAACGCAGCACATAGTTGCCAGCCTTTCCCACAGTGAATGTCATGCTAACCTGGGCATCATAGGCGGTTTTCTCTTCACTGGCTATCACATTTCCCTCTGCATCCTCGATGCTGACTGTATATTTGACAATATTGTCGGTCAGGGAAGCACTGTTATTGTTGAACACCACTTTGTAATCGCCTTCCTCAAGTGTCAGAGGATAGTCGGTCAGTGTACCGTAAGTGAGTGTAGGTGTTGCACCACTCCATGCCAAAAACTTGCTGCCTGTTTCTGCATCGGTATGCACACCGCCTTCACTGGCTACCCATCCAGCGGGTAACTCATTATCGGCAGTCTCGCTGATATCAAGTTTCATGACATCATTATGCTGGTCAGCAGGTCTGTAAATCACTTGGTCGATATAGATGTTCATACCACCGCTGTTGCGCAGCATCAGACTGTTGCCACCCTCCTTCAACTCGGCTGTGAAAGTGGCTTCTTTCCACTCGTTGGTATTGGTTTTGGCGAAACGAAGACTGCTTGACTTGCCGTTCAACTGAACAACCATGGAACCTGCGCTCGACGTCATCAGATAGCGGACTGCGATGGTGTATTCACCTGGATGCTTGATGAACACTGAGTCGCGGAGAGAAGCGGAAGTGTTGGTACCCATATCCATGAAGCCCATGGCTGCATGACCACGCACATTGGGATACCATGCGTACGGGTTGGTCACACAACTCTTGATGTTTCTGTAGTCCATGTTCTCGGCTTCCTTCACCAACTCACCATAGTATTCCTCAGGTTGACGTGGCAGGTCTGCGCTAAGAGGGGTGTCATCGACCATATCAGTCAAGCGGTCTGTGCCATTGCCCGAGCAATTGATATTCACCTCAATAGGTCCCATGTGACGTAGACTGAGGGTATAGGTGCCTGTTGTCTCATCCCATTCCTCGGAGGGTGTGCCAAGAGTGGCGTTCACACGACGTTGGGTAGTATAAGAAGGTTTGGTGGCAGCGCCATGGATGGTCACCTTATCGATAACCGTTGTCATGGAGTCCATACGGTAGTTGTTGAGATAGAGGTTGATGTGGTCGGCATACTCATGGATAATACCATTGCCGAACTTGCTGTACTCCAAGTCAATGCTTTCGCAGGTGTTGTAGCGAAGGGGAACGTTGGCAGAAGCCGTGGTGGCTTTCCTGAAATAGCTGAATGGATAATAGGTCACCAATTCGTTCTTGTGGCGGGCCACATAGAGGTCACCAGTGCTCACTTCCTCATAGAGTTTGTTGAATTCCTGCACTTTCCTGGCTTGTGAAGACCAGCGGCTACTGTATTGGGAACGTTTTACCTTCGCAGGGATGGCCTTCGACAGCTCATCGTAGCAGTCGATGACCACAGGGATGGCTTGGTAGCGGCCCGTCTTCTTGAAATAGCAGAGATTGTCCATCCATTGGCCATTGCCCTTGTTGAAGGGGTCTTTCTGCTTATACAGCCCATCATACAGGTCACCGATGGAAGCGTATTTCTGTTCGTCGTTACCACTGTTGTTGTCATTGATGATGACCACCTTGTTGCGGGCCAAAACTTCCTCGCGGGATGGAATATACATGGTGCCGTCGATAATTTTGCGGAACATATCGAGCCAACCGTTGTCGAAAGCTTTGTAGGTACCCCATCTGCGGCGAGTGAAGCCATTGACAGTGGTGGTACTCAGTTCCTGGAAGTCCTCTGTCCAAATGAGCTCAGGACCGTCCCAAACAGCGCCACCGTTGATGCATGTCTGCTCCATCACAGTGCCGTAGCCAGCGGAATTGGGATATTTCTTGCCGTTGTTTTCACCTAAGAGGGAACTAAGCGCACCATTCCAACCGCAGTTGTCGTAGCGCACACCATAATTCTTGGCAAGACCCGAGATAAAAGGAGCAATGGTGACACTCTCGTTGTTGTAGAAACAAGAGGAGGTGGTGTACTTATAGAGCCAGAGGCATGCCTCGGGGTAGTCCTTGCAGGCCTTGAGCAAAGCGGCATTGCGCTTCATCATGCCGTTGGGATTGAGCGCATGCGACCAAATATTGCCGCAGAAACTGATGATGAGCATACCACCATACTTATGGTGCATCGGAACGAGTTTGGCAAACAAGGCGATACGTGATGCCTGTGTGCTGGAACTCTTGTCATTGGGTTCATCGAAGCCCCAGAACTGCTCAGCGTAGTTCCATCCAAGGAAGTTCTTATAATGCTTGAAGAAATACTCGAAGGTGTCGAGGTCGTTGTCTTGGATGTGTGTGTGACCACCACTGGCGGGCTGGCAGGTAAACCAGACGTTGTTGGCGCAGCACACAGATGCCCACGACTTGTAGGTCAGCACGGCGTTCTGGGGCATCTTATACACATTCTTCTCGGTGTCGTACTGGCAAGACAGCGAGAGATTAAAGCAGACGTAAGGACGTACGTCCTCAGGAATGAGGTCGATGATTTTCTGCGGGTCGGCGTTGTTCCACACATCAATATGAATCAGCCACATCGGGTGTTTGGAATCCACAGGACGACGCTCCTGGGCTGTAGCGGTAATCGTGAACAGCGTCAGCAAAAGCATCAACAAAGTTTTCAAGGGTTTAATGAAATAGTTCATAGTCGTTATGAGTTATTGTTTGTTTCTTAATGCAAAAGTATCATATAAATCCACGCCAACGCTCCATTCATCGTAATAGATTTTTTATCAGATGTATCATTTGCTAAAAGTCTGCCTTTTTCAGAATTATCGGAACAATTGGTTTACGCTGAATGCTATGCACAAAAAACAGAGCATTCAGAATTATCCGAATGCTCCGATTTCTTTCCGTATAACAGTCAGCCTAAAGCCTAAACTAACTGAAAAATAGAAACTAGAAACTTAAGCGTTTCACACTGCGAGTCTTGCCATTGGCCATCTTCTGGCGCTCAACAACAATGCCTTTCGAGGAAGCATTAGTAGCCTTGCCATCGATGGTATAACGCTCTACGCCTAATACCTCTGCATCATCTTCTACAGAAGAGATAACTGTGGATACTTGGTTGAAGAACAACTTTCCATCATGGATATAGGCATGGATGAGATTGTTTTGCTCACCACCGCCCGACACATCAGGAAGGATGAAATTATCGTAGCCATCCTGAAGGCACATAAAGCGAAGGTAATAGTCACCTGCTGGGTATTTCTTGCCACTCAACTTGCAATACGCACGACCATACTCCGAAAAACCAGACCAGGCTGGGTAATTCATAGTCACATACTCGTTCTTGCTGTTGGACTCGTCCAGCACATTCTCCAAGAGATTACCCTCAAGGTCATAAAGACCGATGCCGATGGTGAAACGGTTGGCGTATGGACTCATGTTGTAGAATTCACCAAGAATCATAGTGAACGAGCCGTCAAGGTCAATGGATGTAGCCTCAGTGGTAAGAGGAGTCATAAGATAGAGACGATGCTGGCGCGGGGTTTCTTCCACTCCGTCGTAGTCGGGCTGGATGCCGACAACAATGCTCTGGTCCTCAGAGAACTGGTAGTTGCCTCCGTCCATCACGTTGATGGCATAATAAGCGTTATACCGTCCGTCCCACCCCCAATTGACATGGACGAAATCGTTGGAGTCGTAACCGTCAATCACGTAGGAGTGGCCACCAGCATCACGTCCCGACCCAGAAGCAGAAGAAGCAGAAAACTGGAAAGGACGACCGGCGCGGAGTTCGCGCTTGATGACATTGTTCCATTCCTCTTGGGTGGCATAACAGTCACGGTAAAGCAAGTCGATAGTGGATGCCTTGTAGCCGAAGTTGGTGTAATAAGCGCGGATGGCGTACTGGTCATGGGTGCCACTGGCAGTAGCACTATAATTCATGCGACAGGCTACACCGCAGTCGTAGCACAACTTGGCGATGGCATCGCGTTTCTCAACATTCTTGAAGAGTGTGGGATAACTGTCTTGCAACAAGTCCCAGCGGTAAGTGCTTTGGGTGAAATCCACCTCAAGTACACCACCAGCGTTTTCTGAGGTATAGGAAACAGCACCTTTGCCTGTGGCTGGCCATTGCCATTTGTACATGATCTGTGCCATGGCTGTTGCCACACAGCCTACAGGACAGTTGCCTTGACCGCCCTTTGGAGGTGGACAGTAATAGTTGTAGGGAGCATCCTGACCCCAGCGGGTGGTCATCAATGGAGCGACAATCACTGTGGCTTCCTCGTCGGCAAGCTTTACTGCAGGAGCAAGTCCTTGACGCACATCCTCCTGATACTCGCTGCAGAACTCCAAGAAACCGATAAGGCCATCAGGCATATCGCCATCGGAAGGGAATTCGCCTGTGTCGGAGTAAGCCAGTACTGCTGGCATCTGGTCGTCGGCCGACATGATGGCAAAGCCTTCTCCATCGGCGGCATTGAAAATATAATAGGCATCAGAACCGCCTTCGCCCGTGATTCTGCTGTTCACCTCCGTCGGTATCCCGACAGGAACAACGTCGATGTCGGCCTTACGGATGGCGTGCAACGTCTTTACTGCCTTTTTCTTAGCCTGAGCTTGTGTGATGGGATTGGCATTAACCGAAAGTGTCAACAGGAAAAGGCTTATCGTGAGTATAAGTTTATTCATAGAGACGTCCTAATTGATTCTCTGGTTGATAATAGATAAAGATAATCTCTGAAATAATAAGGTGATGAAATAGTGAAAAAAGGTGGACGCAAGTCTGGAAGGATCATGCGTCCACCTTTTCAGATTGAATTGCTATACTTTGCGATTACCTGTACAATACAGGAGTATAGTTCAAAGGATTGACATTGGTCTTATCCACCTTAACCGACTTCTTGGTCACGGGCTTAGCGCCTTTGGCCATGGCTTTACGCTGAGCCTCGGCAAGACGAGCATTCACAGCGGCACTCTTCACCTCAAGGGTCTCAAAACCACTTCCGAACGAACCGGCTGAAACATAGTAGTTCACAAGGAACTTGAATGTACCAGTCTCTGCATCGTATGAGCTCTGTCCTTGTTCTGTCGTTCCGGCAGCGGTCACATAGTCTCTCACGTTCACCATACCATAAGATGAATGAACATAACCAGTTGGCTGGTCATCAACAAGAACAGAACCGTCCTCTTGGAATTCGAAGAAGAAGTCAACGTCATAGCCCCAATGCTCAACTTTGAAGCGGTTGGGATTGCTGTCGCCACGGAGGATAGTAAGGCCTTCGTCAACGTATGGTATCTCTTCGCCATTTTCATCCTCTTCTGTGAAGAACACAGTGTAGGTAAAGTCACCAATAGCCCATGGTGAGAATGTTGGGGCGGAATCGTTGGGGTTCTGGTACTTGAACTCAGCATAGTCGTAGTCCTGAGCCTCACCATCAGCGTCATAGCCTATCACGACAATTGTGTAGGTGCCTGTAGGAGCGTCAGCGGCCATAGGAATAAAGGTGGAACCACCAAATGTGTAGTCATCGTCTTCAATCTCAGCAAGCTCCATGTCATAGCCCTCTGTCTCACCGCTGAGAATTGCAGTCAGAGCTTCAGAGGTCAGTTTGTCCTGTACGAGGAAAGCCTTGGCAGAGGCAATGTCCTCACCAAACATACCACCGGCCTTAATTTCCTCAGAACCATCAGCATTGACGAACTTGCCCAGATAAGTAGCAGCCACAGCATAGTCGGCAATTACACCGCCTGGCAGGGCGATAGCGAGCATACCGTTGGTATTGGCATAATAGAGACCGCCGTCGTTGTAGTTGTCCATAGAGATCAGGAACGACCTTGACGGGAAGGTGATCACATTGTCAACCATCTTACCGAAGAGTTCAGGATGCTCTGTCTTCACCTCGTCAAGGGTCTTACCTGTTCTCATATAGTAATCCACATAACTGGTGAGCCAAACCTCGCCATAAGTCCAGTCCATGCCCGTATAGCCACCTCTGACATAAACCATGTCAGGATCGCTGGCATATATAGTCATGTAGTAGTCCTGGGACTCGTCATAATCACCAGGAGCATTGTAAGGATAAGCACCACCATATACGTTCACAAGGCGATAAACACCTTCCTCAACAGTGTTTTTCTGCAAAGCCACACTATACACCACGTTTTCGACTGAGAACCAAGTGGTCATACAGTCCTCACGGTACAGAGCGGTTCCGTAATCTACCCAAGCGGTCCTACCGGCCTTGAAACTGTAGGTCGAGAGACCGTAAGGTGTAGCGTAAGCGGCGGAATCGCCGAGCGAGATGGTGATGTCCTCGTAATTGCCGTAAACAATGTTGGCGGGGTCATAAGTTACATTGATAGTCGTGGTGGACTCCCCGGCAGCAAAAGATGCCTGCTTGGGAATCGTATAGATACTGTTATCTGGCTGAGTGACAATCAAAGGCACTGTAATTGCCTCGGTGGTCACAGCACGTCCCAAAACAATGGGGAAACTGGTGCCTTGCGGGTCAATTTCAATGGTTGAAACAGCGGCGTTTTTGTCAAAATAGACCTGGTTGCCACTGACCTTGGCAAAGCCGTCATAATCATACTCGGATGTACAGGAACTGATAGCCAGCACAGCACCGAGAAGCATGAGACCTGATTTTATGATTTTATTCATATCTGATGTCTTTTAATAGTGAATAATGTGATATGTGGGTTATTCGTTCCAAGGAGTGTAGAGGTCAGAAGGATCGGGGTTGTTCCACTCTTTCACGGCGGAGTTGTTGTTACCCTCGGTCTGAACCATCACGAAGTTCATCCAAGCTGGACGGCCCTCTGTATTCAAGCGGGAGAGCTCATAGTGGTTGGTGCCTGTGTAGCCACGGGTCACACTGTAGTTCAAACGCTTGATGTCAAAGAAGTTAAGACCCTCACCTATCAACTCAACGCGCTTCTGGAATACAATCTCCTCCACCACGTCATCAGTGCTAGTGGCCTTTGTGGTATAGTTGGGGTCACGATAGGTCTTCATGAAGTTGCTGACAAGCTCCAGACCCTTGGAAGCGTTCTGGTGAGCGGCTGCCTCTGCTTCGATGAAGTACATCTCCTCAACACGCATGATAGGATAGGCGGAAGCGGCACCAGTCATGTAGTCGTCAGCATTACCACTACCGGGACGGAACTTCAAGATAGCGTAGGGGGGCATGTACCATTCGCTCTCATCGTCGAAGGTACGCTGCTTGTCGTTCACGAAACGCTCTTTTCCACTGACAGCACCACCCTCTGGGGCCTTGAACTCAAGCTTGCGGAAGTCGGTGTCGCTGATGCGCTCGTAGGTGTGGCGGTCGATGATCGGGAAGAGGCCTGTGCCGTAGCCATAGTAACCGAAGGTGGTCTCTGAGCTCGACCAAGAGGTCCAGTTGATGATACCAGTCTGAACCACATCATCCTCAGTGGTCTGCTGAGCGCCCCACATCCATGGGTCAGTCACGTTGAAACCAGTGGTGGTATTCAGACACTCATCCTCAGTCATTGGATCAACAGCGGCATTGTCGATAGCCAGGCGAGCGTATTTCTGTGCGTTGGGATAATCCTCCAACCACATGTAAAGACGGGCCTTCAGACCATAGACGCAAGCCAGGTCAGGAAGCACATGACCACGGGTGTCTTCGAGGTTCACGATATAACCCTCAGCGGCGGTGAGGTCGTCCTCAATGAACTTAGACATCACCTCGCGGGTCACACGAGGATTAACACGGGCACTGTCCTCATGCATTCCGGCCTTCACAATAGGCACGGTCAGACCGCTCACGTCATTGCCATACTTGTTGATTGGCTCCAATTTTTTATTGGGAAGGAACTCGTACATACGGGCAAGGTCGAGGTAGAGCATGGCACGGTAAGCCAAACCAGCACCTAAGTAACCCAACTGCTCCTCTGTGGCATTCTCGGGATCCACACCACCTACCATATTGTTGGCGGTCTGAACGAAACCCCAATAGTAGTTCCAGATGAATTGGCCGTAAATCCAGTTGTCACCAAGGTATGTGCCCTGCTGCCAACGGTACCAGTGGTTGTAAGACTGCATGTTGTTGCCATAGTCAGCGGTCATAATCTCACGAATATGAATCATGGCACCGTAACCGAAAGAGTAGTGGAGATCTTCATCCCACAGGCTGTTGAAATAGGCTGGCATAGCCATCAGCAGAGCTTTGCTAGCTTGAGCAGACTCAGCAATCTGCTTTTCAGTTGCCACGCTTGTAGGCTCTGTCTCCTCGATACATCCAGTGAAGGTTGACGTGAACAAAGCGGCTACAGCGAGACCTAAAATTGATCTATATAATGTTTTCATTCTCAAAATTTTTAGTTGTTCTTACTTTCTGAAAAACAATGTCTCTTCTTATAATGTCAGAGAAACACCGAAAGAGATGGTTCTGATCGAAGAATAGTAAGCACCCGAAGCTGTACCTGTGATGCTCTGGCGTGGGTCAAGACCCTGACGTTTTGACCACACCCATACGTTGTCGGCTACGAGATATAGACGCAACTTCTCGATTCCGATGTTGGAAATCAGAGAACGTGGGAAAGTGTAACCAAGGGTGATATTCTGCAAGGAGAGGTAGCTGGCGTTCACCAAGAAGCGGTCGGAACCAGATGCCATGTACCTGTCGTTGAACTGCCAACGTGGAATGTTGCTGTTCTTGTTGTCAACACTCCAGGCATTGAGCATATCCACATGGATACCATAACCGGCGGTAGAGTTCATCAACTGAGCGTATGTGCTGTCATAAACACGACCACCAAACTGATACTGGAAGTCAACAGAGAAGTCGATGCCCTTCCATTCAAGTGATGTACCGAAACCACCATATACGTCTGGAAGTACGTCGCCAATCACGTAGTTGTCTGCCTCACTGTAAACAGTAGTCTTCTCATAACCAGTCACGATAGGATTGCCGTTTGCATCGAGTTCATTGTCATCGCTGTTCTCGATCTTCTTATAGACATTCTTCCAGTAAGTGGCCTCACCTGTCTCTGGGTCTGGACCAGCATAGCGCTTGGTGTAGTAAGTGTAGCGTGACTTGCCTTCGGTGTAGAAGAAGGAACCAGAGGAATAACCATCGAGGTTAGCGTCATCTACGTGGAGAGTCTTGCGCACGTCTGGCAACTTGGTAATCTTGTTGTTGTTGCTGGTGAAGTTCACGTAAGCAGACCAAGTGAGGTCACGGTTACGGATGATGTCACCGTGGAAATCGAACTCGAAACCATTGTTGCGCATGTTGCCCACATTGGCGTAGTAACCGGTGAAACCGAAGGATGGTGCGAGTGGGAACCAAGAGAGCATGTCCTTGGTGATGTTGGAATAGTACTCAAATGTACCTGACAGACGTCCGTTCCAGAAGCTGAAGTCGAAACCTACATTGAACTTGCCGTTCTTCTCCCATGAGATGTCTTTCTTACCGTAAGCGGAAGGAACGAGCGACACGTTGTCGTTGGAGTTTGCGATATTATAATATGTGGTGTAGCGATAGGTACCAATGTCGTCGTTACCGTTCTCACCGTAAGAGATCTTGAATTTCAGCATGTCGATCCAGTCGGCATTGCTCATGAACTTCTCCTTGTTGATCAACCAACCTGCACCAATTGACCAGAAAGTACCCCAGCGGTTGTCGGGATGGAAGTGAGAAGAGGCCTCGCGAGTGAGCGACACTGAACCGAAGTACTTCTCGTCGAAGTTGTAAGAAGCGCGGCCAAGCCATTTCTCATCGTTGTAGTCACCCTGGGAAGAGTTAGCTGAACCCATGATCACGGCACCTGCCAATTCCTTGTTGTAGGGAGAGAACTGGTTCTGCTTGCTGGCCCACAGGTCGTAGTTGTACATGCGGTAGTACTCGTGTGCTACCATGGCATCAATGCTGTGCTTGCCGTAAACCTGTGCCCATTCGATACGCTGCTGGTGGTTGTACGACCAGTAACGCTCGTGCTCCTTGGTCACAATACCGTTGGAAGACTTATACTGACCGAAGAAGGGGTTGGTGGTGTTGGTGTAGCGGCGCTCGTGGAGGTAGAAGTTGTTGATGTTGTAGAACTTAAAGCCATAGGGCAAACGAAGTTCGGCTGTACCTGTGCCGTTGAAGATGTGACCCTCAGTATTGCGAGTGTCGAGGCGGTTGGCGCTCTCAGGGTTCGACTGGTTGAGCCATGGACGGTAGAGACCGATAATCGAGCGGTCACCATAGTCGTAGAGTTCCATGCGGGAGTTGTCGTCCCAGATCTTGTTGCCGTTGGCATCGTAGATGTACATGGGGTAGATAGGAGCCATGTTAACCACGGCGAACACGTTGCCTGTAGATGTAGCGTTACCTTCACCGTCGGAGTTGGTGTTGAGGTAGTTGCGGTCGTAGTGACCGTAGGTCATGTTGCCTTCGAGTTTCAACCACGACTTCACCTGGTAGTCGGCCTTCAGACGTGAGGTGAAACGCTTGTAGTCTGAAGCGGCGGTAATACCCTTATTGTCGAGGTAGCTTGCGGAGAGGTAGAAAGTGCCCTTCTCGCTGCTGCCTGTAGCAGTCACTGTGTATTCCTGGCGGAGAGAGTTGTTATACACCTCGTCGGCCCAGTCATCGGGCTTGATCAAATAATCCTTACCAGCCCAAGTGTGGATGCGGCCCATCGTGGCATTGGGGTTGAGTTTGCCATCCTGACCAATCATGAACTGACCATTGGGAATGTTGTATATATTGTAGCCCAAACCGTAGTCCGTATCATTGATGAGCACTGAGTTGGCCCAGTCCCAAGCACCGTTGGCATCCAGGCCGCGCTTGTCCATAGCGTAGTTGTAAAGACCCTTGTACCACATCTCATAATACTTCTCAGGGCTGGTGATCATCTTGTAGTCAGGTGTGGCGCGCTGGTTGCTTCCCCACTTGGCATCTACTGTGATGACAGCATCCTCGCCTTTCTTGGCTCTCTTTGTAGTGATAAGCACCACACCGTTACCACCACGTGCACCATAGAGGGCAGTGGAAGCGGCGTCCTTCAACACGGTGATGCTCTCCACGTCGGTGGGGTTGATGTCGTTCAGACTACCGTCGTAGGGTGAGCCATCGACAACAATCAGAGGGTCGTTGCCTGCGTTGATGGAGTTGATACCACGAATACGGATAGTAGGTGTGCTACCTGGCTGACCGGAAACGTTGTTAATCTGGATACCGGAAGCCTTACCCTTCAAAGCGTCGATAGGGTTGGTCACCTGGACCTTGCTGATATCATCAGAACCGACAACTGCGGCAGAACCCGTGAACGACTGCTTGGTAGCTGTACCGTAGGCCACAACCATCACCTCATCGATGTTCCTCAGCTCGGGCTGAAGGAAGATGCGCATGTTGCCACTCTTGCTGATAGTCACTTCTTTGGTCTTCATACCAATGTAGGAAACCATCAGGGTCTTGGCACCATCAGGAACATTATTGATGGTGAAACGACCGTTAACATCCGTAGGAGCACCTGTGCCGGTACCCTTTATCACAACAGACGCACCAATTACTGGTTCGCCTGAATCAGCGTCGAGAACCTGACCGGTCACTCTTTGCTGCGCGAATGACATACTTGCTGACATAATCAGACAAGTAAGGATTAATAAGAATCTTTTTCCCATTCTCAAAATATTTAAATTAGTAATATATAAATTTCCAATATATATCCTTATTATTCATCTGCCTCTTCGTCATCAACAAAAACGATTTGGAGCTTCTTTCCTGCCTTCTGTTCCTACCATGCAAATCCAATTATACATTATATATAAGGTATCTAGTATATAAATAATGTGGAACACACGTCAACGGTCTATAGTACAGTACATCTTTTTTGTTAAATCCCTGCTTTCACAGCGAATCTTTTGATATTTTTGTCACTTAAGAAACACAAAATTGGTTGCAATTTTACAAATAATTAATAAAAAAACGAAATTTTTCACGTACAAAGATTAATATTTTAACATTTGCCTGTCAAAATGTAAGCAAACATGAATACATTTTGCATATACATGCGCGTTTTAATACCATTTTGCTAATCCCTCTCGCCTGTTTTACTTAATAAATATTAATGAAAAGCACCTCCCCGATTTATCAAAATGACACCAATAATTTGCAAACATTGACTTTCATGCTTGTCAAAGCACCCAAATTGATATCTTTCTGAAAAAATCCGCATTTTCCGTTATTTAAAGGCAAGAAGAGTTTATTCTAACAAAAATAACGGTAGTGTCAGCTTTTTTACTTAACTTTGCATTTTAAATAGAATTCAAGTTTGTTCCAAAGGACACAATTATTCTGAGATTCGGTCATTCCGGATATACCAGAAAGAAGCTAAACAAAAAACAACGACAAGAATATGAGTATTGAGAACAAGTTAACGGTCGGAGTAATGGACGCCATCAAAGCGCTCTATGGCCAGGAGGTTGACAGCAAACAAGTGCAACTGCAGAAAACCCGCAAGGAATACGAGGGAAACCTCACCGTAGTGGTATTCCCCTTCCTTCGTATCTCCAAGAAGAAACCCGACGCTACCGCAACAGAAATCGGCGACTACCTCAAGCAGCAACTGCCTGAAATCGTGGAGCGCTACAATGTGGTGGGTGGATTTCTCAATATTGTCCTCAACCAGAACAGTTGGGTCGGAATGCTCAATCAAATCTGCAACGACCCCAACTACGGCATCACGCCCGTCACTGAAGCATCTCCTTTGGTGATGATAGAATACTCGTCGCCAAACACCAACAAACCACTTCACCTCGGACACGTTCGCAACAACCTGCTCGGCAGCGCGCTCGCACGTATCGTGGAGGCTTGTGGCAACAAGGTGGTCAAGACAAACATCGTCAACGACCGAGGCATACATATCTGCAAGTCGATGCTCGCCTGGCAAAAGTGGGGTAACGGAGCCACTCCTGAATCCACAGGCAAGAAAGGCGACCACCTCATCGGCGACTTTTACGTAGCTTTCGACAAGCACTACAAGGCTGAATGCCAGCAGTTGGAGGCGCAGTACATCGCTGAGGGCATGGAGGCTGATGCCGCAAAAGAGAAGGCTAAGAACGAGGCACCCCTCATCAAGGAGGCGCACGATATGCTCGTGAAATGGGAACAAGGCGACCCTGAAGTACGGGCGCTCTGGAAACGCATGAACGACTGGGTGTATGCCGGTTTCGACGAGACCTACAAGATGATGGGCGTGAGCTTCGACAAGATCTACTACGAGAGCGACACCTATCTCGAGGGCAAGGAAAAAGTGGAAGAAGGACTGGAGAAAGGACTTTTCTACCGCCGCGAAGACAACTCCGTATGGGCAGACCTGCGTGATAACGGCCTCGATGAGAAACTGCTTCTGCGCTCCGATGGCACATCCGTCTATATGACCCAGGACATCGGCACCGCAAAGATGCGCTTCGAGGACTACCCCATCGACAAGATGATTTACGTGGTGGGCAACGAGCAGAACTACCATTTCCAAGTACTCTCCATCCTGCTCGACAAACTCGGTTTCAAATGGGGCAAGGACCTCGTGCATTTCTCGTACGGCATGGTGGAACTGCCCAATGGCAAGATGAAAAGCCGTGAGGGAACCGTGGTAGACGCCGACGACCTCATGGCCGAAATGATTCAGCAGGCGAAAGAAGTGTCGAAGGAAAGCGGCAAGTTTACTGACATGCCCGAGGAAGAAGCCGATGAAATCGCCCGCATGGTGGGACTGGGTGCACTCAAATACTTCATCCTCAAGGTCGACGCCCGCAAGAACATGCTCTTCAATCCAGCTGAAAGCATCGATTTCAACGGAAACACCGGTCCATTCATACAGTACACATACGCACGTATCTCATCCATCCTGCGCAAGGCTGCAGAAGCAGGCATCACATTGCCCGAAGCTGTAACCAATGAGGTGGAACTCGCTGAGAAGGAGAAAGCACTCATCCAAAAACTCAACGATTTCAAGGCCACAGTGTTGGATGCCGGCAACAACTACAACCCATCGGGCATCGCCAACTACTGCTACGAACTCACCAAGGAGTACAACCAGTACTACCACGACTTCAGCATCCTCAAGGAGCCAGATGAGCAGAAGAAGGTGATGCGCTTGGTGCTTTCCAAGGCCATAGCCAAGGTCGTCAAGACAGGTATGGGCCTCCTCGGCATCGAAATGCCCGAAAGAATGTAAAAACGAACTAGGATTACCCGTTTATCTAGGGAGACTGATTTCCTAGATAAACAAGGGAAAACGATTCCTCATCGATATGCCCCAAATCACAGACGTTCCCAATTATCGCCACGACACCGTGCTGCCACTGCCTATGGAAGTGACAGCCGATGCTTGGGCTGTCGATGCTGCATGCAGCGGAAACCCTGGCAAGATGGAGTACCAAGGAATTGACCTCGCCACTGGCGAGCAACTCTTTCATTTCGGTCCTGTCCATGGCACCAACAATATCGGTGAATTCCTCGCCATCGTACACGCGCTCGCTTTATTGCAACAGCGTGGAATGACCAGCAAGACCGTCTATTCCGACAGCTACAACGCCATACTTTGGGTGAAGAAAAAGAAGTGCAAGACCACACTCGAACGCACTCCACAGACAGAACGCCTGCATCAAATCATCGCCCGAGCCGAGAACTGGCTCCGCACACACGCATACGCCAACCCCATCGTGAAATGGGAGACTGAACGCTGGGGTGAAATCCCCGCCGACTTCGGCAGAAAATAGGCTAACAGAATCCGAATTGTCTGACTTGTCTGACCCGTCAGACTTGTCCAACCAAAATACATCCAAGATGCGAGACTTTTTCAAGATGATGGGCAAGTATTTCGCCCCTTACAAGAAATACATAGGAGCCACCTTTTTGATGAACGTGCTGACCGCACTGTTCAATGTGTTCTCCTTCTCCCTGTTGCTGCCCATCCTCAACATCCTCTTCAACATAGAGCAGAAGCATTATGACTTCGTTGAATGGGGCAGTGGAAACATCAAGGACACGGTCATCAACAACTTCTACTACTACGCACAATGTCTGGTGGAGACCTACGGTCCTTCCACTACCCTGCTTTATCTGGGGTTGATGCTCGCATTCATGACATTGCTCAAGACTGGCAGTTACTTCGCTGGTTCAGCCTTCCTCATGCCTATGCGTACAGGAGTGGTCCGCGACATCCGGAACGACATCTACAACAAGATTCTCGCCTTGCCGTTATCTTTCTTCTCTGAGGAACGAAAGGGCGACATCCTGGCACGTGTCAGCACCGATGTGAACGAGGTCGACACCTCCATCACCAACTCCCTCGACATGCTCATCAAGAACCCCATCTTCATCATCATCTATGTGGGCACACTTATCGCGCTGAGTTGGCAGCTCACGCTGTTCACCCTCTTGGTCGTTCCTTTTCTTGCCTACGGCATCGGTTTCATCGGACGTAAGCTGAAACGCACTTCGCTCTACGCACAGAGCAAATGGAGCGATGGACTCAGCCAAATAGAGGAAACGCTGGGCGGACTGCGCATCATCAAGGCTTTTATCGCTGAGAAGAAGATGAGCAAGAGGTTCCACAAGGTGAACGACGAGTTCCGCACCGCCAGCATGAAGGTGTCTATACGCCAGGCGGCCGCTCATCCAGTCAGCGAATTCCTCGGCACGGTGATGATTGTGATTGTGCTGTGGTTCGGTGGCACCTTGATTCTCTCCAACAACTCGCCCATCGACGCCAGCATGTTCATCTATTACCTCGTCATCCTCTACACCACCCTGCAGCCAATCAAAGACTTGTCAAAGGCCAGTTACAACATACCCAAAGGCATGGCTTCGATGGAGCGCATCAATAAAATCCTTGATGCAGAAAACAACATCAAGGAGGTGGAACATCCCATCAGCATCGACGGATTGAACCAAGCCATCGAACTGAAGCATGTATCATTCAGTTACAACAGTACCAGGGAAATACTTCATGACATCAACATGACCATCGAGAAAGGCAAGACCATCGCCATCGTGGGTCAGTCAGGCTCGGGAAAGAGCACACTGGTCGACCTCATCCCACGCTACCACGACATCTGCGAAGGCGAGATTCTCATCGATGGCAAGAACATCAAAACCATGTCGTTGCATTCACTACGTTCCATCATCGGCAACGTGAACCAAGAGGCCATACTCTTCAACGACACAGTGTTCAACAACATCGCCTTCGGTGTGGAACACGCCACACAGGAACAAGTGGAGGCAGCGGCACGCATCGCCAATGCGCACGACTTCATCATGGAAATGGAAAACGGCTACCAATCGAACATTGGCGACCGTGGATGCCTGCTCAGCGGAGGACAAAGGCAACGTATCTCTATCGCACGGGCCATCCTCAAGAACCCGCCCATCCTCATCCTTGACGAGGCCACATCCGCTCTCGACACAGAATCGGAGAAACTAGTACAGGACGCTCTGGAAAAACTCATGCAGTCGCGCACCACCATCGCCATCGCGCACCGGCTCTCCACCATCCGCAATTCAGATGAGATTTACGTCCTGCACGAAGGCCAAATCGTTGAACGAGGCACTCATGAAGAACTACTCGCACTCGGCGGTTATTACAAAAAGCTCAACGACATGCAAGCATTGTAACAACTCATCTCCAATGCTCAATGCTCAATGGTCAATGCTCAATGGTCAATGCTCAATGGTCAATGCTCAATGGTCAATGCTCAATGGTCAATGCTCAATGGTCAATGACCAAAAACCTATCTTTT
>JAEEGF010839965.1_pt1 | contig 17687 bp, 19 predicted proteins | sample 9134171 | NCBI WGS metagenome assembly JAEEGF01 (sample SAMN16246542, study PRJNA631951) | gut metagenome | biome: gut microbiome; feature: rumen; material: AP-attached | host: Bos | place: Iran: Karaj | collected 2018-10 | reverse complement strand
GCTTTCTGAATGTCGGCCAGCTGATCATTGAATTCAGGCTCCTCAGGTGCAGGTGCTGGTTCTTCTTTCTTCGCACAACCGGCAAATAAAGCCAGAATCATCAGCAGTGAAAGCAACAAAGTGACAGTTTTTTTCATTTTTTACCTTCCTTTTTTCTTTTTTTTGCAATCCCGATAATCCTATTGCTCCCTGATTATTATTGTATAACCAAAATACGCTTCAAACAATCGGCAACTGCTTTCAACCTTATTCTAAAACAAGATCTCATCTTCACAAAGGGAAACGCACATGTATCCATCTTGCCAAGCCGGAATGCATCGATTAAAATGCAGATATATGATCAGACTCTGCGTATTCGACATGGACGGCCTTCTCATAGACTCGGAAAAAGTCTATGTTTCCTGCGCCTTCGCCTGCAGCGAGAAATATGGCTACGGCTTTACGAAGGATTTTTTCCTTTCCACCCTCGGTCTCAATGAGAGGGCGACCAAAGAGAAGTTCCAGCAGGAAAAAGGAGCTGATTTTCCATTTGAAGAGTTTTTCGACAGGGAATGGGTCATCCATCAGGAATATCTGAAGACCAATGGCCTTCAGAAGAAGAAGGGTGTCGATGAGCTTCTTGCCTATCTCGATCAGAAAGGTATCAGAAAAGCCATCGCGACATCGACAGAAAAGAAATTCGCCGACTATTACCTCTCACTTGCAGGGCTCAGCGGCCGCTTCGACAAGATCACCTACGGCGACGAGCTCACGGAATCAAAACCTCTGCCGCAGATCTATCTGCGCTCGATCGGATCGTTCGGCATCGGCAAAGACGGGATCCTGGCCTTTGAGGATTCTCCCAACGGCATCCTCTCGGCATACAACGCCGGACTCAAGGTCGTTCATGTGCCTGATCTCGCCTATGTGAGTGATGAGATAAAAGAAAAGAGCTTTGCCGTCCTGGATGATCTGAGCCAGGCGATAAAGCTCATTGAAGAACTGGATCAGTGATCACTTTTTCTTCTTCGCTTTCGATCTCTGCTTTTTGCTGACGACAGGCTTCTCTTCCCTTTTGAACAGAGGCCTGTTTTCTTTATTCTGCATGACAAGGAAAGAAAGCGTCAGAGGCAGACCGAACATGCCGGCAAAACCGAACAATCTGAGACCCGTCATCATCGACATCAGCGTTGCCAGAGGATGAAGACCCAGGTCGGTCCCCACGAGTCTTGGCTCAAGGATATTGCGGATCACTGTGATGATCACATAGATCAGAAGGATCTCGATGCCAAGGACAGCTCTTTTGGCTATGAATAGGCTGATCGCCCAAGGGATCAGCACCGTGCCGACACCCAGGACCGGCAGGATGTCGAGCAGTGAGATGATCAAAGCCCACATGCCGGCATTGTTGATGCGGATCAGACTCAGGCCGACGAAAAGCTCGATCGCAGTAATACCCATGATCGTCGCATAGGAACCGATGATCTTGAACAGATTGTTCTCACAGAAGTCCTTGATATCAAAGAAGATCTTCAGAGCCTTTTCAGGCATGACAGCCGTGAACCAGCTGCCGATGTTCTCGTAATCCAGGACCATATAGAACGAAGATACGATCGTGACGATGATGGAAACGATGAGCTCCGGTGCGGAAGTGATCAGCGAAGTGGTCACATTCACCAGACCCGAAGTCACGTTGCTGAGGATGCTTTTGAGACCTTCGAAGACACCGTCTGTCACATTCGAGAAGAAGACCGACAGATTCTCCGGCAGAGACTCGCCAAGATCGAGGACGGAAGTCTCCAGAGAGCTCATGTAAGGCTCCAAGGTATTCTTATAGAATCCCGGCAGTGTGCGAATGAAATCACCGAGTTTCGTCACACCCAGGGAAACGATCAGCACCAGTATCAGGATAACCGCCAGATAGATCCCGACCAGGGTGATGCTCCGATAGATCTTGTCCTCCACCTCATAAGCCCGCCGGCAGATCTTGATCGCAAGATAAGCGAACAGGAAGCCGAGGATGAACGGAAAAAGAACAGGCAGCAGGCGATTGAAAACGATATATATGATCGCACAGATCACGCTGATGTACAGTGCGTTTAAAACGAATTCTTTCCTTTTTTCCATACTCTTATTTTAACAGATAGCTTCAGAAAAAAAGCAGCTTTACGCTACTCTGTTTCGCTCCACGCCGGAATATCTTTTCCTCTTTTCAGAAGAACGGATTTCTGATAATCAGTGCAGTTGAGAAAATGAAGCACTTCCTGGCATTCTTCCTCATTCAGACCGACAAGGGCTTTGACCTCAAAACGCTTGTCGATGATGTCTGCACAGACCACGATCGCATCGACACTGTCGCTTTTGGCTGATCTGAACACTTCCATCGAAGTATCCGTATCGTTGCTGAAAGTCTCGACATAACCGAAATCACACGGATAAGTCAGAGAAGGATAGGCCTTATGTGCGCTGCCCTTCTTATGAACGACTTTAAAATCGCCAGAAGAATAAAGGGCATCCACTTTTTGCCAGAAATAAGCGTTATTCTCAAATTCTTTCATATCTACAAAACCTCAGTCAATACGATAAACATCATTATAAGACAAAACGACTGGATTGTAAACTTTTTCTAACAATGTAAATATTTACATATTTCGTTTCGGATAGATCCTGAGCTTTTCCATGAACTCTTCCGCCTCGTAGCAACCGTAGGCAGCCATCGCTTTGAGCAGGATCATCAGACAGGCATAGGCATCCGATTGGCCGTTGTGATGTTTCAAATCGATATTCAGATACTCACTCACGGTGTTCAGCCTGTGATTGTAGAGTTCCGGATAGACGCGTCTGGAGATCGAGACCGTGTCCAGAAAAGGGAAAGCGATGTGATCCAGACCATACACATCGCAGACCGCATTCAGGACCGCGACATCAAAAGCGGCATTGTGGGCGACGACGATCGCATCCTTCAGGATCGTCTGCAGTTCCTCATAATAAAACACGAATTCAGGATCATCAGCCACATCCTCCTTGCTGATGCCGTGAATATGCGTGTTGGTAAAGAAGTTATAGCGGTGATGCGGTTTGAAATACCATTCAAAACTGTCCAGGATCTCCCCCTCTTCATAGACAGCGATGCCAAGCGAACAGGCTGAAGCGAAAGACGCATTCGCCGTTTCAAAATCAAGTGCGACGATCTTCATCAGCCGTTCTTCCGCTTCTTGTCTTTCATGAAACGGTTCATATTGCTCTCAAAGACCGAACGGGAGAATGCTTCGATCTTTTCCTGACTTCCATCAGACAGTTCGATGAAAAGATAATCGCGGTTGGCTCCCCTGGAATAGGACCAGGAAACGACATCCTCGTAGTAGATCAGGACACAGCTGTTCTTATCCGCTTTATTATATAGGACGAGATAATCCTGATAGAACTCCATCAGCAGGACCCGCGGCAGATAGATCAGGCATACGATAGAAACACACAGAAGGATGACGCCGTAGACATTGGAGATATCCAGAAGAAAAGAAAACAATGCAAGCAGGATCAGCAGCACAAAAACAGTTGTCGGCTTGGCGTCGATCTGGGCGATCACGGTATTGTCTTCCGGCAGATTGTATGTCTTCAGCTCCTTGGATTTCATGATTTCAGTATAACATGTATATGTTATGATATTAGGTATGAATAAAGAAGGTTTCAGCTACGAACTTATCCATAAAGATGCCTCCAGCAACGCCCGCTTAGGACGCTTGAATGTCTTTGGACGCATCGTGGAAACACCGGTCTTCATGCCCGTAGGGACACAGGCAACGGTCAAATTCCTGTCATCGGATGATATCAGGGATCTCAAAGCTTCGATCATTCTGGGCAACACCTATCATCTCTGGCTCAGGCCAGGACCCGAAACTCTGAAGAAAGCCGGCGGGATCCACAGGTTCATGAATTATGACGGTCCGATCCTGACGGATTCGGGCGGTTTTCAGGTCTTCTCGCTTGCCGATTCGCGCAAGATCAAAGAAGAAGGCGTCTCCTTCAAATCCCATCTGGATGGTTCAAAACTCTTCATGTCTCCGGAAGATTCCATTCACATCCAGGAAGCGATCGGATCGGATATCGCCATCTCTTTCGATGAGTGTATCCCTTATCCGAGCTCCTATGATTACTGCAAGGACTCTGTTGACAGGACTCTTCGCTGGGCAAAGAGAGGCAAGGATGCCCACACCCGTGAAGATCAGGCTCTCTTTGGCGTCGTACAGGGATCGGAATATCCCGATCTGCGTCGCTATTGTGCCGAGAAACTCGTCGAGATGGATTTTGACGGATACTCGATCGGCGGCACGTCCGTCGGAGAAGACAAGGCGACGCACTACAAAATGCTGGATTACACCCTTCCTTATCTGCCGGAAGACAAACCGCGCTATGAGATGGGTATCGGTGCTGTCAACGATATCCTGGAAGCGGTCGAAAGAGGCGTCGACATGTTTGACTGCGTCCTGCCGACCAGGATCGCAAGACACGGGACCCTGATGACTTCCCAAGGCCGGATCAACATCAAGAAAAACATCTACAAAGAGGATTTCACTCCTCTTGATTCGGAATGCGACTGTGAATGCTGCCGCAAATATACCAAAGCCTATCTGAACCACCTGTTCAGAAACAACGAAGGGCTGGGCAACCGCCTGATGTCCATCCACAATCTGCGTTTTCTCATCAGACTGATGGAAGGGATCAGGGAAGCGATCGCTCAGGACCGCTACACGGAATATAAAGAACACATTTTACATAAATACGGATTTGATGAAAGAGGTTTCTGATGAATCTCAGTGATTTTGATTTTGAACTGCCGGAAGAGCTGATCGCTCAGCATCCGGCCGATAAAAGAGATGAGTCCAGGCTGATGGTCCTGCACAAAAACAGCGGTGAGATCGAACACCGCCATTTTTACGACATCATCGACTATCTGAAAGCAGGCGATGTCCTGGTCAGAAACAATTCCAAAGTCATCCCTGCCCGCCTTTATGGCACAAAAAGAGAGACTCTTGCGAAAGTCGAAGTGCTGATCCTCAGGATCGAAGGAGACATCTGCGAGTGTCTCTGCGGCAATGCCAAAGCCATCAAGACAGGGACCATCATCGACTTTTCGGACAAGCTCTATGGCGAATGCATCGAAAGAAGAGCGGAAGGCATCCGCATTTTCAGGATGCACTATGAGGGCATCTTCCTGGAGATCCTCAACGAAGTCGGACTGATGCCGACACCGCCCTACATCCACGAAAAACTGAAAGACAATTCCCGCTACAACAACGTCTATGCGCAGATCAACGGCTCAGCCGCCTGTCCGACTGCCGGCCTGCACTTCACGGATGAACTCCTGGAAAAGATCAGGGAAAAAGGCATCGAGATCCTTGATGTCACCCTCCATGTCGGACTTGGCACTTTCAAGCCGGTCAAGGAAGAGAACATCGAAGATCATGTCATGCATTCGGAATACTACTCGATGTCCAAGCTGACTGCCGAGAGGCTCAATCTGGCCAAGAAGGAAGGAAGACGCATCATCGCTGTCGGAACGACATCCACCAGGACTCTGGAAACGATCATCACGAAATATGGCGAATTCAGAGAATGCTCCGGCGATACAGCCATCTTCATCTATCCGCCATATGAATTCCGAAGCATAGACTGTCAGATCACCAATTTCCACCTGCCGAAATCCACTCTCATCATGATGATCGCTGCGCAGTGTTCAAGAGAGATGATCCTGAATGCGTATCAGGTCGCCGTAAAAGAGAGATATCGTTTCTTTTCTTTCGGTGACTCCATGTTCCTGACCAATGAATAACTATCAGAAACACATAGAACAGCTCAGACAGCTGAAGGGAAAGCCTCAGCTGCTCATCCATATCTGCTGCGGCGTATGCTCCGTCTATCCTTTGCAGTATCTCAGGCAGTATTTCCGGATCACCATCTTCTTTTCCAATTCCAATATCTATCCTTATGAAGAGTTTGAGAAGAGACTGGACGCCCTGAAACAGTATCTGTCCATCCTGAATGACGATTCGATCAAACTCATCGTCGACCGCTATGATAACCGCGACTGGATGGAACGCTTCAGTTCCTATCAGAACGAAGCGGAAGGCGGAAAACGCTGCCGGCTCTGCTACGAATACCGCATGGATGAGACTTTCCGATACGCGCAGTCTCACCATTACGATTACTGCACGACCGTCATGTCGATATCCAACAGGAAAAACGCCGACTGGATCAACCAGATCGGCGCAGAACTGGAAAAAAGATATCCCGGTGTCAGATATCTCTATGCCGACTTCAAAAAAGGAGATGGCATCACAAAAAACGATATCCTCAATAAAGAACTGGGGCTCTATCACCAGGACTATTGCGGCTGTATCTATTCCATCAGAAAAGGAATTGACTGAACAATTCCTTTTTCTTATTTTGCCATCCTCAGCGCATAATCGATCGCATTGACCAGGCTCAGCTCGTTGCTGTTTCCTTTTCCGGCATGGGCGAAGTCTGTGCCATGATCGACAGAAGTCCGGATGATCGGCAAGCCAAGGGTGATATTGACTCCCTCGACAGCTTTCCATTCCTTTGTCTGTCTGTCATAGACGAAACCAAGTGTCTTGGTCGGGATGTGGCCCTGATCATGATACATGCAGACGACGATATCATACCATCCTCCCTGCAACTGTGAAAAAGCGCTGTCGGCAGGAAGAGGTCCCAGCACATCCATCCCCTTTTTTCTTGCCTCTTCGATCGCCGGAATGATCTCGTCGATCTCCTCCCTTCCGAACAGGCCGTTTTCTCCTGCGTGCGGATTCAGACCACAGACACCGATCCTTGGCGCTTCGATACCCAGGTCCATGCATGCCTGATGAGCCAGGCCGATCACTTCCAGGACCCTGGCCTTTTTGACCCTGTCACAGGCCTGTCTCAATGAACAGTGCGTGGAGACATGGACGACTCTGAAATCATGCAGCGCCAGCATCATCGCATAGCTTCTTGTGCCGGTGTATTCCGCATAGATCTCTGTATGTCCATCAAAATGCATCCCTCTTTCTCTGAGGGCAAGATCCATCGCTTCCTTGTTCAGTGCATTGGTCACCGTGGCATCCACTTTCCGATCCATCGCCAGTTCGATCACCTTTTTTACCGACTCGAATGCCGCATTCCCCGCCTCAGCAGAGATCTTTGCCATCCTGAACCGTTCCATATCATCGATCAGATCCAGATGGAAGACATCTATGGTCCCATATTCAAATAAAGCATCATCGACATCCTTCACCGCATGGATCTTCAGTTCAGGATGGTCCACATAAGACCTGGCCTTTTCAAACACTTTCGCATCGCCCACCACGATAGGCCTGCAGCGATCATAGATCCTCTTGTCCGACAGGGCCTTGATCGTGATCTCCGGACCGCTCCCGGCCGGATCGCCCATCGTGATCCCGATGATCGGTCTTCCGCTTTCCATAGCTGTTTCCCCTTTTCTCATACACCATCAGTGTATCACAAGCTAACATGCACAGCCAGGCAGGAATACTGCGTCTGATCAAACTCGTGATAGAATGAAATCAGATGAAAAACGTGTTAGAAAAAACGAAACAGATGATCCGCACCGTCCTTTCGACTCTGGCCGACTGCATCGTGCCGACCTTGCCGATCATGATCGGTGTCGGGATGCTCAAGGTCGTGCTGATCCTTTTTGGTCCTCAGGTCTTGAATATCCTTTCTGAAAGCTCCGACACCTACATCGTGCTCTCTTTCGTCGCCGATGCCGGTTACTATTTCATGCCGGTCTACGCTGCCGTATCCTCTGCCGGCGTGTTCAAAGTCGATCGCTTCCTCGCCGCGCTGATCGGCGCCATGCTGATAGCACCGGACTTCGTGAAACTGGTCGAAGCGGGAAGGAAACTTTCTGTCTTCTCTCTTCCGATCGCTTCCACCAATTACGGCAATCAGGTCATTTCCTCGATCATTGCGATATGGCTGATGTCTTATGTATGCCGTTTTCTGGAAAAGATCCTCAATGAAAACCTGCGTTCGATCCTCTTTCCTCTGCTGACGATCCTCATCATGGTCCCTGTCGCCTTCTGTGCCATCGGTCCATTAGGCGTCGTCCTCGGAAACGGGCTGGTCCGTCTGATCCTCTGGCTCAAAGATCTGGGTCCGATCGGCAACGGCATCATGTGTGCCATCATTCCCTTCATCACGATCGCCGGACTTGGCGGTGCCAACCTGAGCGCCATGCTCCTGCTGGCATCCACCGGAGTGGATCCCATCCTCTTCTTCGCCAACGTCCTCTACAACAATATACTTGGCTTCGTCACTCTGGCTCTCTATCTGAGAGATCACAAGAGCGAGACCCTGGCAGCGGCGATCACGGCAGCCCTGGCCGGGACCAGTGAGCCGGCACTCTTCGGGATCGTCATGAAAGATCCCAAAGCCCTCGCTTCCCTGAGCCTCAGCGGACTGCTGGCAGGTTTCTATGCCGGGATCATGAAAGTCAAATCCTACGCCATGGCATCTTTCGGCACCTTCGGGATCATCACGACCATAGGACCGGATTCCTCGATCTTCCATGCGGCCATCGCCATGGCGATCGGATGTGCAAGCGGCTTCTTCATGACTCTGGTCACGCACAGGACACATGACTGACAAGAAAGAACTCAGAAAGAGATGTCTTCAGAAGAGAGATTCACTGTCAGCCGAAGACAGGAAAGCTTTTTCCCTGCGGATCTGTGAAAGGATCGTTCCCTATATCAAAGACAAAACGATCCTCTCCTATGCCCCTGTCTCATCAGAAGTCGATCTTTCAAAGATCAATGAGACCTATCCTGTCGCCTATCCCGTCATCAGACAGGGACAGCAGATGGATGCCTACATTCCTGAACAGGGCATATTCATCACAGACCGCTTCGGCATCAGAGAACCGGATCCCGCCTGTTCCAGACGGATCGAGAAGGAAGAGATCGAAGTGATCCTGGTCCCCTGTGTCGGATTCAACAAGAAAAAAGACCGTCTCGGACACGGAGGCGGCTATTATGACCGTTATCTGAAAGACTGCAAAGCCCTGAAGATCGGCATCGCTTTTGAAGCACAGAAGACAGAAGCCGATCTGAAAGAAGAAAACGACATCACACTGGACATGATCATCACAGAAAAAGACGTCTACTGACGTCTTTATTTCATATTGATCTTCTGCCAGAGCTCATCAGTGAGCTTTTCATTCAGCGGTTGATCCAGCAGTTCAGGCTCTTCCAGGAAGAGCTGCAGCATCCTGATGGATTTTGAGAAATAGTAGCCATCGGCGATCCTCTCATCGATCGTGAAGCCGAGTCTGACACCCTCTTTGAATACGGTCTTGCCATTCTCGAAGAAAGGCATCATGCCAGCCTTGCCGATGACCAGGAACATGGAAGTCGTACCCCAGTTGGTCAGATGATGATAACCATCAGGCAGACCAATTGAACCCAGGTTGGCCAGTACGATCGAAGAATGATACGGGTCAGTCTCGACCAGTGCAGGCGGGACCAGGTTGTGCTTCTCGAGCCAGCACACAAAATGCAGTACCGGACGGGAAATGAACTTAGGAAGCTTGTTGAACTTATCCATGAAACCGGTCGACTCATCGACATAAGACTTGTTCTTCAGTTTCAGAAGCTGTCTTCTCAGCTCGTTGTGCACATCATCGATGTTCCATTCCGGCTTCGAATGAATGAAAGCCAGGACTTCGCCGCCATCATCCATGAATTCCTGTTTGACGGTAAAAGCGGCAGAGACTTCATTCCTCTTGAACATCTTGCGGTCTTTGATGAAGATCGACAGCTTGGAACGAAGCGTGATGATCTTCAAAGCAGCTGTCACGATGCACTGAAACAGATTGTACTTGTAATCAGGATCATCAGCATTCTTTTTCCTGATGAATTCATTGAGATGAGTCAGGTCGATCTGGAACGTAAAGTAAGCCTGATTATCACAGCGATCCGGAAACATGAACGGCATGATGAAATGCATCGAATCACAGTCTTTTAAATATTTAGCATCAAATCTATCCATATATACTCCCCTTAAAACAACCTTTATTCTACTTTCTTATAAGTCTTTTTTCAACAGGAGCTGATCCTGCCGCTCAGAACGTCCGCCTGCTATACTATAAGCAGAGGTGCAACTATGATAAAGATCTATGGAAGCGAACTATGCCCGGACTGCCGGAATTTCAAAAAAAGACTGGACCAGCTGGGTGTCGGATATGAGTATATCGACATCAATCTGAACCTGCGCGATCTTTCCGATTTTCTGATCCTCAGAGACAGCAAGCCGGTCTTTGAACAGATCAGAGGGACGCATACGATCGGATTGCCTGCCTTTATCAGGGAAGACGGAACGGTCCTGCTTGACTGGGAAGCCTATCTGAAAGAACTCGGCGATGAACCAGCAGCCGAAGAAGGCGAGAGCTGTTCGATAGACAAAAAAGGCTGTTAAAAAGAGATATCTCACGATATCTCTATGTTCTCATCTTTATTTGACCTGTTCGGTCTCAAGGAAGCCAGATTGTTTCGGAAGGCTTCTTTTCTTTCACTCACGATCTTATGCAGATCGCTGGTCATACTGACACCAAGGACCTTCGAGAAACGCACCGCGATGTTCTTGGCGATCGTATCCATCTCCGAGAGTTCCTTGATGACCCTGAAAAGGATAGGCAGACCGCCGCTGGCCAGCTGGGTGACCGTCGTGATCTTGGCATCATCGAAAGCCTTGAAAAGCTCCTCCACAAAGATCTCCCTTTGCTCCGGCGTCGTATCTTTCAGAAACTGGACGAGAGCCTGCCTGGTCCTGTCCGTCTGATAGGAATCCATATCCGCCTTGGCGATGCGATTGGCTTCGATCTGCCAGGTCAGGATGTTGTGCGCCTCAACGATGTTCTTCGTCGAGATCCTGGCGATCGTCTTTTTCGGTGCGATCTCATAGATCGTACCGATGGCATCCTTCTCCGGCGCGATCAGACGATAGCGGTCTTTGATCTTGTCGAATTCCTTCTTGTCGTAGGAACCGGGCCTCAGACCGGGACCGTCGTTGGAAATGATCTGCTCGATCCGCATCCGCAGCAGAGGATTGCATCTGAGCGCAGCATAGGCGGCCAGGTTTCCGCCCTTCGAATGGCCGATGATGCGGTACTTGCGCAGGATCGAACAGTGCTTGTTGACGTAATCAACGGCGTCGTTCTGGCCTGCGATCTCCTTGTAGGAAAGATAGAGGTCTTCTTTCCAGCCTATCATATGTTCATCTGTTCCCTTGAAACAGACGACTGTGGTCCGATCAGGAAGATCGACCATCATGGCTGCAAACTGTTCAGCCGTGTCTGTGTGAAGTATGGAAATGTAATTATAGACGGGAAGATCCTTATAGCGAGGAGACTTGTACATCTCTTTCAGCACCAAAATGCCATCCCTGTTGGAATAGGTGATGTTTTTCCGATCCGACTGTTTGTCGTCAAAAAAGCGTTCCCCCAGTTCTTCGATCCTGATCTTCTCATCGTTTTTCAGGATCTTGTCAAAACCCGCATAGATCATCTGAGAAAAGACAAGATTATCTACATCATTAAAAGGATCAGACTTGAAACTGAGGTCTCCGCGGACTCTTATATAATCCAAGATATTCATACTACTTATATTATATCACCCTGATCAGCCAATTATCTTCATCAGTAGAACAACGATCGGACTTTTCATATACAGGAACTCGATCTGAATTCATTCAGCTTTCTTTCTGAACCAGATCGCAAGGATCACGGATACAATGATCCCGATCGCATATGGAACAGCCGTCAAAAAGGCAAGCGAAGCCGGAGCACTGTATCCGGCATACCTGATGCCCCACAGCATATCACAATAATTGTATGCGGTGACTGCGCACATCAGATCCGAAAGAAGGATAGCCAGAAAGCAGAAGAATACAGACAGGGCTCGCATACAAAACCTCCTTGTGCAGATCTGGCCCTGCACCTTGGCCTTATCCCTATTATAGAACAGCAGTACTAACCAGATATCCGGAAGCAGGTTTATTCTTCCAAACTATTTGCGGAAACATATATAAAAAGGTATGGAGAACTGTATCCATACCTCTATTCACATTGAAATTGATCGTGTTTTCGTTCTATCTGTTATTCTGCAACATCTTTCTTGAGCAGACCAAGCAGAACTGCACCGACCACTGTGCCGACGACCAGTGCAACGACATACATGACTGCATTGCCGACGACCGGGAAGACGAAGATACCGCCATGAGGAGCCATCAGTGTGCAGTTGAAAGCCATTGACAGCGCACCGGCTACAGCTGAACCGACGATGCATGAAGGCAGGACATGGAGCGGATCTGCTGCCGCAAACGGGATCGCGCCTTCAGTGATGAATGAAAGGCCCATGATGAAGTTCGTCGGACCCGATTTTCTCTCTGATTCCGTGAACTTGTTCTTGAATAAGATCGTAGCCAAAGCGATCGCGCAAGGAGGGACCATGCCACCGATCATGACAGCAGCCATGATATTGTAGTTTGCTGCAGCGATCGAAGCGACACCGAATACATAGGCTGCCTTGTTGAAAGGACCACCCATATCGATCGCCATCATACCGGCAACGATAGCACCGAGCAGGATGCTGTTAGCACCGGTGAGTGAACCCAGGAAGTTGTTGAGACCGGTATTGAGCGCACCGACGACCGGCTCGATCACGAAGATCATCGCCAATCCGATCAGCAGCATGCCAAACAGAGGATAGATCAGTACCGGTTTGATACCATCAAGTGATTCAGGAATGACTTTATCAGAGACCTTCTTCAGGAGATTGACCAGATAGCCAGCCAGGAAACCGGCAGCCAATGCACCCAGGAATCCGGATTTGCCGCTGGCAGCGATGGCGCCGCCGACAAAACCGACAGCCAGACCCGGACGGTCAGCGATCGACATGGCGATGAAACCAGCCAGTACCGGAAGCATGAAGCCAAACGCCACGCCGCCGATCTGTCCCTTCAGCAATGCGGCGAGCGGAGTCAATGAACCGAAATTGCCGCGCTGTTCAGCAGTCAGCGAGTTGATATCGAAAGCAAGGCCATCGATCAGGAACGCTAAAGCGATCAGGATACCGCCGCCAACGACGAATGGCAGCATGTGAGAGACACCATTCATGAGATGTTTGTAGATCTGATGACCGCCGGCTTCCGTCTTCTTTTCTTTTGCGACATTGCTTGCCTTGAATACCGGAGCATCACCGTTGATGATGTCGTCAAGCAGTTCATCTGGTTTGTTGATGCCCTTTGAGACCTGGCACTCAACGACCTTCTTGCCGTTAAAACGATCCATCGGCACATTCGTATCAGCCGCAACGATGATACCATCCGCCTTGGCGATCTCATCATCCGTGAGGACATTCTTTGCGCCACCTGAGCCTCTGGTCTCGACCTTGATCTGATAGCCTCTGGCTTTTGCGGCCTTTTCGATCGCTTCAGCAGCCATATAGGTATGAGCGATACCGGTCGGACAAGCAGTGACAGCTAATACCAGATGATCACCTGTAACTTCTCTGAGCGTATCCGTGCTCTTCTTCGCGTTGCTTTCATCTTTTGCTTCTTCAGCCTTGTCGATGATCCGGATGAATTCATCGGTGCTGCTGGCATTTTTCAGATCCTTGACGAACTGTTCGTCCATCAGCATCGTAGCCAGCTTGGATAAGATCTCCAGATGGACGTTGCCTGAGGTTTCCGGTGCTGCGATCAAAAACAGCAGATCGACCGGATTGCCATCCAGAGCTTCGAACTCGATACCGCCGTCAACAGTCATCGCTGCCAGACCCGGCTCCTTGACACCTGAACATCTGCCGTGCGGAATGGCGATACCGCCACCGACACCTGTTGTTCCTTCTTCTTCTCTCGCTTCAACAGCCTCCAGATAGAGCTTCTTGTCGGAGATCTTGCCTCCGGCATCCATCAGGTCGACCATCTGCTTCAGAACATCTTTCTTGTTTTTTGCCTTTTTACCTAAAGCAATGCTTTCCTTTGACAGTAAATCAGTGATTTTCATTGTTTCTCTCCCCATGTTTCTTTGTATAATTCTCTGACTTCATCGATCGTAGCCAGTTCTTCGCTGAATGCACTTGCGCTGCCGGTCGCCAGACCGTATCTGAACGCCTGTTCATAATCCTGATATTTCAGATAACCGTAGATGAATCCGGCCACCATCGAATCACCGGCTCCAACAGAATTCACGACCTTTCCTTTCGGAGCTTCGGACTGATAAACGTTTCCATTCTCATCGATCAGTACCGCTCCTTCACCGGCCATCGATACCAGCACATTCACTGCCCCCATTTCCTGCAGTTTTCTGGCATATGGCACGACCTCATCGCGGGTCGTGAGTTTCACGTTGAACAGCTCGCCTATTTCGTGATTGTTCGGTTTGATCAGGAACGGCTTATACTCAAGCACATTCATCAGAAGATCTCTCGTCGCATCCACCACGATCCTTATCCCTCTTCCCTGCAGATGTTTCATGATATCCGAATACATCGTTGAAGGCATACTGGAAGGGATGCTTCCGGCCAGACAGAGGATGTCCTTATCCGTCAGCTCATCAAGCTTTTCATAGAGTTCCCTGATCGCTTCATCATCGATCGCAGGACCCATGCCATTCAGTTCACTTTCTTCTTTAGATCTCAGCTTGATATTGATCCTGGAAAAACCGTGATCGATCGGGATCATTTCGTTTCTGATCCCCTTTTCCACGATCAGCCTCTTGATCTCCTCGCCTGTAAAACCGGCCAGAAAACCCAGAGCTGTCGTATCCATTCCAAAGTTGGATAACACGATGGAAACGTTGATGCCTTTGCCTCCCGGGAAAATGATCTCTTTGGAAACCCGGTTGGTCTCTCCCAATCTGAAGTCTTCACAGCTGGCGATATAATCAAGCGAAGGGTTAAAAGTGATGGTATAAATCATATCTTTCCTCCCTTTTCTGTTCAAAATGATCCTTTTTGAACGTTTTTGCATGATTTTGCTTCTGTATCTCTATATTATCTTCATTTTCAGTCATTGTCAATCACATTGTGACTGTTTATGATTGTTTTTGACTTTTTTTGATTAAATCAATACAATAAAAGAAAGGAATATGGAATATCATGCTGAATGAAGAAAGAAAAAGAAAGATCTTAGATATCATCAACGAAAGAAAAAGCGTGACGATCAATGAACTCATGGAGATCCTTGATGCTTCCCAATCCACGATCCGGAGGGATCTGAACGAACTCGATCGATCCAAACTGATCAAAAAAGTTCACGGCGGTGCCGTATCACTGAAAAACCAGATCCTCACCAAAGATGAAACGGTCCTGCAGCGGCAGGATCTGAACACCGGATCCAAAAAAGAGATCGCCCGATATGCCGCATCTTTGATCAAAGAAAGCGATGTCGTCTATCTCGATGCCGGAACCACGACTGCCGAAATGCTTCCGTTCCTGCAGGAAGTCAAAGCCGTCTATATCACCAACTGCATTTCTCACGCTGACGTCCTTGCCGCCTATGGTCATCGGGTATATCTGCCAGGGGGCGCGCTAAAAACGACGACCGATGCTTTGATAGGAGCTGAGACGACCAAGTATCTGGAAAGGATGAACTTTACGATCGGCTTCTTCGGTTCCAATGGCATCAGCATCAGGGAAGGAATGACGACTCCCGATCCGGAAGAAGGCGAAGTCAAAAGAACAGCTTTCAATCACTGCGCAGAAACATATATCCTTGCCGACCAAAGCAAATTCAATGTCATCTGCACATATACCTTCGCTCCGATCGATAAAGGCTTCATCGTCACCGATTCATCCGCGCCGAAAGCTTACAGGGACCTGCATAACACCATCCTGGTGGATCTGATCGAAAAACCTTTCTGATCACAGAACAGATAAATCAAGCTTTATCCATGCAAGAGAACGCCTGCGCGTTTTCTTTTTTATTCCCTTTTTTGTCGGAACGTGTTGCAAAATCGGTCCTATCGATCTATAATACATATGAACAAATGTTCATATGTTCAATATGGAGGCACATTATGAAAAAGACCTATAAGATCGATGTTGACTGCGCCAACTGCGCCAACAAAATGGAAACAGCGGCTAAAAACACCGCCGGTGTCAAAGACGCTGTCGTCAACTTCATGACACTGAAGATGAAGGTGGAATTCGAAGATGGCGTTGACGAAAACGAAGTCATGAAAGAAGTCCTTGCAAACTGCAAAAAGGTTGAAAGTGACTGCGAGATCTTTCTATGAATAAAAAACAGAAAAAGAATCTTTTCCGGATCATCGCGGCTTTTGCCATGATGATCTTATTTCATTTTATAAAGACTGAAGATCCGTATCTGGAATTCCTCCTGTACATGATCCCCTACCTGCTGGTAGGATACGATATCCTTTACAAGGCCTTCCTCAGCGTCAAAAACAGAGAACCGTTTGATGAGAACTTCCTGATGGCTGTTGCGACGATCGGTGCCATCGCTCTCGGCGAATACCATGAAGGCGTCGAAGTCATGCTGTTTTACCAGATCGGTGAATGGTTCCAGTCTTACGCTGTCGGCAGATCGCGTAAAAACATCTCTGCTCTGATGGATATCAGGCCGGACTATGCCAATATCGAAGAAGACGGAGAGATCGCAGAAGTCGATCCGGACGATGTGCAGATCGGCGATGTCATCATCGTCAAAGTCGGCGAAAAGATCCCTATCGATGGCGAGGTCATCGAAGGAGAGACGAGTCTGAACACATCTGCCCTGACCGGTGAATCAAGGCCGAGAGATGTCCGGGTCGGTGATCAGGTCATCAGCGGCTGCATCAATCTGACTTCCGTGATCAGGATCAGAACGACGAAACTGTTCGAGGATTCGACGGTATCCAAAGTACTGGATCTCATCGAGAATGCCACCAGCAACAAATCCCGTTCTGAGGATTTCATATCCAAGTTTGCGCGCTACTATACACCTGCCGTATGCTACAGCGCACTGGCTCTGGCATTCATTCCGCCTTTGTTTATCCGCATCATATCAGGCGGGCCGCTTGATTTTTCCACTTGGGTATTCAGAGCCTTGACTTTCCTTGTCATCTCCTGTCCGTGCGCGCTGGTCATCTCCATTCCTCTGACTTTCTTTGCGGGGATCGGCGGTGCCAGCAAGGCGGGTGTCCTGATCAAAGGCTCCAATTATCTTGAAGCGCTGTCCCAAAGCGGATATGTCGCCTTCGACAAGACCGGAACGGTCACCCTTGGTGTCTTTGAGGTCACGACGATCCACAATTCCGGCATCTCCGAAGAAGAACTGCTGGAATATGCGGCATATGCCGAAGCCTATTCGAATCACCCGATCGGCAAGTCCATCGTCAAGGAATACGGCAAAAAGATCGACAATGACAGGATCGCTTCGATCAGGGAACTTGCCGGCAAAGGCATCGAAGCCATCATAGATGGCAAAAAGATACTGATCGGCAATGAGAAACTGATGGCAGAGAATCAGATCGGGATCACGAGGTGTGATGAACAGGGTTCGATCGTCCACGTCTCAGTCGATGGATCATACAAAGGCCACATCCACATCGGTGACAAGATCAAACCGACTGCGAAGCAAGCCATCGTCGAGCTGAAAAGCAATGGGATCAGAAAGACGATCATGCTGAC
>JAEEGF011916790.1_pt1 | contig 17691 bp, 20 predicted proteins | sample 9134171 | NCBI WGS metagenome assembly JAEEGF01 (sample SAMN16246542, study PRJNA631951) | gut metagenome | biome: gut microbiome; feature: rumen; material: AP-attached | host: Bos | place: Iran: Karaj | collected 2018-10 | reverse complement strand
ACATCTTGAATCTTTGGTTCAAGATGTCATAAGAGGAGGCTACTATGAAAATTGCAGAAGAAACGATAACCCTTAATGATGGAAGAACACTTATCCTTAGATCAGCAGAGGAAAAAGACGCTGTTACCATGCTTGATTATATCAGGAAGACAGCTGAGGAGACACACTACCTGATCAGGTATCCAGAAGAAATTAGCATTGATCTGGAAAGAGAGAAGGAAATCATCAGGAATAATCTTGAATCTGAAGGCTCCGTCTGGTTTACTGTGTTTGATGGAGAAAAGGCGATAGGAAACTGTTCCATAAGCCGCAATAGAAATCATCTCAAGCTCAGGCACAGATGCGATTTTGCAATTGCTATCGAGCAGGCATACTGTGGCAGCGGACTTGGAACTATCCTCATGCAAAAGGCTATAGACAAAGCCGGAGAAATGGGGTTTGAGCAGATGGAGCTTGGGGCCTACGCAGATAATGAAATAGCTATAGCTTTATACAAAAAGATGGGATTCCGGGAATGCGGAAGAACTCCAAGGGCATTCAAGCTTAAGGATGGAACATACATAGATGAAGTGAACATGGTTCTTTTTCTGTAATTGCTATGGTAATGATATAAATAGAGAAGAAAGAATCGAAACATATCTGCTCAAAGGGCGTGGACATATGCACTTCCTAACAGATGCAGAAAAGAAAATGATCGTAGATTTTTTGTTAGATAATAACTAATAGGGAGTTAGATTGTATGAATGCTAAACTGTTTACACAAGCGATAATAAAGGTGATATCGGGGATATTACTGGTAGGGGTTCTTTTATTTTTACCAGCAGGGTCTTTTTTATATTGGAATGCCTGGCTACAGATGGGGATTTTGTTTATTCCTATGATCGTGGCGGGTTTTGTAATGATGAAGAAAAGCCCGGAGCTTTTACAGAAGCGCCTAAATGCAAAAGAAGAACAATCAGAACAGAAAACAGTCATCGCACTGAGTGGGCTGATGTTCCTTGCTTCGTTTATCATAGCGGGACTTAATTTTCGGTTTAAATGGATTGTTATGCCGGATTGGATTGTCTATGTGGCAACTGCATTGTTTTTGCTTGGCTATATCCTTTATGCGGAGGTTCTTAGAGAAAACGCTTACCTTTCCAGAACTGTTGAGGTGCAGGAGGATCAAAAGGTTATAGATACCGGCCTTTATGGAATTGTCAGGCATCCTATGTACATGAGCACCTTTGTTTTGTTTTTATCCATGCCTCTTGTACTAGGATCAGTGATATCTTTTGTCATCATGCTTCTATATATACCAATAATTGCTAAGCGTATCCGCAATGAAGAACAAGTACTCGAAGAAGGTCTTGTTGGATATTCCGATTACAAGAAACGGGTAAAGTATAAGGTTATACCTTTTATTTGGTGAATTGGGTGAAAGTGCTATTGGAGAAGAAAATGAAAGAGTTCATAAAACTGGATGAATCCTATTTATCGGCTATAGCCGACTTGTATAGAACAGCTTTCATGGGTGATCCGTGGAATGATGATTGGAGTGACAGAAAGCAGCTTGAGGAGTATATAAAAGATGTTTCAGGTCACTTTCAGGGACTTAACTACGGGCTTGTTATAGACGGCAAGCTTGCAGCAATATCCTTGGGGACAGTTCGTCATTGGTGGGAAGGAACTAATTACAATATCGAAGAGTTCTGTGTGGATCCAGCGCTTCAAGGTAAAGGTATAGGTTCTGAGTTTATGAAAATGATCGAAGAGGAAATACAAAAGCAGGGAGTTGCCGGCATATTTCTTCAGACTGATGAAGATAAGCCGTCGTACGGATTTTACCTTAAGAACGGATATAAGAACCTTGACCTTCATGTGAGCTTATATAAAAGTGTTGACTTTGGTAAGTAGAAATCACAAGTATGAGCAATGTAAAAAACAAAAAATTTGTATATAAAAGTGAAGATAGCATGAAGAAGATGCATGAGTTCTATGATAAGACGCTTGCATCACTTGGTGTGCCGTATTTGGAAGATTTCTTTGATACATCATTTGGCAAAACTCATTGCCTTCTCGTCGGAGATCCTGAAAAGCCAAGGATTTGTACAATACATGGCGGGAATGGAATCACACCGTTAAATCTGAAATTATTTCTTCCGTTGCTTCAAGAATACTGTATCATTGCGCCGGATGTGATCGGCATGCCGGGAAAAAGTGATCCATACAGAAATATAAGCAGCAAGAAGGATGAGTATGGACTGTGGATCAAGGAAGTACTGGATCATTACGAAGAAGAACGAACATCCTTTGTTGTATCTTCCTACAGTTCTGCTATGTTTCTTTCGTTTGCCAGGAGATATCCGGAGAAGATCCAGAGCGCCTTGCTCCTGGTTCCGTCAGGGATAGCACATGGCCCGATCCTGCCTATGATGGGCAAGATGGTCGTTCCGTTTATGAAATACTATTTTAATCCTTCTGTGAAAACACTGGATGCGGTGATTGAGACCATGGGTGGAAAAGGAGATCCGGTATGGAGAGAATTTTTGGACATCATGATGTCCTCCTATAAGATGGAGATGAGGCCTCCCAGGGAATATAAGAAGAGGGAAATGATATCGTTTAAAGCTCCGCTTCTGATAATCGCGTCGGAAAAGGATATCTTTTTTCCGGCAGGCAGAGTATTCAGCAAGGCAAGAGAAATCTTTCCGGGACCGATTACTACTACAGAGATAGACAGCAAACATTTACCATCAGATGAAACTATGGCCGATGTATGTAAACGTACGAGGGAGTTCTTTAAGAACGCGTAGGGGGAAGAGATGATCCATTCAGAAAAATTCATTACGAAGGAGAAACATAATCGAGGAAAATTATGAGTAATCCGTGGGAAGAAGTCAGTTTGAATGATTATGAGAATCATATGAGCCTTGATTCTGTAAAACAACTTCAAACTATGAATTCAATAATGAAAGAGCAATTTGAAGCTTATCCGGCTTCAACGGCTATGGTCCTAGGGGTCGCCGGTGGAAATGGCTTGGAGCATGTAAGCCGGGATAAGTACCGGACTGTTTATGGAGTGGATATCAATGAAGATTATCTTCGAATAGTTTCGGAACGATATGCACATTTGTCTGATGTACTGAAATGCTTGAAGATAGATCTGATCAACGATGCTGATCAACTTCCCGGAGCGCAGTTGCTGATAGCAAACCTTCTTATAGAGTATATTGGGTATGATGCATTTCAGAGAGTGGTTTGTAAAGTGAATCCTGAATATGTTTCTTGTTTGATTCAGATCAATGTGGATGATAAGCAGTGGGTATCAGATTCTCCCTATTTGCATGCATTTGACGGATTGGATGAGGTACATCATCAGATGGACGAGGATTCACTTTTAACAAAAATGCAGGAGATAGGATATAAGGACATACTCCAGGCAAGGATCCCTCTTCCTAATGGAAAGGCATTTATCAGAATGGATTTTCAAAATGGAAAAATGGGATAGAACGATAAACCGGAAGAATCGGAAAATATCGTGCTATAGTACCAATCGTAGTTTTTAGTATATCGGGAGATGGAAAATATGAAACTGATTACTGATAGATATGAAGAAATTAAGGATAGGATAGAGTTTGAAGATAGCAAAGATGAACTTATAGTCGAGTGTTATAAGCATAAGATTTTTAGAGAAAAACCATCCAAAAGGTTTAAAGAGGAATTCAAAGAAGATTTTGATCACGAATACCCCGTCTATTTGAGTGATATTACAAGAAAGCTGGCGAAGGGACTCGAGGCAAGGATAAAGTTCCGTAAGGACGAAGAGGCTTTTGAAGAAAGGTCCTGTCAGCAGCGTGCAAAGCGTGGGTATGCTGATGTTGACGTATGGAATATGGATTCTTGGTTTATAAAAACTGTCTCCCCAATGCTTAAGCAACTTCGAAAGAAGCATCATGGATTCCCTTCATCTTTTGTGTCTGGTTTTAATCTGTCGCCTGAAGAAAGCGAAGCAGCAAACGCCAAGTGGGAGGGGATTTTGGACAGGATGATCTTTCTTTTGGATGAGATGAATGCAGATAAATGTTCCATGAAAAATCCATATGAAAAAATGTATGACGGGCTCAAAAGAAAGTTTCGAAAGGAACTTGGCAGGTTTGGAGAGTTGGCAAAGTCTCCCGAGGAACTGGCTGAAGAGAAAGAAAAGGGTTCTTTTAAGATATACTCTCCATGGGACTTTCCGGATAAGTACCCTAAAGCAGAGGAGATAAAAAATAAATACTTTGAATATGAGGAGAGAATCGATGAATATAAAGAGAAGTGTAAAGATGAATTTTTCACGTTATTCTCCAAATATTTTTGGATGCTATGGGATTAATCAAAAATGTTTCAACGCACGTCGAAAGTATCGCGCTTTTACAGCGAATGAGCAACACCTGATCGAAAGAAATTACTCTTTTCTATTCCATACAATCCTGACATTGCCAATGTCTTTTACAGAGCGGGATATATAGAAAACTGGGGACAGGGGATTCAAAAGATTTGTGATGAATGCATAGCGTTCAGAAGAATTAAGAAATAGAATGAAGAGAGGATGCATTAGGCATTTTCAGATGATTGAATAATAATGATTGCGCTAAGTATATAAACGGGAGGATGGTTATTATATGGATACCATGGAAGAGATAAAGGTACTGATGATAGACGATGATGAGCTGATCGCCAGATCCACATCGGAATATTTCAATATAGTAGGCGTAAAGACTGCTTATGTTACAAGCTATGATGCGGCAGTGGAGTTTCTGGACAAGCAGGAGGTTTCACTGCTTCTTCTTGATATCAATCTCGGTGATAAGTCGGGCTTTGACCTGTGTAAAAGGATAAGGGAAAGCTATGATATGCCAATCTTTTTCATCAGCGCCCGTACCAGTGATGATGATGTACTGATAGCACTTAATATCGGTGGTGATGACTATATCAAAAAGCCTTATACCTTGAACATTCTTCTGGCCAAGGTAAAGGCTGCACTGGGCAGATATGAAATGGCAAGAGAGGCGGCGCTAAAGGCGGCAGCAGATAATAACGATGTGTCAAAAGAGAATCCGGCAGATGACAGGATCCTTATCAGGGACGGTCTGTATCTTGATACGGCAATACATAAGCTTATCGGGCATGGAAAGCAGGTGGATCTTCGTGCCATGGAATATAAGCTCCTTTTCTATCTTTTGAATAATACCGGCAGGGTCATTACCAGGGATGAGCTTTTTGATAATGTTTGGGAAGACGAGAATACCTGTGACGGGACAATAACCGTACACATAAGGCATATTCGTGAAAAGATAGAATCCGATCCGAAGGAACCTAGGATCATTAAGACAGTCTATGGTGTGGGATATATGGTGGAGAAATAGTTATGAGCGGTTATATAAAAAAGTGCATGATCACACTTCTCCCGGTTTGCGTGGCGGTACTGTGTTTTGTGTTTATTACCGGGACGGCTTTAAACAATGCGTCAGATGTCTCAAAAGAAAGCATTACCACGCTGAATCATATCGTAAAGACTGCCGGGGAGCATAGGGATGATCTTACCGCTCTTGAAGATATTGATGTGGATTTTGTTATCGTGGATGCCGGGGATCATCTCTTATATTCCCATGTGACAGAGGGATCATCTCCGGATAAGTTGTCTGTAGGAGAGGCAATAAAAAAGCGCTATCCCTACAGCTATCTGTCTGATGGCGGTAAGATATGGGGCGCAGCTATACTCCTTGACGATCCGGCGGATGTCTTCAAAAAAATGATCTTTTATGTGACAGCTGCTCTTATCATTATCGTCCTGCTCATGGGCGTCTTAATGATCCTGTATGGCTTATATATCCGCAAAAGCATAGTGATGCCCTTCAGAAATATGAAGGACTTTGCGGCAAAGGTGGCGCAGGGCAAGCTGGACGAACCCTTAAGGATGGACAAAGACAATATGTTCGGAGTTTTTTCCGAAAGTTTTGATATTATGCGGGAAGAGCTTGCAGAGACGAAGGAGAGGGAGCTTGAGCTTCAGAAAAAGGAAAGGGAGCTTGTGGCATCATTAAGCCATGACCTTAAGACTCCTGTTACAGGGATAAAGCTTACGGCAGAGCTGATAAAGATGCGATTGTCTGTGAAGACGGATATGGATAATACAGGTGAATATGAGGGTGAAAAAATATATTTTACGGCAGAAGAGCTCCATGCGCTGAATGCAGATGCCGAAGGGATTTATCAAAAAGCAGAGCAGATCGATTCGCTGCTAGCAGACCTTTTTACCTCGACACTGGATGATCTGAAAGAATTTAAGGTAGCATGCAGGGATGAGGAGTCAAAGATCTTGGCGGATATTGTGAAAAGCTCTGATGAGAGAGCGCTTACCGTAATGGATGATATCCCTTCAGTGATTATAAATATCGACAGAAGGCGGATGTCGCAGGTAATCGGGAATGTTATCTCCAATTCCTACAAGTACGCGGATACCCGGATCGATATAGCTTTCAGGATATCGGGAAAGTATTTGGAAATGCAGATCACAGATCACGGCCCCGGGGTGCCGAAAGCTGAGATCGACCTGATTACCAACAAATTCTACCGGGGAAAGGACTGGCGGGATACGGATAAGGATGGTAACGGTCTGGGACTTTATATCGCAAAGATGCTGATGAATAAAATGAGCGGGGATCTCCTTGTTGAAAGTGATGGCAGGGGGGTTAAGGTTACGCTGGTGATCCCACTGAGCTGAGTTTCATTTAATAAATTTTTAATATTTTTACAACATCGATTTAAGGATGTTTCTAAAAGAGCCGTATATAATACGATTAAGCTGATCAAAAATGTAATCTGCAGACAGCTGCTTTGAACAGGTTTCGGGCAGCTAAATACGCAGAAAGATGTGATCAAAGAAAGGGTATTATATATGGCTTTTTCTATTTTACAAACAGAAAAACTCTGCAAATCATTTTCCAACGGCGGCATACAGCAGCATGTTATCAAGAATCTCGACATGGAAATAAGTAAAGGTGACTTTACGGTCATCATGGGTTCTTCGGGATCGGGTAAATCGACATTGCTCTATGCATTATCCGGAATGGATAAGCCTTCTATGGGCAAGGTAATCTTCAATGGGACAGAGATCCAGGGCTTAAGCAACGATGAACTTGCGGTCTTCAGACGCGGCAACTGCGGATTTGTGTTTCAGAGCATCTATCTTCTTGAGAATCAGACGGTGCTGGATAACGTATTAACAGGGGCCCTCATAGTTCAGAAGAACTCACCTGAATTAGTAAATAAGGCTAAGGAACTTCTTAAGAAAGTCGGGCTTAATGAGGAAGTATGGAATAAGTATCCGAGCCAGCTTTCAGGCGGTGAGGCTCAAAGGGTCGGTATCGTAAGAGCCGTTATCAATGATCCTAAGATCCTATTCGCCGATGAGCCTACGGGACAGCTTAATTCCGCATCGAGCCGCGATGTACTCGACATATTCACGGATATCCATAAGAACGGTCAGAGCATCGTCATGGTTACACATGATCTTAAGACTGCACTTCGCGGAACACGAGTCCTTTACTTAAGAGACGGAGGAGTCGTAGGTGATTACAGGATGCCGAACTACGGTGAGGACGACATTAAGGGAAGAAGAAATAACCTGACTTCCTTCCTCGAGGATATGGGGTGGTAAAGATGAGAAAGATACTAAGACTTTCACTTTTTAACTTAAAAAAGAACAAGAAAGAGGCTGCGGCGATCGCATTTCTTACTTTGATCTCCACGATGATGCTCGGCATCTTCGCTATCAATTTAAGTAAGGTAAGCAAGGCTTTCGATGAAAGCTTCGCTCAGAGCGGTTCAGTTGATACTTTTATCAGTTTCTCGGAGAATGATTACCGCAATTTTTACCTGGAGATCCTCGAAGAGGATTACGGTTTTGAAGATGTCAGAAGAGGAGATATGCTATACGGCTTCTCGACCGGCGTTATTCATGACGGCGAGAAGATCGCTTATAATCTTGCGTTTATTACAGAATCAGAGAATCAGAAGATCGATGACGGCAACATCATCGAATCTGTGGCCGAAGAGCAGATGGATTCTCTTAATCACCGGGTGATGTTGCCGGCGTTTTTTAAATATAATCTTGGATATGAGATCGGTGATGAATTCATTCCCGTAGTCAGCGGAAGACAGTATCCTTTCACGGTGGCAGGTTTCTATAATACAGGACTGTCGAATGAATCCGGCATGCTCTTTAAGATCATCATCTCGCCTGAGGATTTCAGGCTCCTGACACCTGTGTTTAAAGAATGGGTTTTCATAGCATTCAATGCAGGCGATAACTTCGATTATAGAGAGTATTTCACACGCTGTATGGACGAATCCGGTGACAGCTTTGACGGATACGCATTTACCAAAGAAGAGGAGAAGGTAAACGAGACCAGATTCCTTAATATGTTCCTTTACATGAGTATCACACTCTCACTTATTACATTTGTTTCATCGATCTTCATGGTAAGGAACAAGATCAGGTCTGATATCGAAGATCAGATGGAGAGGATCGGTGTCCTTGAAGCGCTGGGATATAAGGGTAACGAGATCTCGTTATCATATGTGTTTGAGTATGTGATCTCAAGCGGTATCGGTGGCATCACAGGCGGCATCATAGCGCTTCTGTCGACTCCGTTTATGAACAATATCATAAGTGTTATGCTAGGACGTGAAGTGCTGTCTTCCGCGAAGGCTTATATGGTGCTGCCGGTAGTGATCGGCGTCATCGGCCTGATCCTTATCTTCGCCCTCACCAAGGCCGCTATGGTAAAGAAGTTTCCTCCGGTTGTAGCATTCCGTAAAGGAATACGCACGCATAACTTCAAACGCAATGTGCTCGCGCTTGAGAAAACCGGTAAAAACATTAACAGAAGGCTCGGCTTCAAGGACAGCATCAGGAATATAAGAACGGGAGCAGGTGTTGGTCTTTGCATTTTTCTTGCGGGAACTGCATTACTGTTTTGCATGTTCACATTCGTAATGTTCTTTAACGGTTCCGACGGATTGGTGAAGCTCATGGGCATGGAGATATCGGATGATCTCATCACGGTAAATGAAGGTGTTGATCCTTATGCTTTATGCGAAGAGCTCCAGGTGATGCCTGAGGTAAGAATGACACGCGTAACTTACAACTATCCGACATTTCGTGTAGACGGACAAAAGGAAGGAACGGTCTTCTCTTATGAAGAGTTTACCGATATGGAGTATATCATTCCGATGGAAGGACGATATCCAGAGCACGATAATGAGGTGATGATCTCGCTTCGAAGAAGCAGGAACTATGATCTTGATATTGGCGATACGATCGTGATCGATCATCAGGGTGTGAAGACAAGCTATATAGTTACCGGTGTTGTCGGCGCCATGAGTAACAACCAGATGAACCTTTACATGACGACGGAAGGTTTCCGAAGAGCAAACGGAAGTGCTTTGCCGGACTGCGTTGAGATCTATCTTGAGGATGGAGTTAATAGAGAAGAGTTCGAGAGTAAGCTCGTCTCGATGTATGGTCAAAGTGCGGAAACTGCTATGTCGGGAGATAATGCTGGTGGATCTTTGGAAGAGAGGATACAGGCAGAGGCTTCCGAGAAAATCGCGGTACTGATGTCGACTTACGGGGTCACGAGCGTCGATTATGCAGTGCGTGTAGGCGATCAGCTGATTACCGGCAACAGCAGACAGTTTGTCATGAAGGAACTGCAGTCTTATCACGATCTTGTTAAGTCACAGTTGGATCCGATATCAAATATCACGAGATTATTCACGGGAGCAGGAGCGGTAGCGATAGGCGTGGTCGTAGCGGTCATCCTCGGCATCATCGCTTCCTCTAACGTAAAGAAGAGGCGTAAGGACTTAGGTATCATGAAGAGCCTTGGTTACTCTTCGAAAGATCTTATGACACAGATCGCAATCAGTATCATGCCAGTTACGGTGGTGTCGGTTATCCTTGCATCCGTTGCAGCAATCATTATCAATAAGGTGTTCTGGTTCCAGATTTTCGGCGCGGATATGAAGACGAGTATTCCGGTTCTGCTCCTTACTGATCTCGCACTCATAGTATTCACGTTTGTAATGACTTATATAGGTGCAGGCAAGATCAGGAAGATATCCGTAAATGAACTGATGACAGAGTAAGAGGTGGAGATTAATATGAAGATAATTACAAAAAGTATATTAGCGTCGCTTTTGGCGGTTGGTGTGATGGGAGGAAGCCTTGATGCAGATTCTGCGGGAAGTTTCTCCCCCCAGAAACCTGTAGAAGATGAGAGGATCTACTGCGTGGGATCCGTAAGTAAAGTCTATGTAACTGCAGCAATCATGCAGCTAGTCGATCAGGGACTCGTAGAGCTTGATGAACCAATCACAACTTATATTCCGGACTTTACGATGGTAGATGACAGGTACACTGATATCACGGTCAGGATGTTGATGAATCACACGTCCGGTATAATGGGTTCAACGATGAGGAGTCTTTTTTTGTACGATGATAATTACGACGATCAGTTTCTTTTGGAAAATCTCGCGGCACAGCGCCTGATCCACGAGCCCGGTGAATATGCGGCATACTGTAATGACGGCTTTGACCTTCTTGAGATCATAGTCGGGAACGTTACGGGAATGGATTACACAGAGTATGTTGTGAAAAATATCGCAGACCCTGTCGGCGCGACACATACAGGTTCTCCGCTGACGCTTTTCGCAAATGAGCTTAATGCGCCGATCATATTTACAGGAAACGTGCCTTACGATTACGATTATTGTATGGATATAGGTGCAGGCGGAATCATGGCGACTGCTTCGGATGTGGCGAACTTCGGAAGTGCTTTCTTCACGGGTAATGATGTTCTCCTGTCTTCTGAATCGCAGGAGGCCATGGCGACAAGATGGAATGACGAAGGAGAGAATACAGATATCTATGAGGACGATAACGGCCTGGGATGGGACTACGTCGAGAGCTTAGCCTATGAGCAGGCAGGTGTTACGGTACTGGGGAAGGGCGGAGATGTTATGAATCAGCATGCACATCTGTTGGTGGCACCGGAACAGGAGGTGTCAGTTGCAGTCCTGTCTTCGGGCGGCAACTCCACTTACAACGAATTGGTTGCACAGGCGTTGCTTGATGTTGTTCTCGAGGAGCAGGGAATAACGATCAATCACGAGGCAGATCGCACATATGAGTTCGCGGATGAGATCTCGGAAGAGTATCTCGAATATGAAGGATTCTATGTCTTCGGTTCCAATTATGGCCCGTCGTATGCTTACGTATCTTTTGATGATCAGATGATGCATGTGCAGCATTTTGACTTCGGCGCCGAGCGAACGGACGATTACCGTTTCTTAACCGACGGAAGCTTTATAAGTGTGGATGAGAGCGGTGTGCCTGAGGTAAACTATTATATAGGCAGATTCGAAGAACGTGACGGACGTGTGTATATTGTCACAGTATCAAGTACGCAGGAAACGGGGCTTGGAACGAGTACCGATTATCAATATTCGGCTGAGCGCATCGGCCCGAATCTAGTAAGTGAAGAAGCATCAGCTTCATGGCAGGAATTATGCGGCAGAGATCTGGTGATCTGTAACGAGAGATATTCTTCAGCTTATTATGACAGACCATTCGGTTCCTTGTATATGATGGATGAGCTTCCGGGATATGTCTATTTACTCACGATGGGATACAGTAGACCTTTGCAGATTGTAGATGAGACTGAAGCTTTATCCTTTACAACGATACCAAGCAGTGTGAACCGCGACCTTGTAGATGCAGAGCTTATCTCACAGGATCTGTCAGACGGAACATCGGTTACAATGCTTGCTTTGACATTGGGCATGAATTGCCGCTTCGTTGATGAGCTCCCTGTATTCGATAACAGTGTCACGGAGATCGCGCTTCATGATGACGAGGCACAGTGGTTCGCAATCGGCGACGATATGGCAGGAACTGTCATCACCGCTGACTATCCCGAGGATTCGGTCATCTACGTCTATAACAAGTATCACGAGGTCGTATATTCGACTCACATGCAGGGTACGTCCGGAATCATCCCGCTTCCTTCGGAAGGATACATAATGTTTGCAGGACTTGACGGAGGAGTTGTATCTTTCGAATAGCTTCATGTGTTGTTCACGATTTTCGGTAAGACCTAACAAATAATCAGATGTTACACCATAAAAATTTGAAAGGAATCAGATAATATGCATTTTGTTAATGCAAAAGGAATACTGACTGGTAGAGGTGGTCATTATGGAATGAATATCTATCGGGGATGTAGTCATGGATGTGTTTATTGTGATAGCAGAAGCCGGTGCTATCAGTTCACGCATCCCTTTGAGGATATAGAAGTAAAGCAGAACGCACCGGAATTGTTAGAGAAAGCACTGAAATCAAAAAGACAAAAGTGCATGATCGGAACTGGTGCAATGTCGGACCCGTATATGCATTGTGAAGAAAAGTTACGGCTGACAAGAAAGTGCCTTGAAATCATACTGCAATATGGTTTCGGGGCTGCGATACAGACGAAATCGGATCGTATCCTTCAGGATATCGATTTGCTGGAAGAGATAAACAACTCCGCTAAATGTGTGGTGCAGATGACACTCACGACATGGGATGATGACTTGTGCCAGTTACTGGAACCGAATGTCTGCAATACAAAACGGCGGATTGAAGTGCTGGAAGAAATGCAGCAAAGGGGAATTTCTACTGTGGTTTGGCTGACTCCGATTCTGCCGTTCATCAATGATACGGAAGAAAATATAACATCTATCCTGAATGAATGCGTTCGGGTCGGTGTAAAAGGGATCATAGATTTTGGCATGGGACTGACGCTTAGAGAGGGCGACCGGGAATATTATTACGCCGCGCTGGACAAGCATTTTCCGGGGATGAAGGAACGCTATATCAAACGGTATGGAAATGCGTATGAACTACCAAGTCCCAAAGCCAGGGAACTGACTGAGATATTTCAAAGGATCTGTATGGAAAATGGGATTCTCTCAAGTCCGGAGGATTGTTTCCGGTTTATGAGTGAACTGCCGGAGAAATATCCGCAGATGAGTATATTTGACTTATAAAGAGGGAGGCTGTACATATGGAGTACATCAGAGTTACAAACGATAATCTGGAAAAGGAGCACATCATTCCTTGCTGATCCAAAATTCCTGAAATATAAAGGCTTTACTGTGTTCGATGAGGCAGATAACGGAATCCAGTTGTGGTATTTGCCCTTTGAGAAGGAAGCGATTGCGGTCAGTGGAGATTTCTCTGCTGACCTTTTTTTGATTGACAAGCTAATAAATATTAGCTATAATATAGCTAATATTTATTAGCAAAATGGAGGGACCATGTCTACCAAAGAGAAAATATTGGATGCGGCATTAACGTTATTTGCAGAGAATGGATACAATGGAACAAGTGTGGAGCAGATTGCAACTGTTGTCGGTATTAAGGCTCCGTCCCTTTATAAACACTATAAGGGGAAAGAGGATATCCTGAATGAGTTGATTGATTCCGCGGAAGCTCGATATGAGGAAATGTTTGGGTCTGAAAAAAATATCGGAAAGATACCTAAGGACCGGGAAGAGTTTATTAAGGTGACGATGGAAAGGATCTCGTTCACAATGCAGGATCCCATGATTCGCAAGATAAGGATGCTTCTTGTTCAGGAACAGTTCAGGAATGAAAGGATTTCCGAGGTTACGACCAGGCATCAGCTGGACGGAATACAGAGGATGTTTGCAAAGATCATCAAAGGTATGATGGATGAAGGTATCGTTAAGAATGATGATCCGAAACTGCTTGCGGTAGAACTTACAGCACCGGCTGTTCTGCAGATTGCAAGGTCGGATAGGCAACCGCAATATGAGGAAGAATGCATGGAATACATCGAAAAGCATCTGCGGCATTTTTGTAAGGTATACATGAGATAGGAGCAGATTTTTATGATAAGAAAAATGAAAGAGGAAGATTTGCAACAATGTGCAGTGATATATGCTAAGGCGTTTACTATAGAATATTGGGGGATTGATTGGAACCCTGATAATGCAAAAGAATATTTATTGGATTATTACGAGCAGAAAAGATTTGTAGGATATGTGTATGAAGAAGATGGCGTGGTAATTGGATGTATATTTGCATTATGTAAGATATCAGGAAGTAAAAAAGAAATGTATATTAACGAAATGGCAGTTTTACCTGAAAGACAGGGCAAAGGTATTGGAAGGCAATTACTGAAGACGCTATTAGATTATAGTAAGGAAACAGGATATGCTGGGGTTGTCCTTTATACCAGTGAATACGCACCTGCATCCAAATTTTATGAAAAGAATGGTTTTAAGTTGTCACAAGGAACTATTTGTATGTATTGTGCGTAAATTCGAATTGTAGAGGCTTGAGGTTTTCAGATGGAGAAACTGACAGAGAACATGATTCGCTTTGAAGAAAGGAACAAAATGATTATTCAAGACTTTGAACCGAAACATATAGAGGAGGCAATGGGCATTGCTCTTAGTGCATATAACTATGAGCGGGCGTTTACCCGGGATCTTCCTCTAATATCAAGTATTCCGATTCTAAAACAATTATCTGAGAATGGATTAGGCGTTGCGGCATTTGAAGGCGGAAAAATGGTGGGATTTCTTTGCAGTGTGGAACCATTTGAGAATGCTTTTCGTTCCACTGATGTGAGAGGAGTTTTTTCGCCCATGGGTGCAAATGGAGCAGCCATGGAAAATCACGGCAAGATTTATGCAGCATTGTATCAGGCAGCTGCAAAAAAGTGGGTAAAAGCCGGAGCGATGTCACATGCAATTTGTTTATATGAACATGATGAGGAAGCCGCGCAACAGCTTTTTCGGTATGGATTTGGCATGAGGTGTGTAGACGCCATTCGTCCGATGGAAACAATCGATTGCACTCTATGCAGCGGATATGAGTTTTTGGAATTACCCAGGGAAGATTATGCATATGTATATCCGCTTAATTTGGGGCTTAATGAACATTACTGCACCAGCCCCTTTTTTGTGAACAGAAAACCAGATACGCTGGAAGGTTTTTTGAATTCTTCGGAAAGAAATAAGGTACGTTACTTTGCAGCGAAGATCGGCGGAGAATTATGCGCTTATATGGAAGTGTCGGACGAAGGTGAAACATTTGCTGCATCCGGAGATGATTACCGTCATATTACGGGGGCATATTGTTTACCGGAACACAGGGGCAGGGGTGTATACAAAAAACTGTTGAATTATGCTATCAATACATTGAAAACTGAGGGATATACCAGACTTGGTGTGGATTTTGAAAGCATCAATCCGTCAGGAAGCGGCTTTTGGCTAAAGTATTTTAATGCTTATACCAATAGTGTTGTGCGCAGGATAGATGAACGGATTATTCAAAGAGTGTCGCTGGTGTGATGTGGGGAATAAATGATGTTTTTACGCAAGAGTACTATAAACGATATTAAAGAACTTACAGCTATTTCCATTAAAGCATTTGGCTCTGATATACAAGTCGGCGGAAAAGAAGCAGGCGGACCACCGGATTATGATTCGGAAAGCTGGCATAGAAAAATGATGGAGCAGAATCACCTATATACTTTTTTGAATAGCGATGAAAATATTGTGGGTGGTGCCGTTTTGTTTGGAGCAGAGGAATTATTCGTCGGAAGAATATTTATTGATCCTAAGTTTTTCCGTCAGGGATACGGAATGAAACTTATGATGGAAATTGAGGATTTATTCCATTCTAAAATAATAAAATTAGATACCCCGATTTGGAATGAGCGTACAAACCGGTTTTATAAAAAGTGCGGTTATACCGAAATCGGAAGAGATGACGAAAGCGTTTATTATGAAAAAAAGCCTCGCAGAGCTCTGCGTGTACGCAGAGAGCTCTATGAGGCGAAAAATACACGGAGACGAAGGCAACGTGAGAACAGAAAAATGTCAGGGACGGCTGACGGTATACTTTGAGGATCCGTTTTGGGTGGGAGTATTTGAACAAATTGAAAATGGGAAGCTATCGGCGGCAAAGGTGACATTCGGTGCTGAACCAAAGGATTATGAGGTGCAGGAGTTTATTAACAGGCATTACTATCACCTTAAGTTCAGTCCGGCGATTAAAACCGATGTAAAGGATATTAAGAAAAATCCGAAAAGGGCACAGCGAGACTCGAAAAAGCAGACCCTGGAAAATGGAATAGGCACGAAATCGCAACAGGCGCTTAAACTTCAACAGGAGCAGAATAAGCTGGTGAGAAAAGAGCGAAGCAAGAAGGAACGGGAAGCGGAAAGCGACAGACTGTTTGAGTTGAAGCAGCAGAAGAAAAAGGAAAAACATAGGGGGCATTAAGAATTATGTGCAGAATAGAAAAAGCAAATCTGTTTCTTTTTTGTGGACGGGAAATATCATCGCCAAGGGATCGGAACAATGCTGTTCAAAGTAGTACGGCAAGATTATCCGAATCAGACAATCACTCTTAATTCCTCGCCTTATGGAGTGTCGTTTTATCATGCGCTGGGATTTATAGACACGGATAAAGAACAGACAGTGAACGGGATTTGGTTTACGCCGATGAAGTATGAAGATTTTGCAGAAGATGGAGATTGAAAGGTGCAGCTGGTTTATGCGAATGATTTCGAGGTATGGTTGAAATGAAGGTTCATCAGATAAAGATTGATTTTAATGTAACTGAACAGATTAAAAGGTTTGTCTATGTTTATATTCTTGAAGCAGAGTCACTTTACCTTATTGATTCGGGTGGAAGGCGGCGCGGTGATCAAAGTCATTCGGACGGCGGGACATTCATGTGATGAAGTGTCATATCTTGTGGGAGACTGTCTTTTCATAGGAGACGCTGTTCCGGTAAAGGGTGATATACCTATCTTCATTGATGAACAGGAAATAAGGAAAACGATGAATATCCTAGGGACACTGGAAGGCATTGAAACCTATTATCCTGCCTGGGATCGGACTTATGATCGCGAGATGATGAAGAGCAGGCTTGCTGATGCAGTGGAGATTATAGATATGCTTAAAAACACAGTTTTGGAGTTGGACGATGGGACAGATTTGGAAACCTTGACATCCCAGGTATGTGACAGGCTGAATATGCAGATGCTGAAGACTAATCCGCTTTTTTGCAGGACCATAAATTGTTTACGAGGAGGAGCCATCATGACGAAGTCATGATTTGGAATGGCTCCGACGACTGGGCAGGATTATGAAGTAATCGTGCCGTTACATATTATACAAGGGGAAGTATGGGATGAGCTGTTACTTTATTGTTGATGTATATATTGATGAAAACAAGGGGCGAGGCACCTATGAGGATTATATCGAGAAGGTAAAGCCGATTGTTGAAAGCTTTGGAGGCGAATACCTTGTACGGACAGGGCATATCTAGACCCTATATTGGATTATATTGGTATATCGCGCTAAGGAGCAAATCAAAAGTTGGAGAGGGTCGTATGGTTTTTAATGGAATCAGTAAGGTGTTTTCAACAAAAGACAATCGGCAATATGAAACGATCGGTGCATTTTGGGATGAACTATCCAAAGAATATGGCAGAGAAAACCTTAGGGGTTTAGGCTATAACTGGACAACTGATACGATTGAATATGTCATCGGGCTTAAATCCGGCGACATA